>Ga0116184_10002657_pt1 | contig 15392 bp, 12 predicted proteins | sample AD_JPNNA5_MetaG_FD_89886 | JGI IMG/M metagenome (GOLD analysis project Ga0116184, IMG submission 89886) | Active sludge microbial communities of municipal wastewater-treating anaerobic digesters from Japan - AD_JPNNA5_MetaG | ecosystem: Engineered > Bioreactor > Anaerobic > Digestate | place... | reverse complement strand
GGTTTCGAAACGGTCGCCGGTCCGAGCGAGGTCCAGACGGTGAGGTTCACGGTGTAGGCACCGGTGCGCTCGTAGACGTGCACCGGTTCCGCGTCGGTGGAGGTGGCGCCGTCACCGAACTGCCACCACCGGTGGTAGGGTCCCGGGCTGGAGGTGTCCGTGAACCGGACGGCAAGGGGTGCCTGGCCCACCAAGGCGTTCGCGGTGAAGTTCGCCACCGGCGTCGGTGCCGGCGTCGTGGGCTCGGTGACCCGGATGTAATGGTATTCGGTCTTCGTCGACGACTGCCCCGCCCGGTCGGTGACGGAAAGGGAGACGGTGTAGAGCCCGCTCGTCGTGTAGGTGTGGGTGGGGTACTGGAGGGTGGACGTCCCGCCGTCGCCGAAGTCCCACCGCCACTCCTTCGCGTTCGGGGTGTAGTCCAGGAACTGGACGGTGTGCGGTGCCGGCCCGGACTGGGGGTACGCGGCGAAGGAGGGGGACGGGCCGGCGGTGGGCGTCGGGGTGGGTGTCGGTGTCGGGGTGGGGTCCGGCGTGAGGGTCACCGTCGGTGTCGGGGGGACCGTCGGTGTCGGGGTGGGCACGGGCGGGTCGTAGACACAGACACCCAGCTGCTCCACGGAGTAGCCGTACTGGGAGACGATCACCCTGCCCGTGGGGGTGACCGCGATCCCCCGCGGGTGGCGGACCTGCCTTTCCGACGACCCACCGATCAGGGTGCCGTCCGGCGAAAAGACCCGGAAGTCCGTCGATCCCACCTCCTCGAACCCGGCGACGATCACGTTGTCCGCCCGATCGATCGCGAGCCCCTCCACGCCGTTGACGAACCCGCTGTCGATCGGGGAGACGGCACGGTACGCCGGGTCGAAGACGGAGACGGTGCGCGAATTCCGGACCGCAATCAGGATATGGTCCGTGCCGTTCACGGCGATCGTCCAGGGATTCACCCCGGAGACGAACTCTTCGACCCGTCTCCCGTCCCGGTCATGCACCTGGACCTTCGGGTAGCTCGAGAGCGTGACGAAGACGAAGTCCGACGAGTTCACCGCGACACCGTAGGGGTACCCGGCCGTGTACCCGACCTCCCTGATCCTCTCACCGGATGGGTTCAACACCAGGAGCTTCTTCTGACCGAAGTCCGCGACGAAGAGGTATCCCGTCGAGTTGACCGCGATCCCGGTGGGGGTTGGCACGCTCCCATGCCGCCCACACCACTCCAGCGAGGGGCTGAAGATCTCGATCGTGTTCGCCGAGTACTGGCAGACGTGGATGTATCCCGATCCGTTGACCGCGACGCCCCACCAGCCCGTTGCCAGGCAGTCCCCCCCGGAACAGGTGAGGCACTGCAGGAACGGATACCCGGCAGGTGCGGCGGAAACCACCAACACGGTCTGGAGAAGGGCGAGCAGGACGAGCCCGGCGATACGGACCGTTGGACCTGGCATGAACGACTCCCGTGCAGAGTGCTGTACCACCCGGTATTTTCAATTTTTCGAAGATGCCCCGGCGGGACGGGACCACCGTCCCGGGCATCTCGTCCACCACCCGCCGCCCCGTCCCGCCCGGTCATCGCGGGGAGGGCGGATCGGCGAACGGAGCTCGTAACCCCCATCCGTCCCCCATAGAAAGAGAGTACGGCTCATGTTCGCATATCTCGAGGGAACGGTCGACCCGGTCGACGAGCGGTCGGCCGTCATCGACGTGGGGCTGATCGGCTTCCGCGTGCAGGCACCGGCACCGGTGCTCGCGGCGCTCCGCCCGAAGCGGGCCTTTCGCGGGATTTCGCTGCGCCTATCGTCACGAGATCTTTTTCACAACCATTAATTTTTTCACAATCTTGTTTCTCACATGCGCTCTCTTGTTATCGCACTCGTCCTCCTCCTGCTCATCACTTCCCAGCCCGTCGCCGGGCTCGCGGGACTGGTGCCCATCCCGCCGAACACCCTGGCGCCCACCGACCCCGACGGCGACGGGAAGTACGAGGACCTGAACGCGAACGGGCGGAAGGACTTCGCGGACGTCGTGCTGTTCTTCAACCAGATGACCTGGATCGCAGCGAATGAACCGCTCGCCGCCTTCGACTTCAACGGCAACAACCGGATCGACTTCGCCGACGTCGTCGCCCTTTTTAACGACCTGAGCGCGACACCCACCCCCACCCCCACGACAGGCGGGACCTTCATCTCCCAGACGGTCACTCCGTCCCAACAGGAGCAGGTTGTCTGGGGTGGGGGTGTAAACGTGACCATCCCGGGAGGGGCCCTGAATGAGACGGCGCTGGTGCGCGTTCAGTCGGTCGCGTCGCCCCCGTCCCCGCCCGCAGGAACCTCCAATCTCACGGTCTACGACATCACGGTCGGGAGCCAGGTCCGGTTCGACCCCGCACTGGCGATCGAGATCCCGTTCTCGCCCTCGGTGGTCCCGCCGGGGTCCTCCGCTGACGACGTGATCCGGGGGGTCCGATGGGACGAGACGGCCGGAACATGGCGCGATGTCCCGTGCGCCGTCGACGAGACACGCGGCGTGGCCGTACTCGAGTCGGACCACCTCTGTGTCGAGGGATATACCGTCCGGCTCCAGCCCCCCCGCCCGTGACCGAGGTGATCACGAATCACTTCGTCGTGCACTTCGATCCCGAGGACGACGCGACGATCGCGTCCAGCTGGGCGGGGGCCTTCACGACCGCCCAGCAGATGGCAAGTGCGGTTGCAACCGAGCTCGAGGACGCGCATTACGACTACGATGAATTCTATGAGTTACGCCCCCCCGTCCCCTCCCGGTTCGCCTGGGACGGCAAGATCCATGTCTACATCGGGGACTATTACGAGAGCGAATGGGGCTGGTTCACCAAGGATATTCACGTTGCCCGGACCCCATTCGTCCCGCAGCCCACAGGCGCCGCGAACAGGGCGGCACTGGTCCGGGAGCTGCGGCACGAGCTCTTCCACGCGGAAGAGAACGCCTGGTGGACGGTCGATACGATGCATGTGAACCGGTGGTGGACGGAGGCATGGGCGGAATACGCCTCGACGTACATGTACTCCGGGCTGCCCGGCACCGACTACCCGCTCGATCCCACCTTCTGCAAGAAACCCCTGACGACCGTGGACGGGAACCACGAATACCAGACGGCGCACTTCATCGAGAAGCTGCGGAGCCTGATGACCTCCCCTCCGGGATCGTTTGCATCACGATGGTATTCGACCAACCGGCTCTGGACGCTCACCGCTGGGCATGGCGGTTCATTTAACGCACTCGACGGCGTGATCAAAGCGGAGAGCGGCGCCTCCCTCTCGGATGTCTATAAGGAGTGGATTATTAACGAAATCTGGAGCGATCACGGGGGCAATGCGAACTGGATCGTCGATAACCGGCTCCTTGACGGGTCCGTCGAGACGATGGACCTGGATGCCCATCACCGCGAACTGAGCTTCACCGTTCCCGCCGGGGGAACCTGTTCTGTCAGGGGGGTCCGCGTGACGCCTTCAGTGGACAGGGCCCGGATGATCGCTGTCAGTGTCTCCGCGCCGTTCCCCGATGGAGTCAATTTCTTTATTGAAGAAGTCGGCGTACCCCTCGGCGATCCCAGAGACGGTCAGTACCTCCACCTTAGTTCTGTCGATTCTTACTCGGGAGAGAGAACGATCTACGTCGTCCTGACGAACGCGGATGACGCCCCTCATCATGCCACCGTCTCGGTCGACGAGCCCATCATCACGGCCAATCCGGGTGCGCCGACGGTCGACTCGGGGATCGAGTTCCCGATCCAGATCAGGGCCGAGAACCTCCCGTATGGGCTCGACGAGATCACTTTCACCACCGGAGCTCCCTCTCCATATTCCGGTTACAAGTTCGGACTAGACAGGAAAGATCCCCTCCTGGTCCGCGTTGCCGGCAATAGCGCAGAGACCGTGCTGTATATTACCGACGGATCGTCCAATGTCGACCATTCGGTGGCGATCTACGCGAAAGAGAACGGAGTCGCGCTCGCCGGAAAACAGATCGATTACCACGTCAGGTAGTGGGGACGTCATGTCTTTTCGGATCCCGAACGACAGTCTCGCCGGTGGCAGTAACGGCAAAGAGGAACGGTCATGAACGCCCGGAATTGTAGGACACACTTGCGATCCATCATGGTGATCCTCCTGCTCCTCGTCGCCCTCGTGCCCACGGCGTCGGGGCAGGCGGGGGTGATCCCGATCCCGCCGAACACCCTGGCACCCACCGACCCCGACGGCGACGGGAAGTACGAGGACCTGAACGCGAACGGGCGGAAGGACTTCGCGGACGTCGTGCTGTACTTCAACCAGATGACCTGGATCGCGTCGAATGAACCCCTCGCGGCGTTCGACTTTAACGGCAACAACCGGATCGACTTCGCCGACGTCGTCGCCCTCTTCAACGACCTGGGCGCGACACCGACGCCCACCCCCACGCCCACCGTGACGGGGATCGCGCCGGTATCGGCGTACGCGGGTCGCACGATCAGCGCCACCGTCTCGGGCACCGGCTTCGCGAACGGGATCGAGGTCGCCCTCGTGGGAGGAGGGACGACGGTCCTCGCGACGAACGAGACGCTGGTCAGCACGAACGAGGTCGCCTGCACCCTTGCGATCCCACCGGACGCGTACATCGGCTCCTATGGTGTCACGGTCCGGAATCCAGGCGCGAGCAGCTGGGTCACGAAGACCGGTGCCTTCACCGTCCTGGCACCGCCGGACGTGACCGTCACCGGGATCGCCCCGGCGACGGCGTACCGGGGGACAACGACGTACGTCACGATCTACGGGACAGGGTTCGTCCCGGGCGCCCAGGTCCGGATCACGGGCGGAGGACAGACGATCGACGCCACCGAGGAGTCCGTGCCGGGTCCGACGACGATCCTCTCCACGCTCACCATCCCTTCGAATGCGTATGTCGGATCGTGGGACGTCGGCGTGCGCAACCCCGGAGAGACCGCCTGGGTCACGAAGGCGGGTGCCCTCACGGTGCGGGACCCACCGATACCGACCATCACCGGGTTCTCGCCCACGACGATCTACCGGGGGAGCATCACCTCGAGACCGGTTGCGGTATACGGAACGAACTTCATCGATGGCGTCGAGGTCGTCCTCGCCGGGGGGGGCCAGACGGTCGAAGCGTTCGGCGAGAGCGTGCAGGACAGCAGCACCATCAACTGCAATGTCTTCATTCCAACCAATGCATACCTCGGGTCGTGGGACGTTCGAGTCCGGAACCCGGGCACCGCCACCTGGGTCACCAAGACGAACGCCTTCGTCATCCGGGACGTCCCGACCGTCTCGAGCATCTCGCCGTCGTCGGCGGCCCGGGGGCAGACAGTCACGGTCACCGTCAGCGGGTCCAGCTTCGGTGAGGGGCTGAGTGCGTACCTCTTCACGCCGGGCACAATGGTCTGGGGGACCGACGTCACCCTTCTCAGCGCCAACCAGTTCAGGTGTTCGTTCGCGATCCCGTCCGATGCCGCCGTCGGGGGATATACGCTTGCCATCATGATCCCGGGCATGTCCTACACGGTCGAGAGCTCCGAGGGATTCTTCACCGTCCGCGCGTGAGTGGGACTGGGGACGGTTCCACCCTTGCCGGGACCGAACTCTTAACCCCGGAATGGGCGACATATAAAAAGGGAGCGAGGGATGTTCGCATATCTCGAGGGAACGGTCGACTCGGTCGACGAGCGGTCGGCCGTCATCGACGTGGGGGGGATCGGCTTCCGCGTGCAGGCACCGGCACCGGTGCTCGCGGCGCTCCGCCCGGAGCGGGGGCGGGTCCGGGTCCACACCCACCTCGCGGTCCGCGAGGACGGGTGGAGCCTCTACGGCTTTCTGGACCCCCGGGACCGGGAGGTCTTCCGCGCCCTGATCGGGGTGACCAAGGTCGGGCCGGCCCTCGCCCTCAAGGTCCTCTCCGTGGTCCCCGTCGACGAACTGGTCCGCGCGGTCCGGGGGGAGGACGAGGCGGTCCTCACCCGCGTCCCCGGGATCGGGGCGAAGTCGGCCCGGCGGCTCGTCCTCGAGCTCCGCGACCGGTTCGCGGGGCTCGGGACCACCCCTGGCGCCCCGGAGGGGGTCGGTCCGCAGGATGCCGCGTCCGACGCCGTCGCCGCCCTGGTCGCGCTCGGGTTCGGCACCCGCGAGGCCCAGGAGGCGGTCGGAACCGCCCGGGCGGAGGCACCGGAGGGCGACCTCCAGGGCCTGATCCGCGGGGCGCTCGCCCAGCTCAGGAGGGGATGAGGTGAGGGACGGGCGCGAGGTGTCACCGGCGCTCCTCTCCGACGAGGCCGAGGAGACCGCGATCCGGCCGGTCTCGCTCGAGACGTTCATCGGCCAGTCCGACGTCCGGGAGGCCCTCGCGATCGCGATCGAGGCGGCGAGGCGGCGGAATGAACCGGTCGACCACATCCTCTTCTCCGGGCCGCCCGGGCTCGGCAAGACCACGCTCGCCCACATCATCGCCCGGGAGATGGGGGCCGCGATCCGGACCACGACCGGCCCGGTCCTCGAGAAGCCCGGGGACCTCGCCGCCCTCCTCACCGCGCTCGGCGAGGGGGACGTCCTCTTTATCGACGAGGTCCACCGGGTCTCGCCGGTCGTCGAGGAGGTGCTCTACTCGGCGATGGAGGACTTCTTCATCGACGTGATGATCGGCGAGGGGCCGAGCGCCCGGTCGATCCCCCTCTCGCTGGAGCGGTTCACGCTGATTGGCGCGACCACGAAGATCGGCAACCTGGGCGCGCCCTTCCGCGACCGGTTCGGGATCGTCTGCCGGCTGAACCTCTACGACGAGCCGGACCTGGTCCGGATCGTGGAGCGGTCCGCCGGGATCATGCGGATCCCGATCACGCCGGATGGGGCGCTTGAGATCGCCCGCCGGTCCCGGGGGACGCCACGGATCGTGAACCGCCTTCTCCGCCGGGTCCGCGACTACGCCCTGGTCCGGGGGGACGGCACGATCACCCGACAGTCCGCGGACGAGGCCCTCTCCCTGCTCGGGATCGACCCTCTCGGCCTCGACGACCTGGACCGGCGGATCCTCTCCACGATCGTCCGGGAGTTCGGCGGCGGCCCCGTCGGGGTCCGGACGATCTCGATCGCGGTCGGCGAGGAGGTCCGGACGATCGAGGAGGTCTACGAGCCGTACCTGATCCGGATCGGGTTCATCCGGCGGACCCCGCAGGGGCGCGAGGCGACCCCGGCGGCGGTCCGGCACCTGGACGCCATGACCGGCGGTCGTGCCTAGGGGGATGGGGCCAGAAGGTCGATTGCGGCCGCGGTGAGGGCAGTCACGCCCGCCGTCAGCACGGTGAGGGGGTCGGGCGCGAAGTCGGCGGCGTGGAGCCGCCCCGGGCCGGCCCCGATCCGGAGGTAGCAGAGCGGAACGGGCGGTTCGGCCGCGCCGAACGCCCCGAAGTCCTCGGAGCCCGACGAGGGGCCGAGCATCCCGACCCGCTCAGGCCCGATCGCCGCGCCAATGGCGGCCCGGAGACGGCGGACGAGGGCCGGATCGTTCGAGAACGGCCGGGCCGACTCCGGGAGGAGGGTCAGCACCGGGAGGCGGTCCTCCGGCACACCGGCGGCCCGGGCGAGCCCGGTGGCGACCCGCTCGATGCCGCAGAGGAGCCGCTCCCGCACCGCGTCGTCGAAGAAACGGATGTTCAGGCCGAGCCGGACCTCGTCCGGGATCGCGTTGTGCTTCGCCCCCCCGTGGACCGAGGCGACGGTGAGGACGGCGAAGGCCTGGGGGTCGACCTCGCGGGAGACGACCGACTGGATAGCCACGATCACCTGGGCCGCGAGCAGGACCGGGTCCCGCGTCTCGTCCGGATGGGCCGCGTGCCCCCCCACGCCCCGGACGAGGAGGTCGAGCGACTCGCCCCCCGCCGACGCGATCCCCTCGGTGAGGAGGACCTGTCCCGCCGGATGACCTGGGGCGACGTGCAGCGCGAGGGCCGCATCCGGCCGGCCGAACCGGTCGTAGAGGCCGTCCGCACGCATGGCCGCCGCGCCCGAGACCCACTCCTCGGAGGGCTGGCCGACCAGGACGAGCCGGCCCCGCCACCGCCCGCGGAGGGCCTGCATGGACCGGGCGAGCCCGACGAGCGCGGCCATGTGCAGGTCGTGGCCGCAGGCGTGCATCACCGGCACCTCGTTCCCCCGGGAATCGACGGCGGTCGCCCGGCTCGCGTAGGGGAGGCCCGTCTCCTCCCGCACGGGGAGCGCGTCCATGTCGGCCCGCACGAGGACGACCGGGCCCGCCCCGTCCTCGAGGACGGCCGCGAGACCGTGCCCCCCGATCCCCCGCGCGACCCGGCAACCGGCCGCCTCCAGGGCAAAGGCCAGGCGGGCGGCGGTCCGCTCCTCCTGGCCGGAGAGCTCGGGATGGGCGTGCAGGTCCTCGTAGAGTGAAAGAAGGTCGGCATCGACCGCCTCCGCGACGGCCGCCTCGATCGGGGTCATGCAGGGTACGTCGCCCCGCGGGAGAGATAAAGCCGGCGACGCCGTGCGGGGTTCAGAATAAGAGGGGCGGGGTCGAACCCTGTATGATGAGGACAGTTGGCCACCTTTACGCGGCCCTTTTCGCCGCCGTGCTCCTCCTGCTCGTCGTGCCGGCCGCCTCTGCGGCGGAGAACGCGACGCAGCAGGCCCCGGGGGCAGAAAACCCGCAGGTCGGGTACATCCAGATCAACACCGTCCCCGACGGGGCGACCGTCTTCGTGAACCGGACGAAGATGAACGGCCTCACACCGCTGACGATCAGGGTGCCCGCGATGGTGCCCCAGGAGATCCAGGTGAACAAGTACGGCTATGCGACCGAGCGGAAGGTGATCACCGCCCCGCCGAACGGGACCGTCCCCTACACGTTCACGCTCCGGACCCTGCCGGGGGTGGACCGGCCCGAGACCGAGCGTCCGGGCGCCGGACGCTCACCGACCGCCCCGGTCGTCGGAGCGGGTGAGACCGCTCTTCCGACGGCCGCAGAGGCGGACGCGCCCGGGTCGCCCCTCTCCCCCCTCGCCGTGCTCGCCGCCCTCGGTCTTGCCGGCCTGCTCGTCTCCCTCCGGCGCTAGCGCCGGCGCCGGGCCGCAACGGCCGCCCCGAGGAGGGGGGCATCGCCGCCGAGCGGGCTCGTGACGACCTCGGGGCACGGGAGGTACCGCTCCATCCGGGCGACGGTGGGACCGACGAGCAGGTCCGCCTGGGCCTGGACGACGGCGCCGTCGAGCACGATCCGCGCCGGGTCGTACGCGACCGTGAGGGCCGAGAGGGCGCGCCCGTTCAGCACCGCGACCGCCTCCAGGAAGCGGCGTGCGCCGGGCTCGCCGGCCCGTGCCGCCGCGAAGATCTCCGGGGTCGCCGTGTACTCCGGGTCGCCCGCCCGCCTCTCCACCGCGTAGAACCGCGGCAGGTTCCTTCCTGAGCAGTAGCCCTCCCAGTGGTTCGGGTAGCCGCAGCTGCAGACGAGCCCGTGACGGGTCTCGACCGTGATGTGCCCGATCTCGCCCGCGTTCCCCCCGCGCCCCCCGAGGAGGTGGCCCCCGGAGATCACGCCGCCGCCGATCCCGGTCGAGATCGTGACGTAGACCAGGTCGTCGCACCCCGCGCCGGCACCGTGGGCGTGCTCCCCGAGGGCCCCCGCCCGGGCGTCGTTCACCAGGGTGACGTCTCCGCCCAGGGCCTCCGAGAGGGGCCCGACCAGGTCGATCCTCGGGTAGGGAAGGTTCGGGGGTGAGACGACGGCGCCGGTCACAAGGTCGAGCGGCCCCGCCGCAGCGATCCCGACCGGGCGGGGGCGGGGGCCGCCGACCCGCCGGACCGCCGCCAGGATCGCGTCGGTCACCGCCGCCCCGTCCGGCCCGCCGGTCGGCGTCGCGAAGACCTCGCGCGCGAGCACCCGCCCGTCTTCGTCGACGAGGGCGACCCGGACCCGGGTCCCCCCCAGGTCGACCGCCACGACCGTCTCCATCCCCCTCACTCCTTGAAAAAGAGCACGATCCGGTTCGTGTTGGTGCCCCCCCGGTGGTTGGCGACCCCCCAGATGTGCGAGGTCTTGGTGAACCTCGACCGGTTGACGAAGACCGCCTGGCAGACGAACCCCGCCTCCTCACCGAGCGGTACCACGTGCTCGTCGAGCGGGACCGTGCTCCGGCGTACCTCGCCGACCTCGAACGCGACGTGACCCCCGGGCGCGGTGACCCGGAAAAGCTCGGCAAAGACCTCGCCCATCACCCCGGACCAGGCCCGGACCGTCCGGCTCATCGTGATCCCCGACGCGACCCTCTCCTCGTCCAGCCCGTTGAACCAGCAGCGGAGCCAGTTGTCCTTCGCGTAGGCGACCTGGTCGAGGAACGGCGGTGAGGTGACGGTCAGCCGGACCGAGTCCGGGAGGAGGCCCGGGGTCGACCGGGCGTCACCGGTCATGAACCGTGCATCCTCCGCCCGGCGGGCGAGGCGTCTGCGGTCTTCGTCCGAGAGGTCGCGGAGGAGCCGGGCGGTCTTGTGGACCACGATCCCGTCCACGTCCTTCGGTGGAGGTGTCTGGCGGAGCCGCTCGTTGATCCGGCGCTGGCTCTCCGGGCTCGCCGCCTGGTTCGGCGGCAGGGTGTAGACCGAGAAGAAGTTCCGGGAGTGGCCGGAGAGGCGGTTGGTCGCGACCATCCGGATCCACCGGTCGAGGTCGTCCTCCCTGTCGGAGGCGGCCCGCTCGAGGAGTGCCCGGCGGAGCGAGACCAGGTGTGCCTCGGTCACCGGGTGGTAGAACATCGAGAGGTCCCGGTCGGCCCGCGCGGACGGGTCGAACGGGTAGGAGGCGAGCCGTTCGGCGACCGCTCCGGGATCGGGAGGGGGTACCAGGCGGGGAGCGGAGAGCAGGGCGGAGAGGGGGTTCGCGTCGTTCGCCGCGACGCGCCGGTCGAGGAGCGCCGCCTCGAGCGCGGTCGTCCCCCGGCCCGAGAACGGGTCGTAGACCAGGTCGCCGGGTCCGGTGAGGCGTTCGATGAAGAACCGGGGGAGCTGTGGCTTGAAGCAGGCGCGGTAGGAGAGCTCGTGGAGGGAGTGGGCCTGCCGCTGCCGGGGGGTCCAGAACTCCGCCTCGAACCGTTCGACCCTGCGGCCCCCATAGAGAACCGTCCCCACCCGGACACCGGGAGGCAGCGGGAACCGGTCAAAGACCGGGGAGAGGCGGGAGATGCCGGTCATGCGCGCACAGAAGATAGGTGGCGCCGGAAGATAGGTATATGGTCTGGCACCGCTCCACTCAATTGAATGGCTCCGAAGGGTGTCCTCTTTCTCTGCACGCACAATTCGGCCCGCTCCCAGATGGCGGAAGGGCTCCTCCGCCACCGGTTCCCCGGGCGCTTCGAGGCCTACAGTGCCGGTACCGATCCCACGACCCTCGACCCGTGCGCCGTCCGGGTGATGGCCGAGATCGGGATCGACATCTCGGGCCAGCGGGCGAAGTCCCTCGTCGAGGTCCTCGACCTCCCGATCGAGACGGTGGTGACCGTCTGCGACCGTGCCCAGGAGACCTGCCCGTTCTTCCCCGGGGCGAAGGAGACCCTCCACGTCTCCTTCCCCGACCCGGGGGCGGTCGAAGGGGAGGGGCGGCTCGAGGCCTTCCGCCGGGCCCGGGACGAGATCGCCGACTGGGTCGAGAGGACGTTCGGGAGATAAACGGCAGGTATTTATAATCGATCGAGGATAAGGGACCAGTGCGCCTCCACGAGGAGGGAGTGGGTGAGACGAAGATGGCAGTCCCGGACGACCTCAGACAGGTGATCGAGGGAGCGGGGGGGGCGGAGGTGCTGAGGGCGCAGCTGCCGGACCCCGAACGGATCCGCACCGACAGTCGACTCTTCCATACCCTCTCGGACCCGCTGCGGCTCTCCATCCTCTTTTTGCTCCAGTCCCGGCCGCTCTGCGTCTCGGTGATCAAGGAGGTCCTGCGGGTGCCCGACTCGAAGCTCTCCTACCACCTGTCGGTCCTGCAGTCGATGCGGCTGATCCAGGGCGAGCGGCAGGCGAACTGGATCATCTACCACGAGACCCCGCTCGGACGCCGGATCGTCTCCCGGATCGAGGAGCTCTCGCGGACCGAACGCGAGTTCCAGCCCCCCGAGGCGTCGAGCGCCGAGATCTGACCCGACCGGACCCGGGTCACCCCTTCGCCTCGTCGGTCTTCCGCTCGTGTAACAGGAGCGCTGCCCGGTTCCGGACGAGGGGGGAGGGGTCGGAGAAGGCCTGCCGGATCAGGTCGGTCGCCCGTTCGCCGCCGATCCCGCCGAGGGCGATCACCGCGCCGAGGCGCAGGTCCGGATCGGGATGGACCAACAGGGAGGAGAGGGGGGCGAGCGCCTCCTCGCCGAACCGGCCGAGCAGGCGCCAGTCCTCCGAGGCGAGGGCGAACCCCAGCGCCTGCTCCTCGTCCGCACCCTGCCACCCGGCCCCGCGGAGGACCCGGGCGGCGCCGGCACGGACCTCCCGCTCCGGGTGCCCCAGCGCGGCGACGAGCGGCTCGAGGGCTTCAGGGACGGCGCGTCCGAGGGAGACGACCGCCGCCTCCCGGACCGCGTAATCGGGGTCGGCGAGCCGGTCGACGACCAGGCGGAGCGCCATCGGGGTGCCCAGGAGACCGAGCGAGGTGACGGCCTCCTCACGGACCCCGGGGTCGGGGTCGAGGAGCGCCCCCGCGAGGGCCGCCACGGTCCCCGGTGCGGGGATGGCGCGGAGGGCCTCCGCCGCCGCCCGCCGTTCGGCGGGGTCGCCGGCGAAGAGCCGGCCCGCGAGCGGTCCGAGTCCGCGCGGGTCGCCGGTCCGGCCGAGCCGGCGGAGGAGGGCGGGCGCGTCCGCGGGGTTTCCGGCGAGGGCGGCGAGGAGGACGGAGACCGGATCCCTGGACGCCGCATCGGTCCCCGCCGGTTCCTCCTCGGGAGGGGAGGAGGACCCCACCGGGGCGGCGGGTCCGGTGGGACCGGGGGCCTCCTCTCCTGGCGGGGCGAATGCAGAGAGCGGCACCGTGGGCGCCTTGGACGGGGAGCTGACCGGCACCTCCACCGGTTCCCGGTGCCAGGCCTCGAGCGTCACCTCGTCCTCTTCGGCCGCCGGGAGGACGACCTCCCGCACCGACGGGACGGGGGGCGCGCCGGACTCCCCGCCGAGCCCCGGCGGGCGGAGCGAGGCGAGGGCGGTCCGGGCGGTCTCGGCGACCTCGGGGTCCGGGTCGTCCGCGAGCGGGACGAGCCGTTCCTCCGCGACCACCCCGAGCTCCGTGAGTGCCCGGATCGCCCGCACCCTGACGGCCGTCGGCCGTTCCGCATCCGCTGCGATGTCGGCCAGAGGGGGGGCGGCGGCGGGGCCGATCCCCCCGAGGGCGGCGATCGCGGCCGTCCCCGCGTCGGGCTCCTCGCGGGCGAGGAGGGCGAGGAGGGCGGGCACGGAGGCGGTGTCGCGGAGGGCGCCGAGGGCGTGGGCGGCGGCGATCGCCGCCGGCAGGTCGGCCCTTTCGAGCACAGGGCGGAGGGCCGGCAGGACATCCGGGCCGAAAAGGGTGAGCGCCGCGGAGGCCGCGGACCGGACCCGGAGGTACGGGTCCGAGAGGGCGTCGATCAGCGCGGGCACCACCCCCGGGTCTCCGGACTCACCGAGCGCCCAGGCGGCGTGCTCCCGGACCTCCTCCTCCCCGTCGGTGCGGAGGCGCACGAGGAGCGGGGCGGTCGCCCGGGGGTCCATCAGCCCGGCGAGGGCGTCGATCGCCGCGCACCGGACCAGGCGGTCGGGGTCCTCCAGTGCGCCGAGGAGCGGGCCGACCGCGTCCGGTCCGAGCCGGCCAAAGACCTCGACCGCGACCAGTCGGAGTGCCGGGTCGGGCTCGCCGAGGGCCTCCTCGAGGGTGGCGAGGAGCTCTCCCGGGGGCGAGCGGGATCCCGCCTCTGCGCCGTGGCGGAGCGCCTCGTCGATGAACTCGCGGATCGCGGTCTCCCGGTGCATCGAGGGGGGGGCGGAGATGCGGGTCCTGAGGGGGGAGGCGCCCGCCCCCCGGGCCGCGAGGTCGGCGAGACGGACGAGGAGCGGCCGGTCCCCCCCCGGTCTCCGGCCCCGGTCCTCCGGCGGCGGGGGGGAGAGCGCGGGCGGCGGCACCGGGGTGACGGGCTCGATCGGTCCCTCCGATACCGCCGTCTCCTCCGGGCCGGGGGCGACCGCCCCGGCGTCGGGCCCGGCCCGGACCAGGAGACCGATCGCCCCGTCGCGGATCGTCGGGTTCGGGTGCGCCCGCGCCTCCTCGAGCGCCCGCCGGCCGACCGGGCCGAGAGAGAGGAGGGCCTCGCCGGCCCCGGTCCTGATCCCGAAGTAGTCGTCGGCGAGGGCCTCGATCAGGGCGGGGACGGCGGGCTCCCCGAGCCGAACCAGCAGCGGCCACTGTTCCGTCGCTAAAAGGAGCGCGATCGTCTCCTCCTCCGTCTCGGGGAGCCACCCGAAGGTCTCGAGGGCGCCGGCGGCGGCGAGCCGGACCGCGTGGGAACGGTCGTGGAGGGCCCCCCGGAGGAGCGGGATCGCCCGCGGCTCCCCAAGGAGGCCCAGGGACTCGGCGGCCGCCGCCCTCACCTCCTCCTCGGGGTCATGGGTCAGCAGCCCCGCGAGAGGGGGAAAGGCGGCGACGTCCCCGATCCGGCCGAGCGTCCGCGCCGCCGCCTCCCGGATCCCGAAGTGCGGGTCCCGGAGGGCCCCGATCAGGTGGGGCACGGCCACCTTGTGCATCCGGATGATCGCGTCCCAGTCCTCCAGGGCGAACCGGTAGGCGAACTCCTCGCGCTCGTCGGCCGGCGTCCACTTCGACTGTTCGAGCGCCCGGGCCGCACCGAGCCGGACGCGGTGGGAGGGGTCCGCAAGGCGGGCCTTCAGCGCCGGCCAGGCGGTCCTGCCCATCTCCCGGAGGGCGAGCACCGCCCCCCGCCAGAGCTCCTCGCGCCCCGAGGCGAGCGCCTGAACAAGCCCGGGGATCGCCTCCTCGCCATACCGGGCGCAGAGCGTCGCCACCGCCGGGTACACCCGTCCCGTATCGTCCCCCAGGGCCGGGATCAGCCGGGCGGCGTCGAACCCCGGGCGGGCGGCGAGGACCTCGATCGTCCGCCGCTGGACCTCGCGGTTCCCGGTACGGAGGAGTTCGAGGAAGGGGGCGAGGTCATCCTCCGCGAGGTGGGAGAGGGTCCTTGCCGCCTCCTCGCGGACGAGGGCATCGCGGTGGTCGAGGAGGGGTAACAGCCCCCGGATGTTGCGTTCGGCCGCGAGCCGCTGCACGTTCGGCCGGAAGAGGTCAAAGAGCCCGATGACTGCATCACCTGGAATACTACCCGATATCTGGAGGGAACCGGTATTATCAGT
>Ga0116184_10002644_pt1 | contig 15463 bp, 10 predicted proteins | sample AD_JPNNA5_MetaG_FD_89886 | JGI IMG/M metagenome (GOLD analysis project Ga0116184, IMG submission 89886) | Active sludge microbial communities of municipal wastewater-treating anaerobic digesters from Japan - AD_JPNNA5_MetaG | ecosystem: Engineered > Bioreactor > Anaerobic > Digestate | place... | reverse complement strand
TTCCCCCTTGAGGACAACCGCCTCCTGCTGGACAGGCCTCCCCGCGACCGCCTCGCGCACCCGGTAACGGACCTGGCCGGTCTGTGTCACCGAGAGGCCCCCGGACATGCGTGCAATGGCATCCTCGAGTGCCTTGGGCCCACGACCAGTGACCTTCGAGTCGACCACCGAACTCGAGGTCACCAGCACCTCATACCCCTGGGCATAGCGCTCGGCCAGGTCATAGGTCTGACCGACCGCGGGAAGACCGAGCGCGACCCACATCGCCAGGGCCCAGAGCTGTCGACCTGCCATGTTTTCGCCTGCCCTTCGCCTTGGCTGGATGGTCTCCGGCGCGCGTCGTGCTCGTCCTACTGCCAGCGCTTCACCCGCACGTACTCGAGCCCGACGACGTTCAGAGGCACGTCGACCCGGCCGGATAGCGCATGGAGGACCCGTGCCACGCCTCGGTCGATGTTGTGGGTATCGGCGTCGGGGGCCTGCCGCATGCGCCACTCGACCTTGGCCACCGTGACCAGGGAGTCCAGGAGGTACTGAGCCGCCACCCAGGGCAGGTTCCGGTCCTTGAGTGTGTTGTAGACCTGGGCGAGGTGAGTCGAGACCTCGTCCCATGATCCCAGCTCGCGTTCGGTGTCGACCTTTGTCTTCTCGAGCGCCCTGCGGGCCGTGTCCTCGCGCTGCTGCCGGCGAAGCTTCTCGTCGGCCCAATGCTTGGGTGTGGTGCCCTCGATGACCTCGAGACTCAGACTCCGCTGAGCCAGCCGCTCGAGGATGGCGCGGATCTGGTGCGCGGCCACGGGTGCCTTCAGGTGACCCGCCCGATGGTAGTCTTCCGAGCGGATGCCAAGAACGAGAACATCGTCCTCCAGGGCCAGGGCCACGCACGTCTCAGCTGCCTCCCAGAGCGGGAGGTTGACCTCGCCCTTCCTCAGTTCCTCGACCGTGCGGTCCCATAGCTGCTGCAGTTGCTCCAGTGGAACGGAATCGCTCACCAGGTGCCTCCTCCGGCCGGATGGGGGGCCAGCAGGGCCCCCGGCCCAATAGGATGACAGGGGGATTGGCGGTTCGCGGGCCGAGTTCCTGCCTGGCGCCATCCCTGGCGACCAACGAGGTGCTGGGAGGCAGACCAGACACGCCCGGGGAGACTGCACCCCGGGCGTGTCATCACCACTGCGCGCGAGAGCCCCTATGTCACCGCGGCGGTCCGCATCCCCTCCGCAGAACGCGACAGCGGCGCCATCGGCTCCGAGTCCGTCGCCGGGATCCGGATCGTCGTGTAACCGTGGATCACCGACGAGCGGACCCGTGACCCGCTTGGCAGCCGCGTATCGCTCCCGATGACCGATCGGTCCACCTGCGACGAGGACCCAACGACGACGCCCTGGTTGAGCACGCTCCAGGCGATCGACGCGCCGTCGCCCACATGCACCCCGTCCGCCAGGAACGCATACGGCCCCAGCCGCGTGCCGGCCCCAACCGAAGCCCCTCGACCCACCCAGACCGGGCCCGATATCTTGACCGAGGGATCGAGGGTCGCCCCGGACGCGGCGCCGTCGGCACCAGCTGACGGCGCGTCAAACCCCGGCAACTGAACGCGGCCCTTCATCACGTCGAGGTGAGCCTTGCGGTACCGTTGCGCCGTGCCCACATCACACCAGTATCCTGAGATCGGGTGCGCGTAGACCGACCGGCCACTCGCCAGCATCCGCGGGATCACGTCGCGCGCGAAGTCGCAGTAGCGCGAGCGCGGGATCATCCCCAGGGCCTCAGGCTCCATGACGTATATGCCGGCGTTCGCAAGGCGGCTGACCACCTCGTCGGGCGAGCGAGGCTTCTCACGGAAGTCGATCACGCGCCCTTTCGCGTCGGCAACCACCATACCAAAGAGCGAGACATCGGGGACCTCGGACACCAGCATGGTCATCAGAGCCCCGCTCCGGCGATGGGCGCGCACGGCCTCCATGAGATCGGCATCGGTGACAATGTCGCTCGACATCACCAGGAAGGTCTCCGAGAGCATACTCTCGGCGTTCCGCACACTTCCGGCTGTGCCGAGTGGGAACTCCTCGAGCGCGCAGACGACGTCACACGGATGGTAGCTGGTGCGGTTGAGATGGTTCAGGAGTGGCTTGCACTGGTGCCCTGTCGTGATGATGGCCTCACGGAACCCTTGCCGCTCCAGATACGCCATGGTGTGGTCGATAAGTGGCCGACCCATCATCGGGAGTAGCGGCTTGGGTGCATCCTGAGTCAGCGGGTAGAGCCTGGCCCCCCTACCTCCGGCCATGACAACCGCCTTCACGTGACCACCCCCCTAGGCGGTAGCCGTGCTTGGAGACGGAAGCTCACGGTGTGGCAACTGGGCGGGCAGACCTGTCGAGACTGCCAGGGCCTGAAGTGGGTCCATTCCTCCCGAGGCGAGAAGTCGAAGAGCCGAGCCCCCAGATCGCCTTGATCCACAGATCACCGGCATCGAGAATGATCCTCGGCTGAAGCCAATCCCCTTTCCACGGCCTCCAGGTCGATCCTCCGAGTACACCGGGAATTCACACAGTTTTTGCCGCCCCGCGACGGGCATCTATGGAGACGCCAACGACAGGTCCGGTCTCTGCACCAGAGCGCTCAGCCGTCGCCGAGACGCCTCCAGCTCACCCCGTTCTCCCACGAACAACAGCGAGGCAGCCTGATCGCCATCCAGCACCACGTTGAGGTGAGGCTGGGTGTAGCACTCGAGGCTCTCCAGGGGACGCCACTGCCCGTCCTCGAAATCGCCCACCTCAACCACGCGGTCCCTCCAGTCGCGGGAGGATTCGACCCGAAGCACCCCCTCGCCAAAGGGCAAGATCAGGACCGAGCTCGACTCCAGCAACCCATGACCGTCCAGGGCGGCGACCGCCGCATTGCAGGGCAGATCGGCCACGCGCCGTCCATCGACCTGTACCTCGCCCTGGGCCTCCACGGCCACGGCGCGGCCCTCGCTGTCGAGCCAGATCATACCCGTGCCCGCTCTTGCCAACGCGAGTTCGACGCGGTGAGTTCCCAGCGCAAGCCTCACGGTACGCGCCTCGCCGCGATTCACGGCCACCACAACCTCTTCGGCCCCTTCGACCGGCACGCGGAACACGTGGACGTCGGGTACATCGGGCTCAATCTGCAGCCGGTCGACCTCGGCATAGGTGGCGAACGCCGCATGGATCGACCGCAGCACGTCGTCGGCCAGATCGGTGCGCAGCTCGACAGGATCGTTGACGAAGAACACGCGCCCCTTCCCAAGCCCGCGGGCGACGACCACCGGAATGTGCTCGCCATCCTGGGTCACCTGCAGCACCTCGGGCGGGCCCCCAGCTCCGGTCGCGAGCTCCCCGAAGCGGATGCCTGCCGCCGCCGCGAACGGGACCAGGCCCAGCGCCTGCCCACTGCCTGTGGGGGCGCTGGCCTTTGGGGCGGCAGCGTCGTACCCGATGTTCGGGTAGAGCTCCTCGCCGAAGGCCATACCGACGAGCTCGCGCAGGCGGCCGGTCTGCGTGCGCGTACGGTCCGGGCCGTAGGAGACATCGCCGGAGACGTAAAGCGCCCCTCCCTGCCTGACGAAGGCAAGCAGCCGCGAGTAGGTCGCATCGTCGAGGCAGTAGGGCACGGGGTAGACGAGAACCCGCGTCGCAGCCGGAAGCACATCGAGGGCTCCCTCGTTGAGTGTGTTGTAGCGGATGCGAAGACTCGTCAGCGTGGCGAAAGTACGCCAGATGGCATCGTGGATCCGCCCCGACTGCGGACCCAGACGGTGGCGGTCCGGCAGCAACACGGTCACCCGGGGCGGTTCGTACTTCGGCGTGAGCAGGCGGAAGAGCAGCCCGATGTTGCGGTAGGTCAGTGCGACATCCTTGGGTACGAGATCGTTGGGGTAGAACAGCCCCCAGGGGAACACGCGCTCGGAGGCATCATCGAGGCACCAATTCTGAATCTTCGAGGCGCCCAGGCCTAGCGCATAGTGACTGAGTATCAGCCACAGATCCCGTGCTTCCTGCTCGGTCCGGACGAGGTGGTAGCCCACCGCACCGTTCTCAAACGTCCAGGCCGGGTGCATCTTCACGCCGAACTCGCCCAGACTCACGGACTTTCCCTTGGCTCGCATGTCGGCGAACCCGATGGCGCCCGGCAGGCGTTCGATGTCCCGGCCCGGCATGTCGAAGTAGCCGATGTTGGACACACTGAGTTCCCCGATGCCGGCTGCGATATCCACCCCCCCGCTGGGGGCCGGGTAGAACTCGGCGGTGGTAATAGCGTCGGGGTCCACCTCGCGAATGGCCCGGTGCAGCCCGGTCAGCCAGTGGTCGGTCTGCGTGGTCTCGAAACGAATGAAGTCCGCCGTGGCGACATCCGCCCACTCCTGCGAGGCGGGCAACGGGAAGGGCACCTGCTCGAAACTCGCCCCCGCCCGCTCCGCACCCCAGGCGGCCTGGAGCGCCTCGTGAGTGCCGTAGAGCGACCGCAAGTACTCGCGCCAGCGCACGGCCAGCTCGTCCGCAGCCTTGTGCGAGAGCGTCAGGTCGCCGTTGAGGTAGTAGATCAGGCCGGGGGTGTCCTGGTAGCGCCGGGCGAAGCTACGGCACATCTCCTTTTGCTTCTCGAACGTGGCGTCGTCGCACGCCACATCGCCGCCGATCAGAAGCCCGGACATGAACACCTGCTGGTGTTGCTGTGTGAGCTGGGCGATGGCGTCGAGATTCCGGAGCTCAGTGTCGGAGTATCGGAAGTCCTTCGGCCAGAAGTTCAGATTCTCATAGACACTAAGGCCGTAGTCCTGACAGCGCCGGACGTCCCTGCGCCATGTCAGTGGGTTGGCCTGGGCCAGGTTGTAGATGTTCCCATATGTGTCGGTACCGCACAGGAACACGGGGCGGCCGTTCAGGGTGAAGTAGTTGGCCGCGAACCCCAGCCGCGGGCCTGCGGCCAAGGCGTCCGCGCGCCGCACGACCCATCCCGCCTCCATGAGGTCCACGGGCTCCTCCGCCGTGCTCAGCTCACAGCGAACGGTGCAGAAAGCCCCGGGGTAGCGCTCGGGTGAGACACGGGCCTGGACACGCTCATCAGCCCCCGGCCCCAGCTCCACCGTCCGCTCCTCGGTGGCGAATGGCGTCAGACCGTCCTCGCCCACGAAGACGAACCGGAGGCGGGCCGTCTGTGTCGCGGTTCCGCCGTTGCGCACGCCCGCATAAATGACAACCGCCTCACCGTCGCTCACACTGGCCGGCTCGGGCTTCAGATGCGTGAGGAACAGACCGCGGAGCATGTGCCGTACCGTCCGCACGAACGTCTCGCCCATCGTGCGGTCGCCGCGGGCGAACACGTCGCGGCTCTCGACGGAGAAGCATGCCCAGGTGGACCCGGCATAGAGCCCTGCATAGTGAATGAGCAACGCGCCCGCCGCCCCTCGAGGCCGGCCGAGGCGGTCGTACGCGTAGAGCAGGGGTACCCACCGTGCCTGATCGTCCCCGGTGACGCCTGTGGCCATGTAGCCCTCGAATGCATCACGGAGCGACACGGCCGGCGGGACCACGTACTGCCCCGGAGACGCGGCAAGTCGCGCGACTCTCTTGAGCGGCGCCGACGGGTCGCACAGGCCGATCTGCGCGGGCGAAGTCACCAGACCATCACCGGGCTGCCCGTCGCTGGTGTTGATCTGATGCCGCGGAGGGCTCTCGATGGCGACCACATCATCGAACCACGCGGTGCCGGAAGCGCGATAGATCCCACACTGCAGTTCAACGCGTGTCGCGCCACCCGCCGCCCGGAAGCCGTAAGTGTGGCGAGCCCAGTCGGTTGTCCCGCGCACATGGCAGATGTCATGGAAATCCACCAGCTTGCCGTCCTCGCCATACTGGTAGACGGCGAGGTACGCGAAGCCGTCGCCCTCAATGGATGCCGTGCGGAGCCAACCCACAACCAGGTAGTCTTGCCCGGTCTTGGGCGTGAATGAGCAGCGCCACATCGAATGCCCCGCGGGCTGACCGGGCTCCATCTGGACTCGAGCACACCTCTGGCCCGACCGGGCCCCCTGTGCGACACGTGTTGCGTTGCCGTCGGCGGCCTCCCAGGTCGAGCGCGCGTCCTGCTCAAACCCGGGGTCGGGCACCAGGCCACCCTGTCCGGCCAGGCCCTCCTGAAGCCGTCTGTCCCGCCACTCGGACGCGGCGATCCAGCCGGCCCCATCTCTCACGAGCGGGCGCTGGAATGGGTAGCCGCCTGTGGTCAGCAGATCACCCCCACCATGGAGGAAGGCGACCAGGTTGCGTCGGGCCTCGGCGGGGAAGGTCTGGCCCGTCGGCACCACCAGCAGGGCCTGCCGGTCCGGCGAGAGCTGGCCGGGGCTGCTGAGTTGATCTGCCGTGAGGGCTTCTACCTCGATCCCGGCCGCCTGTAGCAGCTCGGCCAGATACGCGGGATCCGACGGTGCGCCATAGGTGGGAAATGCAGGATCAGTCAGAATCGCCACCCTGGGGGGCAACCCGGGTTGCTCCCGCGCCACCTCGACCGGGTCGGCAGCATCCATACCCGGGGTCAGCACGGCGTCGTCGAAGTAGGCGACACCCGAAGCATTGAAAAAGCCCAGGCGCATGGAGACGATGTCCGCCAGTGGGTTGGCGCGGAACGAGAAGCTCTGCCGCGTCCAGCCTCCCGGTTCCGTGAGTTGAGCGAAATCACGGAACTCCACAAGAGCGCCATCGAGGCTGTACTGGTAGACCGCGGCGAACGCGAAACCACCGGGAGCACTTGGCGTCACCTGCTCGACCTTCATCCACACCGAGCAGGTGTAATCACCCCCTGGCGCAGCGAGCACGACGTCTTGGGAGCAGACGCCCCGTTCGACACGGAGGCAGCGCCCCCTGCGCCCGGCATCCGAGACCGCGCTGCCGACCGAGAGCGACCACCCCTCAGTCACCTCCAGCGTGCCGTTGCGCAGGAATTGGAGCGGCTGCGCGCCCGCCGCGGAGCCAACAGCGGCAAGACAGAGGAGGACGAAGGGATTCAAGGAAGAGACCCCCTGAAGCCCGCCGGATCGTGTCCGCGGGCAGTCTGGTGGACGAGTTCGTCCCATGCGTTGGATCCCCCTGGCCCAGGCAGCGAGGGAGTTCCGGCCGAACGGGGCGGAATGGAGTGCCGATGACTCGAGACGAGTTGCTGGCCATTTACAGCCGCATCCCCACCGAGTCCACGTGCCGCGACTGCCACGAATGCGCCATTCGCTGTAGCGGGGCGATCCCGTTGGCCCGAAGCGAATGGGAGGGGATCGCGGCCTATATCGAGACACATATGTCCAATCTCGAGTTCGAGAGCCTCCTGGCGCAGGACAAGCGCTTCGAGGTCGCTGATGGAGTCTGGGAGGAGTTCTGTATACTCTATGACGTGGTCGCCCTGCGCTGCGCCGTGTACCCGGTTCGGCCACTCGTGTGCCGGCTGCTGGGGCACGTCGAGTTCATGCCATGCCCCCTCAGCCGTGTGCCCAGCGTCCTGCCGGATGGCCCCGAGATCATGAGGCGCTATGCCCAGCTCGAGCGGAAGACTGTGGCGGAGTGGCTGGCGGGGGAACCCCGCCGTGGCTGTGGGCCGAGAGGAGCCTGAGCGTGGCTGTTTTGACCGTGGAACGCCGCATTGGTGCCCCCATCGACCGCGTCTACGCCTTGGCGCGCGACGTGGAGCGATTCCCGGAGATCATGCCGGATGTCGAGAGCGTGGAGATCCTCTCGCGCGACGGGAGCCACACCACGTCGCGCTGGGTCGGCGTAGTTCGCCAGTTCAACCGCCGCTTGGTGTGGGTGGAGGAAGACCAGTGGGACGATGTGGCCCACACGTGCGAGTTCCATCAGGTCGAGGGCGACTTCGCGCGCTATGAAGGCACGTGGGCGTTCGCTCGCGATGGCGACGCGACCCATGCACGCCTGACCATCGACTATGAGATCGAGGTGCCGCTCATCGGTGCCTTGATCAAAGGCGTCATCGCCAAACTGATGCGGGCCAACTGCGAGGGCATGCTCGCGGCGCTGGCCCAGGCCGCGGAGAGCTCGGCGGGCATCGAGTGACGGTCAGGAGGACACCGTGCCCTCGGCAGGAATACTAACGTTTCATCCCGGGCCCAGGGGTGGGTGACGCCGTGCCCTCAGACATTATCGTGCAGAAGTTCGGTGGCACCTCGGTTGCAGATGCCACCATGCGTGGGCACGCCATCCGGCGCGTGATGGCCGCCCGTCACGCCGGATTGAGGCCGGTGGTTGTGGTGTCGGCCATGGGCCGATCGGGCGATCCGTACGCCACCGACACACTGATCGCCGAGGCGCGCAAGGTCGACCCCGACATTATGCCGCGCGAGCTCGACCTGGTCATGGCGTGTGGCGAGATCATCTCGACGGCCCTGATGGCGGCGGCCATCCGGGCCGGATCAGGCATCGACACGGTCGCCCTAACGGGGGGGCAGGCCGGAATCACCACCGATGCCCATTTCGGTAGCAGCCGCATTCTCTCGCTGGACTCGGCCTGCATCCTGGACTACACGCGCCAGGGCAAGATCCCCGTGGTTGCCGGGTTCCAGGGCGTGACCGACACCGAGTTCGGCGGCCTGCATGGCGCCATCACCACCCTGGGGCGCGGCGGGAGCGACACGACCGCATCGGCCATCGGCGCTGCCGTGGATGCCACGGGCGTTGAGATCTACACCGACGTGGACGGGGTCATGACCGCCGACCCGCGAGTCGTTCCCTCGGCCCGAAGGCTGCGAAGCGTCACGTACCATGAGGTATCGGAGATGGCCCACCTGGGCGCCCGTGTCCTGCACCCGCGGGCCGCCGAGATCGCCATGGATTACGCAATACCCCTCTGGGTGAAGTCGACGGCACTGGGGGGCCAGGGCTCCCTGATCACCCATGAGCAAGCGCTCGTCCCGGACACGGCCGACGCCACCGGGGTCGCCAACACCGGCCCCTGTTCGCACGTGACGCTGTCGATCCTCAATGATCGGGACCGTGACCATGTCTCCCTGGAGATCTTCCGCCTGCTGGCCACGGCCGGGATCCCCATCTACTTCGTCTCCAGCACCGACACGACCATCGCTTTCGTGGTCGACAAGAGCCGTCTGCGGGACCTGCGTTCGGCCCTGAACGCCATCGTGATACCCATCCGGCGACCGGGGTCGACACTGACCCGCTTCTACCTGCTGTCGGCCGAGGACCGGGGCCCGACCTTCGCGGTTCAGAAACGGATCCTGAGCGACGCCGGTCCCGACTTCACCACCGTCATCGTACCCGTCACCATCGGCGAGGACACCCGCGTCGTGTCCCTGATCGGCCGGCGCCTTCAGGAGTCGGTGGGGGTCGTCGCCCGGTTCGTCGACTGCCTTCTTCGGGCGAGGATCCGGCCCCGGCAGTTGGCGGACTCGAAGATCTCGCTCTCCTGTCTGGTCGACGAGCAGGATTACGAGCGCGCGGCTCGTGCCTTGCATGAGGAGTTCATCGAGCGGTCGTGGGCGACGGACACGACTGAGGGAGGGTATTCACTGTGAGGATTCTGCCCGACGTGGGACTGACCTACGACGACGTGCTCCTCGTGCCCGGCAGGTCCGACGTGGTCCCAAAGGATGTCGACGTTCGCTCCCGGTTCACTCAGACCATCCCCCTCAACATCCCCGTCGTCAGCGCGGCCATGGACACGGTCACCGAAGCCCGTCTCGCCATCGCCCTGGCGCGAGAGGGCGGCATTGGGGTGGTTCACAAGAACCTGAGCATCGCCGCGCAGGCCGCCGAGATTGACCGCGTCAAGCGGTCCGAGAGCGGTCTCATCGCCGATCCCATCACACTGCGGCCCACGGCCAAAGTCCGCGAAGCCCTCGAGATCATGGCGCGTTACCACATCTCGGGCGTGCCGATCACCAGCGAGGATAACCACCTGGTCGGTATCCTGACGAACCGCGACCTGCGGTTCGAGACGAACCAGGACCGCAGCGTCTCCGAGCTCATGACCAGCCAGAATCTCGTGACCACACCTCCCGGCACAACGCTCGAGCAGGCCAAAGCCCGCCTCCACCAACATCGCATCGAGAAGCTGCTGGTCGTCGATGACGACGGGCGCCTCATCGGGCTGATCACGATCAAGGACCTGGAGAAGGTGCAGCGCTACCCGAAAGCGTGCAAGGACAACCGAGGCCGGCTGCGGGTCGCGGCCGCCGTCGGCGTCTCCGCCGACATGCTCGATCGCGCCACCGCTTTGGCGGAAGCTGGAGTGGACGCCCTCGTCGTCGACTCCTCGCATGGCCACAGTGTCCGCGTGCTCGAGGCCGTCGAGCAGCTGCGGGAAGCGCTTCCCGAGATGCCCCTGGTCGGTGGCAATGTGGCCACCGCCCAGGCGACCCACGACCTCATCGCGGCGGGGTGTGACGCGGTCAAAGTGGGTATCGGTCCCTCGGCGATATGCACGACCCGTCCCGTGACCGGCGCGGGCGTGCCCCAGCTCACGGCCATCATCGACTGCGCCCGGGCGGCCTCTGAGCATGACGTGCCCATTATCGCCGATGGGGGCGTCAAGTACTCGGGCGACATCACCAAAGCATTGGCCGCGGGAGCCGAGACTGTCATGATCGGTTCCCTGTTCGCCGGTACCGACGAGGCTCCGGGCGAGACAATCCTCTTCGAGGGCCGCACCTACAAGGAGGTCCGTGGCATGGCCTCCATCGCGGCCATGAAGGAGGGCTCGTCCGACCGATACTTCCAGGACCACGTGGAGACGGACACCAAGTACGTGCCCGAGGGCATCGAGGCCCGGGTTCCCCACAAAGGTGCGCTGGCCACCCTCGTGTACTACCTGGTCGGCGGATTGCGCTCCGGCATGGGGCTGGTGGGGGCCAGCGATCTGGCCGAACTGCGCGAGAAAGCCGTCTTCATGCGGGTCACGTCCGCGGGTCTTCGTGAGAGCCACGTCCACGACGTGGCCATCAGCAAGGAGTCGCCGAACTACCAGCGGTGAGTGGTGTCAGATACCGGAAGCATATTCCGGTCATGCGGGTCCTCATTCCCACCATCGGTGGGCTGTGGATAACCTCAGCCATGGCTTGCAGGAAGCGCGTTTGAGCTACTGGGGCGTCGGGGTTCGGTTCGACAAAGGGCCGGACGCAAGCTGCCGGATGCCTGACCCGGAAGGGCACTGCCACCAGTTGCCGCTTCGGCGGGTTCGCTCCCCGGAGGCCCACCCCACCGATTTCGGACCGCGATTGACAACTACAAGGACGTTTGTGACCCCTTGTTATTCCGCTTGACACCCCCTGTACGGCGGCGGTACACTCCCGCCGTTCTGATCACGGGATCCGGGGGATGCACCTGTGGCCGACGCCGAGAGAAGCTGCTTCGATCGCATGCCTGACGAGCTCGTCGTATCACTGGGTAAGAGCGGGGATGTCGCGGCGACCGAGTATCTGCTCCGGAAGTACCGATCCGTTGTCCTCTACAAGTCCCGCAACTATTTCCTGCACGGTGCCGACCGGGATGACATGATCCAGGAGGGAATGGTCGGCCTGTTCAAGGCGATCCGCGACTTCCGGGCGGACCGCGCCTGTTCGTTCCGCACCTTCGCCGATGTCTGCATCACGCGGCAGATGATCACCGCGGTGAAGAGCAGCACCGGCCAACGCCAACTGCCTCTCACCTACGCCAGCTCCCTGAGTCCGGGCTCGCGGGACGACGGAGCCATGGACCGGCTGGACGTGCCCGCCGACGCCGATGTGGTCGACCCCGAGCAGCTCCTGATCGCCCGGGAGACCGTCCGCGAGCTTCGCTCGGTGCTCCGCCAGAACCTGAGCGAGTTCGAATGGAACGTCTTCGTCGGTTTCTCCCAGGGCAAGTCCTATCAGGAGATCGCGGACGAGCAGGGCAGCACGCCCAAGTCGGTCGATAACGCTCTGTGCCGCGTCCGGCGTAAGGTCCAGAGGTTCCGAGCCCAGTCCATGGCAGTGAGCTGATCGCGGGCTTCGGGCCTTCGGACGCGTCCGGGTCCGGCGCCGCACCCCGAGCGGCGGCCGGAATGGCTGCCGCACCCCGCCCATCTGCCACGTTTTGGAGCGAACGCCTCGTGGCAGACCAGCGTCTGGATATGTGGAGCCAATGCTGTGGCGTGGGTGCCGGCGTGGAGGGGTTCGCGTGTCTCGCCGTCGTGGGTTGTGCGTGTTCGTCGTCCTCGTGTTCGCCGGCCTGGCCCTGACGCCCAGCGCCCGAGCGGCCGACATCGCTCGTTGGCGCCAGAAGTATCCGCTCGAGAAGGAAGTCGAGATCGGCCGCAAGACAGCCGAGGAGATCGACCGCCAGTACGGTGTCCTCGACGACCCCGAGCAACTGGCGCGAATCCAGGCCATCGTCAATGAGATCGTGGCCGTATCCGACCGGCCGGACCTCCAGTGCGATGTGAAGATCCTCAGTGTCCCCGTACCCAACGCGATGGCAATCCCGGGTGGCTTCATTCGCTGTACTTCGGGGCTGCTGGATATGTGCAACTCGGACGACGAGCTCGCCGCGGTGCTGGCGCACGAGATCGCTCACATGTGCAACTACCATGGCATGAGGCAGGACGAGCGCGACCGCAAGATGGGCATCTACCAGCTCGGGCTGCAACTGGCGGCCATCGTGGCTGCGCTCAATGGCGCCGATCCCGGCTTCGTGCAGTACGCCGTCGCCGCCGGGTACTTCGCGCACATGCAGATCATTGTGGGCTACAGCCGCGAGTACGAAGTCGAGGCCGATCGCGACGGCCTGGCCTACCTCATGAAGACCAAGTACAACCCCACGGGCATGCTGACGACCATGGAGCGCTTCGCCGATCTGGCCACGCGGACGTGGCAGGGCTCCGACGCGCTCCGGGACTTCGACACCCATCCCCCCTCAGCCGCGCGTGTCGCCGAAGTCGAACGCTATCTGCGGGAAGCCAATGTGAATATCAACCGGGCCGTCGTCCTCCGAGGCTATCGTGCCGTGCCCGAGGAGATCGAGTACGCCCCGGGCCAGCGAACCTGGCAGATCTGCTTCGGCGGGAGGCCGGTCTTCCAGGCCAGCCCCGAACCCATCGACGGAAAGACGGCTGAAGAACGCGTCCACGCTATCGCCACCAGCATGAACATGGTGATCTCCGTCAGTGGCCTCGCCATCCACACCGTCGGCCTCTCGGACCGGAAGGGGTACCCCGAGATCAGCTTCAGCCAGTACCCCGTGCTGAGGATTCTGGAGCAGGATGCCGCCTTCATGGGCATGGACGCCAAAGCCTACGCCTCACTGGTCCGCGAGCAGCTCATCTACGCACTCGACCAGGCGGGGCGTGAGGCGCTGCGGACCTAACGGACGCTCGCCACGACGCCATCCCAGAGCGCCTCGTAGCGCTTCGCGATCTGCGTGATCTCCATATCGCGCATGACGCGACGCCGGAGCGTGTCGGGCGCGTCGGGATCCACGAGCTCCTCGAGCTCGTCGTCACCTACGTTGTAGTGTGTCTGCGAGATGCGTGCCCGCACCACGCCGTGAAGGCCCTCGCCGAGCAGGCTGAGATCCACCATGTCCGAACTGAGCCCGGGCCCCGTACCCTCGACCACGGCCAGGAGCCGGTCGGCCAAGGCGGCCGTGTCACCCGCCGGGTAGAAGGTCACGCTGGGATCGCCTGCGGCCATGCGCTGATGGGGCTCGATGGCCGTCGCGATGACCGGTGCTCCCGCGGCCGCCGCCTCCAGGAGCTCCCAAGGGAACAAGGTCTCATGGCTCGGCAACACCACGACATCCAGTGCGTGATAGATGCGACTCCGGTCGATGCGGAGGCCCAAGAAGCGCGTGTTGCCCAGGATTCCCGACTGATGGGCATAGTGCTCCATGGCCGCCGAGTCACGGCCGGAGCCGACGATGACGAACTCGACCAAAGGCACGCGGCGGGCCACCCGCGCGGCGGCTTCGAGGAAGTCCGCCCAGCCCGACCGCCGGTCGTCAAACTGGCCCACGAGTCCCAGGTGGAGGGTATACGGGTTCAGCCCCAGTTCCGCCATCAGCATCTCGGCCACGGCAGAAGGCACAAACTCGCGCTTGTCCAGGCCACCGGGGATCTGAGTCGCACGATTTCGCAGTCCACGAGGTAGCGCATCGAGACTCAAGGCGGCCAGGGCAGAAGCGCGCCAGATCTGCCGGCGGTTCTGCCAGTGATCGGGCACGGGAGACAGCACCGACATCGTCCACGGGACTCGGTAGCGCCGCGCCAACGCCTCGGCCCACGCAGCGGCCGCGAAACCATGCGCGTGGACGAGCTGGGGGGCGAGGTCACCCAGCTCCGCCACCGCCTGGGCCATGGCACGCCGATCATGGCGGCGGCGGCCTGTGAGACGAACGGCCGCCGTGCGCGCCTTCAGACGAGCCGTACGACGCAGCAGGGCCCGATTGGTGTCAGAGATCACGGCCTGTGACCGGCCCAGCCCCGACCGGCGGACCACCGCCTCGCAGAGCTCGGTGACAAACTGCTGATCACGCAGGCTCTCGCCAAATGCCAAATGCAGGATGCTCGGAACGGCACTCACACCCATGCCATGCGCAAACGGCCCCACAGGGCTCGCCAGGCCCATTGTAGGAGAACCCGGGCGCAGGGGGGGCCGGACTCTCAGCATGGGGCTCAGAGGGCCGCCCAGGCGGCCCTCTGCAGCCATCTCGCCCTAGAGCGGCAGGTCGATGGGGCGTCTCTCCGCGATGGACCGATACGCGGCCTCCGCCAACTCCACCGCCGCCCGCCCGTCGCTACCGGGGACGGCGACGGGTGTATCACTGAGAACCGCCTCCACAAAGAGCCGCACCTCATGTTGCACGGCCGGCTCGACCTCAATGTCGCCGATCTTCTGGGCCTTGACCTCGTCCCCACCCTCGACGCCGTAACGGATGTAGGCATCGCTCGAGAACCCGTTCTCGATGAAGAACGTGCCCTTCGAGCACTGCACTCGCCCCGTGTAGGCACCCATCCCCGCGTGGCACAAGCTACTCGAGTGAAGCCAGCCCACCGCGCCGCTCTTGAACGTGATGCTGGCGAAGACCAAGTCCTCGTAGTCCTGTTCGTCGCAGATGTAGTTGCCGCCGACCGCATAGACGCGGGCGGCGTCGCCGGCCAGGCAGCGCATGAAGTCCAACTCGTGAGCGTTGATCTCCATCAGGTTCCCGCCCGACTCGGCTCGCCGGAGACGCCACGGCACGCCGTAGTCCCCGCCCCAGCGGCCGCCGATCCGCTCGATGCTAATGGCCAACACGTCACCGTACGCGCCGGACCCGATCTGGTCCCGGAGCCAATGGAACGCCGGGATGTACCGGAGGACCTGCGCCACCATGAGCTGAGTGCCGGCCCGGTCGGCGGCCGCGATCATGGCGTTGCAGTCGGCCACGGTGGGTGCCATCGGCTTCTCGCACAGCACATGCTTGCCCGACGC
>Ga0116184_10002635_pt1 | contig 15481 bp, 24 predicted proteins | sample AD_JPNNA5_MetaG_FD_89886 | JGI IMG/M metagenome (GOLD analysis project Ga0116184, IMG submission 89886) | Active sludge microbial communities of municipal wastewater-treating anaerobic digesters from Japan - AD_JPNNA5_MetaG | ecosystem: Engineered > Bioreactor > Anaerobic > Digestate | place... | reverse complement strand
GATTGGTCGCAAAGATAATCTTCGATAATTGATAATGGGATCATGGCCCTGTTTCTCCTTTCTTCAAATCTAGGTTGGATTCAGGGCCATTGAGATTTTACATCACTTTTGGCACACTACCTTATCCGGCCGCAGGGTACCGGAACGGCGGAGACTGCGGCACCGGGATCCGGCCACGCCGGCCGTCCCGGTCCTGCAAGATGGAGGTTATAAGAAATGCAGTGCAGTTGCATGATACCGGTCCCGGTGCCACGCGCCGGCATCCGGCAGATCGCGCGCGAGATGGGCATCGGCGACGAGAACGCCGACCTGCTCGCGGCCCTTGCCGTACGGCGGGGGCTCTGGCAGATCGAGGAGGAGACAGAATGAACGGCAGCGCCCCGACCCCAGCGGGCAAGCTTGAGAGGGGAACGACTGCCGCAGAGATCTGCGTTGTCATCCCACAAGAGGCTGGCGTTACCATCCTCGTCCGGGCCGCGGCGGCCCCGGCGCCGGGTGGTGCCGAGGCTTCTGTCGAGGTCGAGGCAACCGCCCGCGTCGTCTGGCGGCGTCGGCCTGGGACAACGCCCGTGGTCCACGCCTACGCCGTGAACAGCTGCGTCGACGTGCCGCTCTGCGGCTCGTGCCTCAGCGCCGGACGGTTCGAGGAGCTCCCGCCGCCGCCGGCGGACCTCGGCCCATACCGCCGGTGCCGGAAGTGCGTGGCCGCCCTCGGGAGGCTCGGATGAGGACCGTCATCGGTCAGATCGGCCGCGACGGCGATGCGATCGCGGTCCGGCTTTTCACTGGTCCGCGGCGCGGGTGCTACCGCGTCATGGCGGAGGAGGTACCCACCCTCCTCGCCGGCTTTCCCGCGACGCTCTACGCCGACGAGATGCCGGTCGGGGATATCGCGGCCTCGCGGAGTCTACGAGTCCTCCGCGGCGCGTTCCGCGCCGGCCTCGGGTTCCTCGAGGCCGGGACCGCCTGCCCGGTCGTCTCCGCCGCGTTCCTGGTCCCGCGGGCGCACCTCGCGGCTCACTACGGGCGCGACGACGGGCCGGTCCCGGTCCTCGCCGGGGGTACCTGATGGGCGCCGACGGCGACCTCTACTGCGGCACCTGCGGCCGGCCGATCCAGGACGACCCGCTCCACTGCTCGGCGTGCGGGGCGGAGATCAGCGCGGCCGAGACGATGGCCTCGCACCGGGAGCACGGTCGCTACCTCTGCCTCGAGTGCATGGGAGCGGAGGAGCCCGTATGATCGCATGCCCCTGCTCGCCCTGCACGGCCTGGGCCGTCGGGGAGGCTGGCAGCGCCGGCGACCCCTGGCGCTCGGTCCTGGCCGAGGTCCTGCGCTGGGCCGAGCTCCGGGTCCGCGGCCGGGACGAGGACCTGTACGACCTGATGAAGGCCGAGGTCGAGCAGCGGAACGCAGCCGACCTGCTCCGCGCCGCGGGGTGGTGCCCGTGATCGACGACGACGGCTTCACGGACGAGCGGCCGCGGGAGCCGGGGACATACTGGGCCTGCACGCCGGATGGCGCGTGGAACGAGCTCGTGACGGTCGAGCCCGGCCCCCGCGGCCTGGTCTGCGTCCCGGAGAACCGCGCGATCCCGCCGATGCTGCTCGCGCAGATCCCGCCGGGCTCGCTGCTCTGGAGGTGGGAATGAGGGATAGCCGAACAGACCTCGCGACGGGTGCGGATGCCGGACGGGGATTGGGAGAGATCATGAGCGGGCCGGCTGCTGTCCGGAACGATCCGACAGGACCGGGACCGGCAGGCTGGCAGAGGGAACCTGAAAGGCATGCTCTCTCTCTCTCTCTCTCTCTCTCTCTCTCTCTCTGTACGTACAGGAGGGTGGAGCTATGTCTAGTGGAGATGTAGAGCTAGCTCCATGTTCCAACGGGACACAGCTCCAAGGTCGCCGAGCAAGGTGGCGGTGATGGCCGGATCTCCGTGGAACCATGCGCCGAAGCGGCTCTGGAAACGGGTCTCGATCTACGTCCGGCCGGACCTCCATGCAGCGGCCAGGGAGGGCGGAGACAGCATGACGCTCCTCCTGAACAACGCCCTCGCCCGCAAGTACGGTCTCGACCCGTGCACCCAGGGCGGGGCGCGGCGGGTGCGGACGCTCCGCCGCCTCGAGAAGACGACGGCCGCGCTCGAGCAGGAGATCGCCGCACTCTCGGCCGACCTCCAGGACGACCGCCTGGGGGAGGAGTTGCGGTCCGTGCTCGAACAGCAGTACGACGAGTTCGTCGCGCTCCGCGACGATCGGGCCGAGAAGGAGGTCATGGCCGCATCGAGGGCGACGGGAATCCGGGACGCGATGGCCGCGATCATCGGCGACGATCCCCCTGCCTGGTACACGCGGATGCTGCCCGAGAACGACACCGACGGCACCTGGATCGACGACTGGGACGCCCTAGTCGCGCGGGTCTCGCGCCGGTGCGGGGCCGAGGTCACGAGCGACGAGGTGATCGCCGTGCTTCGTCAGTTCCGCCCTCAGGCGCCGGCGCGAGGTGAGGTATGACCAATTCCCCGGGCCGGCATGGAGGTTCCCCCGATTCCAGCCGGGCTGAGGAGCCGTTGCATTTATCATTATTACCAACAGTAATAATGTATCCCATCGGTCCTGGCGTCGCCCCGCACAACGAGGTCATGATCAACAATTCGCTCGCCGGCATGGTGGCCGGCTTCTTTCGCGACCGCCTCGGGGGAGGTCAGCGTGGAGATTGAATCGTGGGCGACCGCGGCCAGCATCGCGGCCGGCCTGGCCGTCGCGTTCCGGCTCGGCATCTGGTTCTACGACCGGCGGGCCGACGCCGTGCTCGCGGTAGTACGATCCTTCTGCGCCGAGGTCGCGGTCTACCACCGTCTGAACGCGGACGGCGAGATCACGGACGAGGAGGCCCGGGAGCTCGCCTCCGTCGTCGGCCGGTTCATCGCGGACCTGGAGGCGCTCGGGGAACTGGTCTGCAGAGAGGATCCGCGATGACGGTCATTGCGGCCGCCGACTCGGTCCTGGCGGATCAGGACCGGTCACATCTGCTCTGCGACGGAACGAACGACGTGGCCGTGCTGGCCCGAGCCCTGGCCATGCCCGGGCGGTGGCTCGAACTCTGCGCCGGCACGTACAATCTGAATGCCGGCCATGCGCCCGATGGCAGCCGGCGACTGCGGATCGCCGGGGGCGTGACCGTCCGGGGCGCCGGGCCGGGCCTCACGCGGCTCGTTGCGAGGTCGGAGCCGTGCCGGCTCATCGCCGATGCTCCGGACACAGAGGTGGCGAACCTCGGCGCGTACGGCTACGTCGGGCTCGAGGCCCACGCGGACCGCTTCACCGCGGAGGACGTCACCATCACCCACTCGCTCGACGGCAGGACCTTCCTGCCGTTCGGGCAGAAGGGCGGATGCACGGCCGCGTTCATGGTCTGGGGACGGCGGGGGCGGACGCTGCGAAATCTGACGTTCCGGCGCTGCACGGCCGAGCTGTCGTACCACCACGGCTTCTCGCTCAACCTCGCCGGCGCGAGCGAGGGCGGCGGCTTCGCGGACGTCCTCTATGACCGGTGCTCTGCGATCATGGCCGGTTCGGGGTTCGAGGGCGGCGGCGTCCGGGACTGGTCCTGCGGCTTCGACATCCCCGACGCCGGCGACGTCGAGCGGATGACCGTCCGTGACTGCCTGGCCTCCAACTGCTGGCAGGACGGGTTCCACCTCGACGGCAGCTGGGACGGCCACCGGCAGCGGGCGCGGGACGTCCTCTTCGAGCGGTGCCGTGCGGCCTACTGCGGGTTCCGGTCCGGCAGGGTGCCGGCCGAGCTGTACCAGTCCGGCTTCTACGTCCAGTCCGCCCGGCTCGTCGACTGCCAGGCTGCGGCCTGCCGGAAGGCCGGGTTCCTCTGCAAGAACCAGGAGGCCGGCGGGCTCGTCCTCGAGAACTGCTCCGACCGGCACTCGGCCTACGGCCTGGTCATCGAGTACGGCGGGAACCGGGCGAAAGTCAAGGGCTTCGTTTCCGATGGAGCAAAGCGGCGGGCGCTGCAGATGGTCGGAAACGAGGCCGAGGTGGATGTCGAGGTCCGGAACTTCGCCGGCGACGGCCGGCCCGTGCTCCTCGGCGTCACCGAGCGGCTCGAGTTCGTCGATGCGCCGGGGCATGTGGAGGACCTGAAGCGGTACCGGGCCCGAGGCTACGCGATGAAGGGCAACCGGATCCGGCTCGTCACAGACCGGCCGATGGAGGTCATCGAGGTGCATTCGCCGTCGGTGAACAGCGTGGACATGGCCGGCGTCACGGTCGAGTACTACCCGCCGAGGCCGGCGATGGGATGATGAGAAACGTAACGGGACGGCATTCCCCCAGAGGCCAATCCGCGAGTACTGCCGTCCCGGCCCCGAAGGGCATCCAGCGTTGGCGCTGGGTGGTGATATCTGTGGCGGCGAGGACGCTGAACCTCTATTGAATCAATGGTGATAGAAATGCAGAGGGTTGAAAAACAGATACAAGATAGGTCAATCCGATTTTATTATGAGGGAGACCCAGCATCCTCTTTTGTCATAGAAATATCGGGAGTGACTTGGAAAAATTGGCATGAGCTTCCCAACGGACACTGACGCACCGGTTTGCATTTCCAAGTGGCGCCGCTACAATATTGAGAATATGTCATCTTTTTGAGACCACATATTAGGAAGCCCTGTCCTTCAGGATTTGGCATAAAACAGGATTCCCATCGTTCGAAACCATCTTCGATAAACGCGAACAGGTAGGTACATAGATTTTTACTGTAATCATCAACACCTGCCAGCAATTCATTAACATGGGCCTCGACATCAGGGATATCTATCGCCGTCTCTGGTCCTACCCCATCTCGACGATGAAGCATGTCTCGAAAAATAATCCCCGGTCTTTTCAAATTATTGATATATACAAATCCATCGAAAAAGTGGGTTGCCTCCGAACGCATTATATGGACCTGCGAATACCAACTGTTTTTTTCTAAGATTTCTGCATATTCAGGACAGTCTTGTCGTATCTTTGATAGTTTCGATAATTGCTTCTGGTAAGATCTCCTCGTTAAACAAGGCACAAATTTCGAGGCGAGGTATGCATAATTCTCGCAGATCGAGTAGATCGCATTAAGAAAAGTCTGGTATTTTATTAAGAGGATGAGTGATTGCACTCCAGAACAGTGTCCCTTTTCTTCGAGCTCAGCATATTCGATAAGCCAATTGGGAATTTGATTGATGACCTCCCCTCCTAGAAGAAGAACTGCGTTACGTTTCGTCGCGATAGAATCCGTGAGCTTACCCCATTCGACGACTTGTTTCTCGGATTTCTGTAGGTTTTGACCGAAGTTGAAAAAAATTCGAAAATTTGTCGCACTGTCAAGATTGTTATTGTATCCGCGCATGATCGGCACCCCATTTTTCCTTATAGTGGAATGATACTCGACACAGGGATTATTACTTGTAACGATAATCCATCACGATGGTCTACCGTTGAGATGATGGGTGTTCACCATCCCTGTCGCGGAATCGCCCGCTCGAATGGTTGAAACCGAGATCCAACTAGATCTGCAAAATGATTGACCAAATATCAAAAATATTTATATTTATTTTAATTATTTATAGTGCCGTTGGTAAAGGAGATAGTTCAATGGGAGAAGTGATGAAGTTGACAAATTGATGGCCCAACTCGGTTGTTTGACGTCCTAAGGCCCCTACGTTACTCAATCGAATTGCAATATTCCTGACAAGGTTTCGATCTTTAAGATTCTGCACGATCATTTCAAAAAAGTCTTCTTTTTCAGCTAGGTTCGGGAATGCAAGTGCAATTTCTTCAAAAACTGTTGAGCCGACTTCGTTAATATCCCTAGTTATCCCCTTACACGCCCACCAATCAACTGGGTTTTCGAAATAGTGTAGGAGGGCAATATGCCAAGGAGTCATCGAATCAAGGAAGTTTATAAAAATTAATTGTAAATCTTCGTCAGGGGATTGGGGCATGGCAGCGTTCAGAACGATATTACGATATGCTTCGATTTTCACCTTCTGGTGAGTTCGGTAAGCGTTTTGAGTCGCCTGAAGGAGTGTTGTAACGAATACTTCATTCTCAACAAGATCTTCAATTTTATAGGACTCAACTTTAATTTCGAGCTCAACCACGCGGAAAGCGATTTCTCGAATCCATTCGTTCGTCCTTCGAGCAAGTGAAGGCGTTACAATCGTCCCGAAAATTTCTGCAGCGCAATTTCCCAACAATCCCCCTGCTACCGCTGTCCCTGGTCCGCCGATTGCTCCAACAACCGCCGGCACTCCAGAAATCAGTCCTTTGATGACGGCATGGGCATAATCGGCGCGATCAGCTTGAGGTATATCGAGAAAGTTACGTTGGGGATCGAATTTTGCAGGTAACCGGGTCATGCAATATGCCATTTATCCCCCAGGGCTAAAATTTGACTATTTCTGTATCGTTCCTTTCACCGAAACCCATGTCGACCATCGTCTTCCTCCCGTAACAGGAATAATTGCGACTGCAATGAATCTGTCTAGGCCCGTTCCCGCTCCGCTGCTCGCCGGCACTGGGAAGGGCTCGCGACCCCCCGCCAACCCCTACAGGATCTGCCCGACCCATTTCGGAACGCCTATGCCGGATCAGGACAAACGATGCAGTGGTCCCCGTCCCAATCAGGTCGTTCGAGAGTCATCGACGGAGGGCCGTTAAATCTTCGACAATTGGCTCCAAGAGAACGGAGCAGCCCCGTATTGAGCCGCGCGGAGGGGCGCGCTGGTCCCCTCCGCCCGCAGGGTCCGCGCGGCACTCGTTTTCGGCACGTACCCCTCCGCAATCACGTACCGCAACTGATTTACCAGTTGCTTTCCAAAACGAGTAGCAGCCCTCGTCCGCCCCCCTGGAGAAGTCGTGGCTGGACACGGACAGGGTGTTCGATAAATCACCGTACTTTCGACCTCAACCGGTGCAGGGACTGCGGCCCCCCTCACCACATCGTTTTCTCCGGTCGTGCCGGCCGGGCCTGTCGTTATATACCATCCCCCGCGAGGGTCTTACGATCCGGAAGCTCTGAGCCCCGACGCGATATCGTCCGCCCAGGCACCGATCGCGTCCCAGTCCCGGAAGTCGCCCTCGGGAAGGACGGCCCGGGCGGCCGGAAGGTGACGCATCGCGCGCTGGGCGAACCCGAGCTTGCCCGGGTCCAGGGCCCCGAAGAAGACGCGATGGTCACGGGGGTGGATGGCCTCCCTGAGCGCGGCGATGTCCGTGGGGACCACGTCGGGGTCATCTACCGTGACCCCCTCTTTGAGGGTGAGCGGGCCGCTCGAGAAGAGCCACACCGGCCGTGATGCCAGGGCCGCACGGTGCCGCTCCCCGAACTCCGCCGCCTCCTTCATCCAGCGGCCCAGGTAGACCGCGCTCCCGAGCACGACCGCGTCGAACGCCCCGGGGTCGGGATTCGCCTCGACGCTCCGAGCCTCGGCGTCGAGCCCATGCTCCCGCAGCCTGCCGGCGATGAACTCCGCGATCCCTTGCGTCGAGCCGTATCTGCTCGCATACACTACAACGACAGTCATGGTGAGATCCCCCATTCGGTGAGTACGCCTCCCCCCTCCACCAGCACGAATAAAGTCATTTACCCTCGGGGGGCGCTTGTCCGCCCCCCGCGCCGGGCTCCGCCCGGCTCCCCCTGACATGGCGATTCCTCCGCCGGATGGACGTGCCCACGGTGCGAGACGTGGGGGAAGCCCGGCCGACGGGTGAGCCGGCGCCGGCAGGCGCGGCGAGGTCGGCGGCCGGGTGGGTGGGCGGGAGTCCCGACGGCCGAGCGAACGCGAGGCCGGAGGCGGCGCGGTCGAGCGAGGCGAGACGGCGCCGAACGTGGCGCAAGCGGTCCGCGGCAGCGGTCCGCGCAGCGCGAGACCGGGACCGATAAGCCACGGCGAAAGACAGGCGCGCGGTCGCGAACGAGCGTTGCCGAAAAACGCGAGGAGCGACGCCGCGCCGTCACGGCCGTTCCGCGCGGGGCGGGGGGCGGGTGGTGGGCGTCCTCGAGGTCGTGCCCGGTCCCGTGATCCGCGGTGGACGTAGGCCGAGCCTCTCCGGTTCGTGCGGTGGCGCCGGCCGGCGAGGTCATGCCGTCAGGCGGTTTATCGGGGAGGGCGGTCCGCGCGATAATCGGTCTTTTGGGCATATTAGCACATATAAATATAGAAATATCAAATGAGGTTAAACTGCCATAGAATTGAGAGCGAGAATATTATTGGTATTATTATTGGCAAAGAGAAGAGTATAAGCGGCAGTAGCGGGAGGATATATATTATATTATGATTTATCTCGGGGGTAAGGAATGTTATTCCCCGGACAAACTCTTTTTTTATTCCTATTAAGCTAGTGCCCCCATTATTGACAAAATAATACCCCGATGTTTCCTTTACCAATGATAATTCTTGTGTACAATTGCTGTTCTCGATGAATTTTATTGATAGGGCCTCAATGGTTTGGATATTTTCACTTGAAATTTCCATCTTAATGGGAGATCCAAGGTTAAAATTTACATTATAGAATAGCAAACTTAAGGAAAATATTGCTAAACCGAAGAGAAATAGTAACTTTCCGTTATTGTATTTGACAAATTTTTTATCAGTGATTTCTGTGGCACATTTACGGATCTTTTCAGGATCATCTAACGGAATTGAATATTTTTTTGCATCAAGCGCGGAAAAACTTTCCATAATACTTAAGAAGAAAAATAGTATTGGTAGCAGGTATACGAAATATGAAATGTTAAATATCGAATATCCTATGACACCTAGATAGGTAAAAACAATTGAAGAAAACGCTATGATTGATGTACTTAATGTAATTATTTTTTCAGCCTTTTTCTCAATTTCCTCAGAAGATTTTCTGATTAAATCATGACCATACCGAATCCATTCCAAATCAATCTCTGATGGAGTGCGCCCCTTTATTTCATCTGTTGGTTTTTCCGTTAAAGTGGCTTCACCAGTAGCAGATGCAGGGCTAGTCATGGATCAATCTGGTATCGAAACTGCTTTGCCACAGTATGGGCAAAACACAACCCTCGCCTTCACAATATCATTAACATCGCGAGGTGGAAGACTGAATGACTTATTACAATGAGGACAGACTACCATTTGATTCAAATATTGATTCGTTGTTATCGATATAAATATCGATCCGTATTGTGAATGGTGAGTTTGAGTCAGAATCGAAATACTTTTTCATGGAATTGAGGACGGGGACAGTTCCTCGGGACCAACCGAAAGAGCGTGCGTCCCCGCCACCCCTGCAGGGGCCTAACTAGTTCACTCTGGCCGTACGTGTCTCCTCAGGTCGAGGCCACCAGTAGCGACTCGCGCGATGGCCTCCGCGACTAGTCTCCGTCGATAGGCTCAAGGAGAACCACTTTGATCCGTTTGCCGAGCCAAGAGATCGGCACCGTCACGTGCGCCGTGCACCCGGTCTTGGTCGCGGTCTTCTCCAGGACCTGATAACCGATCATCTCAATCCGCATCTCTTTCATGACTGTTAGGTTTCTTGTAGATACTCTCTTTTCTTAATTCTTCCCTTACAGTTTTCTATTAGAAAACTATTTACCCTCAGCCGCCCTAAAGGAATGTGAGGAGTGCAACGGCACCCCCCCCAGAGGCCAACCAATGTCAGAAACCTACGAGGCGATCGGGATCGCCGTGCGGCAGCACGACGCGATCCGACTCAGCATCGTCAAGGGAATGCAGGCCACGTTCTTTATCGCGGCCGAATCGGTCCGGCAGCTCTTCGGCCGGCGGACCGTCCCGATCTACCGGCTCCGTCTGGCCGGCGATTACGTGACCCCGGAGCCGACCGGAGAGGCGGCCCTGAGCGCGAGCGGGAAGACCGTGCTCCTGCGGATCGCGGGCGGGCCCGAGACCGTGATGATCCCGACGCGACAGCTGCAGGTCCATTACGATCGGAACCTGGGCGAGACGGCGAAGATCATCCGGGCGATGGGGGCACCGGCCCCCGCCCTTCTGGCCCCCTTACCCGGGGCGCGCCTGGCGGTGGTCTGAGATGGGCGAGTGCACCGGGTGCACGGTCCCCGAGGCCGAGTGCCTCGCGTGCCCAGTCCGCGACGACTGGCCCGACGAGCCCGACGACCGCGGCCACGGTCCCGCCCTGGTCGGGAGGTGGGACTGATGCGGTGCTGCGCCGACGACCCGGCCCCGTGCGCCTGCGACTGTTGCGACGGGGACCCCGAGACCTGCGAACGCGATCCCCAGGAGTGCGGTGCCGAGGACGCGGACGCTCACTACGAGGCCGTGCGGGAGATGTGGGACTGATGATCTGCCGCGATTGCTCCGACTGGCTCCCGCCCGCGTGGCGTTGCCCCGGTTCTCACGGCCTCTGCCGTGATCCGGACTGCGCGCGAGTCCTCACGGCAGCCGATGCCTCCTGCGACCGGAGGCGGCGGTGATGGTCCGTCGCCGCCCCGGCGAGACCGACCGTGCGTACGTTCGCCGGCTCCGCGCCGTCATGGTCGCGGCCTACAGCCGGCCGGCCGAGGTCGTCACGCCCGAGATCACCGCTGATCTGGAGATACGGAAGGCGTCGGGGATTGTCAGATGCGGCGCCCTGTACGGCTACATGGCCGGCCACCGGCTCGACGACTTCCGCCGGATCGAGGCGATCGCCCGGGATCTGCACGACGCGCGCCGGCTCGCCGTTCCGGACCTGGACCGCCGGACTGCCGCCGCCGTCCGCGAGGCGTGGAGCGTGGCCGAGCCCTGGCGCGAGAGGTGGGACTGATGGATTCACCCCTCTTTGGTCCGGTCATCTATGCGTACACGCGGGCCGACGCTCTGCGGGACCGGGAGCTCGTCGACGTGACGGCCACGGCGGCCGAGATGGGCTACCGCGTGCCCGTCGCGGTGACGCGGGCCGTCTGGGTCGGCGTGGTCGAACCCGACGAGACGCCCGGGCAGTCGGCCGAGGGCCGGCTCTGGGACGTGCTCTGGATGCTCCACTACGCGATCAAGACGGGGCCAAGGTGCGCGTCCTGGGTGCGATTCCAGCTCTACGCACTGATCGGCGGGGCACCGCGGCTGGTCACGCTCAAGGCGGTGATGGGGCCGGGAGACGAGGGCGAGCCGGTCCTCACGGTCATGTGGCCCGACGAGGACTGATTATCCCTTCTCTTTTTCGCGCGGGACAGCCCGCCCCGAGGGGGCGAGCGTGGCGGACGATCGCCGGCCCGCCGCCCTGCCTGTGGGGGAGAGGCGCCGGCACCGTCACGCGGACGACTCGGGCCGCTCGCTCCACTGCGACGGACGCCTGCCACCCGCCCCCATCCCCGCGCGCCGTTGCTGCGACCGCTCGCCGACCCCCCCCCCGCGCCTCCGGCGCGAACGTGCCCGGCTCGCTGATACGGCCCGCCTCCGCCCGTCGCTGTGGCGCCGACCTCGGCGGGCGCCTTCCCACCCCTCAGCCGCCACGGACTCCACCCTGACAGACCCTCTCGCCCACGTTCGCAGGGGAGGGGGCCGAGCCCGAGCGAGGCGGGAGGGGGCGGCGCGAGCCCCCTCCTCGTGCTGGCGAGCAGCGGAGCGGGAGCGAACCGGCACAATTGATCAAAGAAAATGGAGGATGGCAACCATCAATAGGACAGGCGAAAACCGATTCGAGTCACAAAAAGAGAAATGAGAGTGAGTTATCCCGGTTATTCCTATGCATTCAATGATCATTCACGGCCATTTTTATCACAGCTTTCTCGATCTATCACCTGTAAGGGAAGTAGTGCTTATACTGTTATTGGAAAGAAGGAGGGTTCGGCCGGTCAGCTTCCGATATTCATCGCTCACCCGTTTCTGTTCTTCGTAGCGCGCATTCGCACCAATAAAATCACCGAGAGATTCAAGCACGTTTCCATGATTTACGAGCATTATTTGAAGATCTTCGAGATCCCCACGATCTCGGCATAGTGGTTCGAGTTCTTGATAAACCTCATTTGCACCCTCAAGATCGCCCAATTCCTCAAGTAAGGATGCTTTCCTATCGAGTACTATTTCAAGTCCATAGAGATCGGAATGCTCGCGATTGAGGCGTTCTAGTATGTCGTAGAGTGCTACAGCTTCATTGGGATTCCCGCGATGGTGTTGAAGAAATGCCATCATCCCGAGATATTTCTCGAAGATATCCATTTCTCCGAGAATTCGTGAAATTCGTTCATGCTCATCCAGAATCCTATTTCCTTCAGCGTATTCACCATTTTCTCGGAGGAGGAATCCTAGGTAAGCGAGTGACGGTTCAAGTCTTTTCAGATCCTCCCTTTGCTGTACGATTTCAATGACTTCTTTGACAAGGGCTATCGCACTGGAGATATTCCCTCGGGTATGTACGATTTTTGCTTGACCAACAAGTGATGTGGCGAGATCGTCGAGAATGAAATGTTCGCGGCAAATTTTCTCCTGTTCTTTGTACAGCATCATTGCGCCGTCGAGATCGCCCCGAACTTCGAGGATATCCCCTTGAACGCCGATGGACCACTGAAGATGCTCATTCAATCCGTATTGTCGGCAAATCTGTTCCTTTTCTTTCAAGAGCCTCATTGAGCCATCAAGATCTTCACGGGATTGCAGTATCGAAGCCTGATTTCCAAGTGATATCTCGAGACTCTCGGAGAATCTATGCTCTCGGCATATTCTTTCCTGTTCGGTATAGAGTTGCATCGCACCGTCAATGTCGCCTTGTTCATGGAGGATGGTTCCCTGTTCTCCGAGTGCTATCTGAAGACCTTCTAGAAATCCGTGCCTTCGACAAATTTCTTCATTCTCTTTCAAAAGTACCATCGCGCCATCAAAATCGCCTCGTGCCTTGAGAAGGAAAGAATGAGATTCAAGTGAGTAATTTAACATCCCAAATGAATTGTATTCATGACAGATCTTTTCCAATTCATTCAGGGATGCCATCGCACCATCAAGATCGCCTCGCTCGTTGAGAATCTGAGCCTGTTTCCATAGCGATATTTGAAGTCCCTTGGTAATTCCATGTTCACGACAGATCCTTTCCTTTTCCTTTAAGAGTATCAAAGCAGTGTCAAATTCCTCGCGATCACGATAGATACTCGCTTGGTTGCCGAGCGATCTTTGCAATCCTTCAGGATTCTCGTACTGACGGCAGAGCCTTTCCTGTTCTTTATGGAGCGCCAATCCACCTTCAGAATCGCCGATATTATTAAGGACTAACCCAAGATTTCCGAAGGATCTTTGGAGGCCGTCAAGATGCCCATGTTCGCGGGCGATCCGTTCCTGTTCTTGAAAGACCAATTTTGCGCTTTCGAAGTCATTACTAAAAAATAATATTTTGCCTTGGTTGTTGAGTGATTCTAACAAACCGTCAACATTTCCGACTTTTCGATAGATTTGTTCTTGCTCCTTAAAAAGGGATAAAGCACCTTTGGAGTCGCCTTGATCCTTAAGGGTCAGTGCCTTGTTGCCAATCAATATTGGGTCATCGCTCGAACCGGCCATATACTCACTCTCGGTATTCTCTTCGAGATTTGACATCCAATGAAGACCCCTTGACCTCGAATTTGGGAGATATGGCAATAGGTTTTTCCATATTTCATCGGCCTTCGTTGATCCAATGAGTAAAGAATTCCCTTGATTAGGTGTTTTGAAGTCAAACAGACGACTTTTCAATAATTTTTTTCAGGGCATATTACCATTGCTAGAGCCATGCAGCTGCGATAATTCCCGGAATTACAGAAACCATTATTTATTACCAACAGTAATAATATCGTGGTGGATTACCACCAGGAGAGATAATGGGAGACTTTGTCCAGAAGTCCATCACGAAGTCGGCGACCAGGGTGCTGGCCACGCCGATCGAGGACGTGACCGCATTCGCGTCGATCGTCAACGGCGTGGTCACGAACAACCCGTTCGGCTGCACGTCGTATCAGTCGGGCGGCGAGACCCTGCCGGCCGTCGAGAAGACGCGCGAGGCGTACACGGCGCGGATCATCTACGAGAACAACGAGGCCCAGACTGTCGGCACGGTCTCGGCGAGGTGTCCGACCGTCGCGGCCTACACTGCGAACGTCGCGACCGTACTCGGCAACGCCGCACTCGCCACGGCCATGGGCGGCACGGCCGCGCACGCGACCGACAGCGACACGTTCTCAACGACGCTCCGCTGCCACGACGCGAACGGCGAGGTCTATACGGTGACCATCGGCCGGGAGGCCATCACGGTCTCGTCGTACTCGGCCGATGCCATTCTCACGGCCGTCGAGACCTGGGCCGACACCGTGCCGGCGCTCGCGTAAGGCGCGCGCGCCTTCGGTTGGGGAGTAAAGAATAGGGCCGGCGGTCACGGGGCAGATCGCCGGCTTATTCAGGGCCTGTGGGGGCGAGGCTCCTTCGTAGAGCCTCATTTTTCGTAGGAGTTGAACTCTTTTGCCGTACTCCCCCCCTCGGCGCCTCTTTCTCCATCCAGGTTGCCATTCTCACGGATCGAATGCACGGATCTGACCACCGGGGGTTCGTATCAGCCATAACGGTGGATCCTGCGCCGGGTCTCTGGGCGCGTCCGGGAGAGCAATCGTCAAACCCCGGTCGACCGGTGACGATCAACGGCTCGTCCCGGATCCGGCCTTCCATGAGCCGGCGCCCCGTCACGGGAACGGCCGGACCGTGGTCACGACCACCGATCCCCGTCTTTCGAGGCGATCGTTCTTCCCCCGGTTGTGTTCGAGACGATCGTCGAGGGCCGATCCGCCGGCCTGGAGGCGGGGCAACCGGGGATGATTGCCCGCGGCACGCCCTGCCGGCAGAACACTCGGCACGACAGCATCCGGGCCTTCTGGTCGTTCGTGATCCGGCTCGTCGGGTACGGCCACTTTTCGATCGGACACAAGGAGGTCAGGGCGATCCGGTTTCCCATGTCGACCATGCGATGACCCTGCCTGACGCCCTCCTGACCTCCGGCGGATCCTCGCCTCCTGCCGATCATCGCGGGACCGGGCGATCCTGGGCGTGCTATGCGAGTCGGGCGGGCGGATCGGAGGGATCACCCCCCCCCCCGGTGGCGCGACGTCGCCCTCGATGGATACGGCGTCCGGGTCCACTTCCACGAAACCAGGAGGACAGGATCCGGTATGCCCGCTGCAGAGGGGCGCGGGAGAAGCTTGCCGCGTGGAAGAACGTCTACCCGTTCGATGTCGTGCCGGACGGTTGGGTCATCATCTCGACGCACGGGCATGCGGCGATGAACTACGACCAGATCCGCCGCCGGCTCGTGATGGCCGCCAGGCGCGCGGGCATCACCAAGCGCATCCACACGCACCTGTTCCGCAAGTCGCGGATCACCCACATGATCCAGCAGAACTTCCAGGAGTCGATCATCAAGCAGATGATGTGGGGCAACCTGAACACGCAGGAGTTCCGGACCTACGCCGTGCTCTGCGAGGCCGACATC
>Ga0116184_10002627_pt1 | contig 15516 bp, 13 predicted proteins | sample AD_JPNNA5_MetaG_FD_89886 | JGI IMG/M metagenome (GOLD analysis project Ga0116184, IMG submission 89886) | Active sludge microbial communities of municipal wastewater-treating anaerobic digesters from Japan - AD_JPNNA5_MetaG | ecosystem: Engineered > Bioreactor > Anaerobic > Digestate | place... | reverse complement strand
TAACTTTCACTGTGAACTAATTCCCACGGACGAAAATGTTTAGTAGATTTTACTCTCCCAACATTGTGCCTTTCAAGCCTATCATTTATATCTTCCGTCTGACCGACATAATACCTGCCAACTTTATAACTTTTTAATATGTAAACTATATACATTATAAATAGCCGCCCCCGCGCTCATGCCACTTCGTGGCATTGCGGGGTCCCGCTACGCGGGATATGCGACTCCTCCATGTCTTGTCTTTACTGCAAGCCTAAAGACTTCAAAAAATCTGACAATTCTTTTCCTTTTATTTCTCTAAAATCACCCTGCCCCAAATTCTGCAACTTTATATTCATTATTCTTCTTCTTTCAAGCCCCAAAACCCCATAACCCAAGGCGTCGCACATTCTTCTTATTTGGTGCTTTTTGCCCTCGGTTAAAACTATAGAAAACCTGTCTTTGCTTATCTTTTTTACTGTGCAGGGCTTGGTAAGGTAATTGTCTTCCAGTTTAACCCCTTTTTCCATTTTTTTCAAGAACAAACCATCTAAGGGTTTTGAAACCTTAACAATATATTCTTTTTCGTGGTCATATTTTGGATTTAAAAGCCTGTCTGTAAGCCTTCCGTCGTTGGTTAAAATTATTAACCCAGAAGAATCTTTGTCTAATCTTCCCAGCGGAAAAATTCCTTTTTCTAAATTAAAACCCAAAATGTCTTTTATGCTTTTTTCTCCGTTTTGGGGGCTGTGGGTTATAACTCCTTTTGGTTTGTTAAAGGCTATATATATTAATTTTTTATTTAAATTTTCAACAACAACCTCATCATTTTCTAAAACCTTATCTCCTAAAACGGCTTTTTGACCATTAATTTTTACTTTTCCTTGTTTAATAAAAACATCGGCCTCTCTTCTGGCGCAGATATTTTTTTGAGACAGATATTTATTTATTCTTATTGGATATATTATTTTTTCCATTTTTGTGTTTGTTAAAATTCTCTTATCTTTTGCGAAAAATTATAATCATCTCCTATTTCTTGAGCTTTTTGCGTTATATAATATTTTTCTCTTGCATCTTCTATTGTTAAGTTTGTATCAATAAGCCCCTCATTAAAAGCAAGTTTTTCTGCGTATCCTGTAATCCAAATCTGCCATGAAAACTTTGGCACTCTGCCCGGCCAAATTTTATTTATATGGTAGGCAATACTAGAGGTGCAGTTAGCAGTAAAAGTGTTATACCATTGCGGGTTTACGGCCAAATTATTCATTCTCAAAAGCATATCAACAAAAAGATCTTTTACTTCTTGTGTTGATGCTTTTACCGGGTAAAGAAAAATTTTATCTTTTCTTATATTTGTTCTTACCAATATGGCATCTCTTTCATCGGCTGCTACATATATTAAGGGGTATGTTTTTAAAATTCCTTTAATTAAACTGTAATCCTGGCCAACTTTTTTTCTGGCCTCAATTGATATTGTCAAAAATTTTCCGTCAAAAAACTCAAAAGACAAAAAAGTATGCGCGGCAAATTCTCTAGACTTAAACGGTTCTACAATATACCAAAGTTTTGATATTTTTTGCAAATTATAATCTTGGTCGTAATAAGATATCTGCGTGGGGTTTTCGTCTTCTGAATATCTAAAATTGCGCACGTTTTTTACTGTAACAATATCTCCGTTAAATTCTGCTGTCTGCAATACTTGAAACTCTTTCATCCAGTTGGCATTTGTTTCGGGCTTTTTAAAAAACTGCCACGTAAAAAAACAAACCAGTATAAAAATAAATAAAACAGCAAAATAAATTTTTTTAAAAACAAATTTCATCTCCTTAGTTATAATTCTATGCTAACTAAGATTCTTTTTCCAGCTGATTTAAAAACTTGCTTACAATCTTTTTTGTTTCAAGCAAACTTTTTGCCCGCATTAAGCCGTCTCTTAATTCTCTGGCGCCAACAAATCCTTTGGCATACGAGTGAAAATATTTTTTGATGCTGTCAAAGTTTTTGCAACCCAGCTTTTCAGAAATCTTGGCATGCTCAAGAATGGCTTTTAGTTTTTCTTTTGTTGTGGGAGTTTTCCCAGAAAAAATCCACGGGTTTGCCAACGCTCCCCGGCCAATCATTACACCGTCAACGCCGGTTTCAGCCGCCATTTTTTTTGCCTGTTCTAAAAATTCTATATCACCGTTTCCTATAATAATTGTTTCTGGGCAATAAATATCTTTAAGTCTTACAATTTCTTTTGCCAGTTCCCAGTTTGCTTTTGGCAAATACATTTGTTCTTTTGTGCGAAAGTGCACAGTTAAAGCCGACACGTTTTCTTTTAAAATGGCAACAATCCATTTTTCTATTTCATTTTTTTTGTATCCAATTCTGGTTTTTACAGAAACAGGCAAACCGCCGGCGCCACGTTTTGCGGCCCTAATAATTTCTTTTGCCAATTTTGGATTTTTAATTAAGTCTGCTCCCCCTCCGGTTTTTGTTATATTTCTGTCCGGACAACCCATATTAATATCAACCCCGTCAAAACCAAGATCTCTGATTTCTTTTGAGGCCTTTTCAAAAAATTCCGGTTTGGCGCCAAAAATTTGAGCAACAATTGGTTTCTCCCCTCCTCCTCGGCGGGCAGGCCTTTTTGAAAATTTTAAGGTCTCCAAACAATAATCTCTGCCTTTTGAAAATAGCCCTTCAGCCGGAATAAATTCTGTCCAAAAAACATCGGGCCTTCCGTATTTTAAAAGCATCAAGCGAAAAGCTTGATCTGTTACTCCAGACATTGGAGCTAAGGCAATAATTGGTTTTTTAATCTTTCTCCAAAAATTTTTCACAAATTATTAATTAAAAAAACGCGCAACTTTGGCGTTCTTAAGTTTTATTTCTAAAAATGTTTTTGTATAAATGCTCTACCGGAACCAGATTTTAAGTATTTTTCAAACGCAAAAGCCTTATATTTATCTTTAAAAACTATATAGTTTTTTAAAATTAATGGTCTTCTGCCCTTTGTGGCCGGAACATATCCTTTTATATGTCTATCTATTCTGTCTTTTAAATTATCTGTACAGCCCGTATACGGACCATCGGAACATTGCAAAATATAAACATAAAACATAGTAAATCTCTCCTTCGCGACAATCTACTAGCGGACTGTGTCCGCCGTAGCTCGCCGCTTCGGCGAGCGAAGGCGGAGAGGGTGGGATTTGAACCCACGGGCCCCGTTACCAGGGCACAGGTTAGCAACCTGTTGCTTTAGACCGCTCAGCCACCTCTCCTAATGTACTTTACTTTATAACAAAAAACTCCCAAAGTCAATTTGAAAAAAAGCCCGTAATGTGCTATTAAGAAGTTGACATGAACCACAAAAAACTTATCTTATTATTAGCCGTATTAACTGCCATTTTATTGGCGGTTGGCGTTGGGTTTTATTATTTTAATAAAAGCGCGCCAACAAAAATGTTTGAAATTTCAGATCAAATAATCTCTGACAAAACTAGCCCATTTGATATAAGTATAACGTACCCAAAAATAAGCGGGCTTGACGAATTAAATAAAGAAATAAAAGATACCGTAGAATCTACGTTAAAAGATTTTAAAGAAATTTCGTTAGAAAACGATTCTGCCATAAAAGAAAATGACCCAGAAAGTTATGCCAAATATCCCAGGTCATATTATCTTTCAATAAGTTATGAAAAAGGCTTAATTGACGAAAACACGGCAAGCATAATTTTATATGTTGAAAATTTTACCGGAGGAGCGCACGGCGCACATTATCCAATTGCATTTAACTATGATGTAAAAAACAAAAAAGATATAAAGCTTTCAGACCTTTTTTTAAACCAACCAGATTACTTGCAAAAAATTTCAGATTTTTGTTCTGCTGACCTTAAAAAACAAATTTTAGAAAGAACCCAAGGAATGGATGAAGGGTGGATTTTAGAAGGAGCCGGCCCAAAAGAAGAAAATTTTTCTACATTTATGATAAACAAAAATAGTATTACATTTTATTTTTCAGAATACCAGGTTGCTGCTTACGCTTTGGGATCTTTTGAAGTTGTTTATCCTCTTTAATTAAAAGCCCCCGTCGTTCAATGGATAGGACACAAGCTTGCGGAGCTTGTGATGCAGGTTCGACTCCTGCCGAGGGCACAGTAAGAAAGGGTGCGTTGCTCTTTCACAAACCCAGGTTTGCCTGGACCAAGAGCCTCTTTTACGAAAGGAGATTAAAATGAAAGGGGCAAAAGAAAGTCCGGCCAGCAACACGGCAGAAGAGAAGAGGGCTCGCGAGGAGATCAACGCCTGCCTAAGGCTTTCCCGCGGTTCTCTAATCAAAATTCTGCCAGTGGTGGAAACCAGAATGAGAGACGGAAGGTATCCCAAGCTCGTCCTAAAGATCTTGTTAGAAAGGATTAGACAAAACCAATGGGACAAGCTCTCTGCGGGGGACAAGTGCCTGGTAATCCAATCAGAAGCTCTTCTGCAAGGACAGGCAAGCTAAACATTGGGCTTTGCCCAAAAAAAGGCGCCCACGACTTTGTTCGCGGACGCCTTATCTTTTTTTATTTTAGTTACCACACCAAAAAACTCCACCAGGGTTTTTGAATTTTTACAACCTCTCCTGTTTCTGCACTTACCTCAGAACTTACAGCCATTTTTATTTTGAATAATCCAAAAATCTTAACCTCTTTTTCTCCCTTAACCATATACACCGATTTTGTTGAGCTGTCTGTGCCTGTTTGTTTTAATTCTATTTGAACATTTTGCACATTGCCAAGTTTTTCAATTGCCTTTTCAGATGCTGTTTCGGGCATTATTTTTACTTCAGAGTATTGACCTTCTGAATTTTCAATAAGCAACTTATTTTCAACAACTTTAATTTTTTCAGAGCTTGTTGCTTGGGTTTCGTTGTTTTTTATTATAATTTGCCCGGCTTCATTTTTATCTAAAATAACGCTCACGGGTGTTGCCGTTGAAACGGCTGGGTTAGAATTAACTTGAGCCTGCACCGGAGTGTTTTGCATTGGACACGCAACAAGTCCATCATTATAGCAAACACACCCAACCGGACATGTTTTAACACTGGAACATCCAATTTCTGGAGAGTCTATGCAAGCCCATGTGCCATCATCTCCGCAAAAACACCAATCAACCATTGTTCCGTCAGAACATTTATATTGTTTTTTATCATTTAAGTCACATGTTGTTGGAGCTATAGGGCAATTTGTTGTGCTTCCATTACATGTGCACCCCACAGGACAAACATCTGTTTCTTCTTCAATTTCAATTTTAATAGGCGCCACCGATGTTGGGCCCGAAGTTGAATCTTGCGCAGAAACAGGATAAGCCACTGATAGTGCAAATAAAATTATTGCAAAAATAAAAAATGCTTTTTTCATATTTTTATTTGATTTAAAGGTATTTTTTACCTATAATTAGTTATATTTAATTGTTTTTTTATAATACTTTTTGATGATAGATTTGTCAACAAAAATTGAAGAAATCCCCAAGATAGGTTTAGCCTACTCTAAAAAGCTGAAAAAATTTGGCATAAAAACTGTGCAGGATTTGCTTTTTTATTTTCCGGCAAGATATGATGATTTTTCAGAAATAATTTCTATAAAAGAAGCTCGCCAAAGACTTGGTCAAACAGTTTGTATACAAGGCCAAATTACAGAAATAGAAAGCAGTAACACTTTTAAAAAATTTATGAGTCTTACTGAGGCAGTAATTCAAGACAGCACAGGAAAAATAAAAGCAGTCTGGTTTAACCAGCCATATATATCAAAATCATTAAAAGAAGATGATTTTGTTTGTTTGGCCGGAAAAATTTGCTTTTACAAAGAAGGTATTCTTTTAAATAACCCTGTTCATGAAAAAATAAATGAAATTGGTGAAAACGAAGAACTAACTCATACAGGTCGCATTGTTCCGGTTTATTCTGAAACCCGCGGAGTTACTTCGCGGTGGCTAAGATATATAATAAAGCCTCTGCTTTACAGATTTTTAGAACAAATCCCAGAATCTCTGCCAGAAGAAATAATAAAAAAACATAAATTTTTGCCCATACAAGAAGCTGTTTGGCAGTTGCACTTTCCAGATTCTTTTGAAGCAGCAGATGCCGCAAAGGCGCGCTTTTCTTTTGAAGAACTTTTTTTGATACAACTAAATGTATTAAAAGAAAAAATAAAGTTGATGCTAAAAAAATCCCACGCCTGCCTGATGAATGCAGACTTAATGAAAAAGTTTACAGACTCCTTGCCCTTTCAGCTGACAGACTCTCAAAAAAAATGCGCTTTTGCAATTTTAAAAGACTTAGAAAAAACCGTGCCCATGTCCCGCCTCTTAGAGGGCGATGTAGGTTCTGGAAAAACAGTTGTTGCCACCATGGCAACTCTAAGCGTGGCAAAATGCGGATATCAGACAGCCTTTATGGCGCCCACAGAAATTTTGGCCAAACAACATTTTAAAACTGTTTGCGAATTGTTAAAAACTTTTGATGTAAAAATTGGGCTGTTAACAGGAAAAGATGCCCGCATATTTAAAGATAATGAGGTTTTTGATGTCTCAAAAAAAAGTTTAAACGGAGACTTAGAAAACGGGCAAATAGATGTTGCCATTGGCACACACTCGCTTATACAAAAAGGGGTTAACTTTAAAAATTTGGGGCTTGTTATTTTAGACGAGCAACACCGCTTTGGAGTTGAGCAAAGAGATCACTTGATAAAAAATAAAAAGCTAATACCTCACTTGCTTAGCATGACAGCAACCCCAATTCCAAGAACTCTGGCGCTCACAATTTACGGAGACTTAGATTTATCTTTAATAGACGAAATGCCCAAAAACAGAAAAAAAGTTAAAACCGTTATTGTTGACTCTAGCCAAAGAAAAGAAGCCTACGAGTTTATAAAAAAAGAAGTTTCAGAAGGAAAGGGTGTTTTTGTTATTTTTCCTAAAATAGAATCTCAAGCAAGCAAATTAAAAGACAGCATAGAAAAACATGGCATTATCTCCGGTTCTGCAGGATTTGTTCCGCAAAATTATAATGTTGGGTCTTTATCTTCTTTGCCTGTAAACGAAGTAAAAGCCCTAAAAGAAGAATACGAAAAATTGTCAAAAGATATTTTTCCTGATTTAAGAATTACCATGCTTCACGGAAAAATGAAGGCTCAAGAAAAAGAAAGAATAATGCTAGATTTTAAAAAAGGAGAAATAGATATTTTGCTTTCAACTTCTGTTGTAGAAGTTGGTGTTGATGTGCCAAGAGCCACAATTATGATGATAGAAGGTGCCGAACGTTTTGGGCTTAGCCAACTTCATCAGTTTCGCGGAAGAGTTGGCAGAAGTGATATGCAATCTTATTGCTTTTTATTTACCACAGACAAAAGCATGCAAAACAGAAAAAGGCTTAAGGCTTTGGTTGACTCTGATAATGGATTTAAGCTGGCAGAAAAAGACTTAGAAATTAGAGGCCCCGGGAGTCTTTACGGAACTCAGCAATGGGGGTTGCCCGACATGGCCATGCAAGGATTGTCAAACATTTTTTTAGTTGAGAAAACCCGCAACGCCGCAAAAGAAATTTTAGAAAAAGACCCCGAACTAAAAAATTACCCGGCCCTAAAAGAAAGGCTCAAGCAATTTGAAAAGCGCATCCACTTTGAATAATAATTTGTTCAAACAAAAAATCCCCCGCATTCTGGGGGATTTTTATTATTAACTTTAAAATGCAGGGTTTGTACCCAATTGCCTTGGTTTTCTTTTATTTATTAAAAAGAATATCAAAAAAGCTACCGCAGCCCCCAAACCAAATACAACCAACGACCACACTCCCAACATTATATAACCTGACATAGAAGAATCTTCTTCTGCGTTTTCTGTTTTTATATTGAGTTCGTTTATATAATCTCTTAAAAGGTTAACCGGAAGAATCCAATTATAAGAGTCAGAATCAACCGCGCTAAATGTTGCAATACCAACCACTTGCCCTTTTTCATTGGCAACCGGGCCTCCGCTATTTCCTCCTTTTACGGCAGCATCAATTTGAATAACATTATAATTGCCCAAAGATGAAGGCTTTATTGCACTGACAACTCCGCCGGTTAAAGAAGGTATATTCATTGTTTGATCATCTAAATCAGCAATAACAGGATATCCAATAACATAAATTTTATTTCCGGGTTTAACATCTTCAGAGTCTCCAATGGCAACAGGGGTTAATCCGCTTGCTTCTATTTTTATTATTGCCAAATCTTTGCCGTACTCAGGATAAGGATTACCAAATTTTCTTACGTCGGCCTTATATCCAGAATCAAACTGGGTGTCAAAATCTTTATCGTAATTGTCAGGGTTTAACACGGATATATCGTATGTAACGTTATCAATATCTGAGTACTCAGATACATAATCTATCATTTTATAATACAAATCTTCCAAATCTGCATCACTCATGTCTAAAAACTGCTCTGCTAAATCATAATAGATATTGTCTTGAAATTGATACCACAAATTTTCTGTTGCAGTTGACATTGATTTGTCTACAACGTGCGCGCAAGTTGCTATATACCCGTCTGAGCTAATAACAAAACCTGTTCCCAAAGCATATGTTCCCACATATTTTTGCACCGTATCTTTTCCGGGTTCATAAATTCCTTTAGATTGGTTATAGACTGGCTTTGGCATTATTACGTCTCCCTCGTAAAGCGTAACAACCCTAACTGTTGATTTTTTAACTTTTTCAAATACTTGCTCAGAAGAAAGAGAATTGGCAATAGAGGCTGTGCCAAAAACTTTTGCCTCCCAATTACTGTCTGAAGACAATATAGAAGCTGCCATTTCTTCTGGTGCTATTGCTTGAGCGCTTAAAGAAAAACCAAAAATGGCGCAAATTATTATAAAGAGTGAGACTAATTTTTTATAATCCATAACTTAAAATTCAATTTATATTATTATATTATAAATTGACGCTAAATTTAAGTCAACAAATTATTTGCGGACTTTTTCAGTAACCCAAAATCCCATATATTTGCCTATCATCAAACGTATCTGTGCGTCTAGAGCCGGCACAGACCCAAATAAAATTAGAGTTACCGGTAGCAAAACCCACTGTAAAAATACTGTTGATTTTTTAGCCCACCTTGCGTACCATTTTATATTTTTGGGAACAGGGGGTAAAAGCATAGTGCTTAATATAGCAGAAATAATCATTCCAAACATAGATATTGTCATAATTCTTCCGGTTAAAATTGGCAAATTAAAAGATAAAACCGTAAAGTTAAAACTTTTTCCGCCCAATAAAATTGGCAACCAACCAAGAGCAAAAAGCAAAAGAGCTGCTGTTGCCCATGACCAGTAGCCGTCTAAAATAGTATAAATATGTGATACTTTTTTCCAAAAAGATATTTTTTTGTTCTGCAAAAATCCAAACATTAAATAAGGAATTTCCGCGCACCCCCAAGCCCAGCGCTTCTGTTGCTTATACTGATTTATAATTGTTCGCCACAACCCTTTTGCCATAACAGCATCCATAGAAACAAGATAATAAATGGGAACCACACGATAATTTCCGTCATAGTAAAGATAAGACCTCCAAAAAATACGGGAGTCATCGCAAACAACATTGTTTGGATATCCAACCTCAAAAAATACCTTTGCCGGAGTTGTATGAGAAGAATACGTTGTAAGTTTTTCTGACCTCTCTTGTTGTATCATTTGCCAAAATGTGTTTGACGTTGAAACAACTCTGGCAAAAGCAGGCGCAGACCAAATATTGTTGTTATAAACAGGAATGGGCTGATAGCTGGCGTTTACTGGATTCTTTTCTGTAAGATAAAACCATGTTACACAAGCAAAGTACTGCGGAAAAATTTTTGTATCAATATCAAAAGTAGAAACTAAAACATTTTGATAAGGAATATTTAGTTTATCAATTAACTCTTCTTTTATTTTTTTACCGGCAAAAGATGTATTTGACCCCTTTCCGGCAAGTTCTCCTTTTACACCGTCAGGGTGAACAAAAAACATAAATTTAAAAAAACTGTTGGCGTATTTTTTTGAAATTTTTTCTGCCTGCTCTTTATATTTTGCTCCGGCTCTTTGCTCAACAGCCAAAGCAACAATCATTTTTTCTTTTGGATAATCTGCTGATATTAAAGAGTTTATGCTCTCTTCTATAATTTCTACGGGTTCTTTATAGGTTGGCAATATTACCAAATGATAAATATCTTTCCAGTTGCGATTATTAATTTTTTTTAAGTCATAAAGCCAGTTGCGCTTCATATTTTTTTTAACCCTAAAATATCCCGTTATCTGGTGCGCAGAAAAATAAAAAATTCTAAATAAGTAATAAAAACAAAAAACTATAACAAAAATAGCCACCCATGAAGGCACAAGCCAAGAAAAAATAAACACACCCAAAAGTGTGCCAAGACTCATTAGCGCAGGAACCATTTCAAAAAATCTGAAAAGTGTCCTGTCTTTTTTATTTTTTATATCCGAGGCTTTGGAAATTTCTATGTATTCTTTTTTGTCCATAAAATAAAACAGAAAATTAATGTGGTCCTACCGGGATTTGAACCCGGGTTTCTTGGATGAAAACCAAGTGTCCTAGACCAGGCTAGACGATAGGACCTGAATTACATAAATAAATAGTAACCTAAAAATTGAAAAAAAGCAACTTTTATAGTATAAATAATTGACATATATATGAAGATCCTGGCCATAGAAACATCTTGCGATGACACCGGAATTGCTGTTTTAGAAATAAAAAGCGGGCGTTTTAAGGTGCTCTCAAATATAGTTGCCTCGCAAATTGAAGTTCATAAACAATATGGCGGAGTTTTTCCTATGATGGCAAAAAGAGAACATTTAAAAAATTTGCCAATAGCCTTGGAAAATTCTCTAAAAGAAGCAAAAATTTTAAATCCAAAAAAAGAAATTAATTTTATTGCTGTAACAAACGGCCCGGGATTAGAACCCTGCTTGTGGACCGGCGTAAACTTTGCCAAAGAGCTATCAAAATTATGGAATATTCCTGTTGTGCCCGTAAATCATATAGAAAGTCATATACTCGTAAATTTACTACAAACTAAAAACTACAAACCACAAACTAATTTATTTCCTGCAATTGCTCTAATTGTTTCTGGAGGACACACCCAGCTTATTTTAGTGCGCAACATAAAAAAATATAAAATACTTGGAGAAACCAGAGACGACGCAGCCGGCGAATGTTTTGACAAGTGCGCAAAAATTTTGGGGCTTGAATACCCGGGTGGTCCAATAATTTCAAAATTGGCCGAAGGTATTGTTCCACAAAATATTTTGCCAAGGCCAATGATACACACAAAAGATTACGACTTTTCTTTTTCTGGGCTTAAAACCGCTGTCTTATATAAAGTAAAAAAAGATAGTACCGTAGACCAGTCAGTGGTACTGTCAAAAAAATATAAGGCAAAGATGGCAGCCGAAGTCCAGCAGGCAATAATTGATGTTTTGTTAAAAAAAACAATACAAGCAATAAAAGACTACAAAGCCAAAACTTTAATTTTGGGCGGAGGAGTTTCTGCCAACCAAGAACTTCGTAGACAATTTAAGCTGGCCCTATCTGAAGCAAAATACGGCTCAACGGCCGTTGAGCCGTATTTTTTGTGCCCGCCGGCAGACTTGAGCACAGACAATGCTGTTATGATTGCTGTTGCCGGATATTTTAACCGCAATAAAAAAGTCGCCCCCGGCAAGGTGGCGACTATCAAGGCCAACGCCAACCTAAGAATCTAAATAACGTTTACTACAAGGTTATTTTTTGGTAAAATAACGCAATAAAATCTTATGAAACTACCTCCTCAATATAACCCAAAAGACGTCGAAGAAAAAATTTATAAACTCTGGGAAGAGTCTGGTTTTTTTAACCCCGACAAACTGCCAAATACAAAAAAACGCAAACCTTTTACAATAATAATGCCCCCCACCAATGCCAACGGAAACCTGCACGCAGGGCACGCTTTGGTTATGACAATTGAAGACATAATGACAAGATACAAAAGAATGAAAGGATTCAAGGCTTTGTGGCTACCGGGGCTGGATCATGCAGGTTTTGAAACTCAGGTTGTTTATGAAAAAAAATTGGAAAAAGAAGGCCGATCGCGTTTTAAAATGCAACCTGAAGAATTGTATAAAGAAATTTGGGACTTTACCCAAGAAAACTCAAAAAACATAGAAGCTCAAATAAAAAAAATGGGGGCTTCGTGTGATTGGTCAAGAAAAAAGTTTACATTAGATAAAGACGTTGTGGATACTGTTTATAAAACTTTTGAAAAATTCAAAAAAGACGGTTTGGTTTACAGAGGAGCAAAAATAATTAACTGGTGCCCCAAACATCAAACATCTCTTTCAGATTTAGAAACAAGAGATGAAGAAAGGGTTGATAAATTTTATTACTTAAAATACGGCCCCTTTGTAATTGGCACAACGCGCCCAGAAACAAAATTTGGAGACAAGTATGTTACCATGCACCCCGAAGATAAAAGATACTCTCAATACAAAAATGGACAAAAAATAGAATTGGAGTGGATCAACGGCCCAATTACAGCTACCGTTATAAAAGACAAAGCAAATGACATGAACATGGGAACAGGGGTTATGACAATTACTCCTTGGCATAGCGGGGTAGATTTTGAAATTGCCGAAAGGCACAACTTAGACAAAGAACAAATCATAGATTTTTATGACAGGCTTTTACCAATTGCCGGAGAATTTGCCGGAATGAAAATTTCAGAGGCAAGAGAAAAAATTATTGAAAAATTAAAATCAAAAGGATTGGTTGAAAAAATTGATGAAAATTATAAGCACACTGTAAAAGTTTGCTACAAATGCGGAACTCTAATAGAACCCCAAATAAAAGAGCAATGGTTTTTAAAAATGAAACCTTTGGCAGAGCCCGCCATAAAGGCAATTAAAAAAGGTGACGTAAAATTTATTCCGGGTCATTACAAAAAAATTGCCCTGCATTGGTTAAACAACATTTTAGACTGGCCACTTTCACGCCAGATTGTTTGGGGCATTCCCATTCCCGGAGAGCAAGATACCTTTGACACATGGTTTTCTTCGGGGCAATGGCCTTATGCGGCGCTTATGGCAAATGATTTTTCCGCCCAGGGCGGACCAGCCTCGGGCTGGAAAACATTTTACCCAACAGATGTTATGGAAACAGGAGGAGACTTAATTTTTTTCTGGGTTTCAAGAATGATAATGTTTGGACTATACAACACCAAAAAAGTTCCGTTTAAAACAGTTTATATGCATGGTTTGGTTTTAGATGCCAAAGGTCAAAAAATGTCTAAATCAAAAGGAAATGTTATTAACCCGTTAGACCTAATTGAAAAGTTTGGCACAGACGCATTAAGAATGGCGTTGGTTGTAGGAAACACTCCGGGCACTTCGCTTCCACTTGATGAAAATAAAATAAAAGCCTACAGAAACTTTGCCAACAAAGTCTGGAACGCTTCGCGTTTTGTGTTGCAAAATTTAGATAATTCTACACCTTATAAAAAACCTGCCCTAAGCGCAAAAGATAAAAAAATACTAAAAGATTTTGAAAAAATTTCAAAGAGTATAACCAAGGATATGGATAACTTTAGGTTTTACATTGCAGCAGAAAAAATTTATCATTATTTTTGGCATACATTTTGCGACAAAGTTATAGAAGAATCAAAACAAAATATGTCTCCTGCAACAAAATATATTTTGCTTAAAATTTTGGCAGAGTCGTTAAAAGTTTTGCATCCCTTTATGCCTTTTATAACAGAAGAAATATATCAAAAACTTCCTCTCAATAAAAAACAAAAATGTTTAATGGTAGAGACTTGGATAAAATAGCATAATAATAGTATAATAATATAATCTCTTAACATCAAATGGATTACAGAATAATCTTATATATTATTTTTGGATTGCTGCCAAGCCTTACATGGCTTTCTTATTATTTGAGAAAAGACCTGCACCCCGAACCAAAAAGAATGATTCTAAAAATCTTTTTGTGGGGAGCTGTAATAACAATACCGGTATTTTTTGTTCAGATAGGGGCTGCATATTTTTTAGGACAGGCAAATATAAGCCCCATTTTAACATCTATAATATATTGGTTTGTGGTAATTTCTTTTTCTGAAGAACTTTTTAAATATTTTGTAGTAAAAATAAAAGTAATAAACAGCCCGCACTTAGACGAACCATTAGACGCAATGCTTTATATGGTGGTGGCTGCGTTGGGGTTTGCTGCGTTAGAAAACATTCTTTATCTTTTTTCTCCGGTTTCAAATATGTCCTTTGACCAAATGATGAACAGAACCTTGCTAATATCTTTTATAAGATTTGTTGGGGCTACTTTTTTACACACATTGTGCTCTGCTGTAATAGGATATTTTTTGGCAACCTCATTTTGTTTTGAAAAAAAGAGATACTTGCTTTTCTTTTCTGGATTAATAATAACCACGCTCTTGCACGGACTCTATGATTTTTCTATAATGACATTAGACGGTTATGCAAGAGTTGCAATACCTGTAATTATAATCTTAACTCTTGCCTTCCTTGTTTTTTCTGGGTTTGATAAACTCAAAAAACAAAAAGGCATTTGTAAAATAAATTAGTTATGAAAAAAATAAAATTAGAATCTCCCGAAGAAAAAAAAGAAACTCCTGTTGCCGGTGAGATTTTTGAACAAGAAGGAGAGTTGGTAGTAGATGTCTTTGAAACCGGCGCAGACTTTGTTGTTTCGGCCGCCATTGCCGGCGTGCAAATTAAAGACTTAGATATTTCCCTTGAAAAAGATATGATGATTATCAAAGGGAGCAGATGCGACCCGCACGACCACCCGGACAGAAAATACTTTTACCAAGAATGTTATTGGGGACCATTTTCCAGAAAAATAATTTTGCCAGAAAACATAGACGTTGATAAAGCCGACGCCCAAATGGATAAAGGAGTTTTAACGATAAAAATACCCAAAATGGAAAGCAACGGAACAAGAACCGGAGTAAAAATTTCTTAAGCAAAAATAAAAACCGTCCTGAGCAAAGTCGCAAAGGGCGGTTTTTTATTTGTGCCGACGACAGGACTCGAACCTGTAATCCCTTGCGGGACTGCGTCCTAAGCGCAGCGCGTCTGCCAATTTCGCCACGTCGGCATATTAATTTGATAAAAAACTGCCAGTTTCCTGCCTGCCGGCAGGCAGGCGCCACTCCGACAAGGGGATGCTCAAAAAAGGCTGTTTTTACCTGATTATAGGAATAAATTGGAAAAGAGTCAAACTATTGACAAAGTCTTTATAAAGATGTATAATTAATAATAGAAGATAAGCTCATTGAAAATTAGCCGCATCCCCTTCTGTCGCACGTAGCGACAGACCGGCTTGTTTGACGTGAGCATCAGAAAACAGGAGATAAGACAATGTTTCGTAACTTGTTCAACCGGTTGCGTGGGTGGGTTCGTGTGGCGGTCGCCATTTTGGCGGTTGCCGCCGTTATATGGGGCCTAAGCCTTCTCCGTGGCCATAAGGCTACG
>Ga0116184_10002626_pt1 | contig 15517 bp, 8 predicted proteins | sample AD_JPNNA5_MetaG_FD_89886 | JGI IMG/M metagenome (GOLD analysis project Ga0116184, IMG submission 89886) | Active sludge microbial communities of municipal wastewater-treating anaerobic digesters from Japan - AD_JPNNA5_MetaG | ecosystem: Engineered > Bioreactor > Anaerobic > Digestate | place... | reverse complement strand
CGGGCCGCCTCCTCGAGAGGCTCAGCGACCTCAGGCACCTCGGCAGCCATGTCGCGCAGGAACCCGGCGGCCGAGTGGCGCTCGACCAGCATCACACTCTGGTCGCCATGGACCATGCGGCGCGTCTCCAGCACCCTGGCGTCGTCAGCCGTGAAATCGGCATCCACCTCGAGCCCGTCCGCCCAGCCGTCGTAGGCCGCCAGGCCGAGTATGTGGTCGGGGATGCCGGGACGCGTCTCGGTGCGGGCCAGGTCGACGGCCCACTCGAGCGATGAGAGGAGCGTCTCCTCAGCCGTCGGCACCATGCCCGTCTTCTCCCCGAGCACAATGAGCCCAACCTTCGGCCCGCCCTCGAGCTTCTCGAACCAGCCAGGGACCTCGCAGTAGCCGGGCAGGGCCGCATCCTGGAAGTAACTCCAGCCGATGAGCGTCTCACCATCTGCGTCGTAACCGGTGATGACGCCCACCTCGGGAGGCCCGACTAGCACAGTCGCCAGCACCGGCCGCCCCGCGGCGATCGACTCCTTGACGGCCGCAACCATCGCCGCCTTGTCGCTGCGCGGAACGGTGCGGAACTCGTACCCCAGCGCATTGAGGATGCGCTCGTAGGGCTCGGGCTCGAAGTACATCAGGTCCACATTGCCGCCGTCGTCTCGGTTCCAGACCCGCCGGAAGCACGCCCCGCTGACACCCATCACGTAGTCATAGTCGACCGGGTCACCCAGGAACTCCAGGACCGACGAGAGGGAGCCGGGGAAGGGGCACATGTGAACACCGAAGCCGATCTTCGGGACGCCCTCGATCACGGCCGGCGCAGGATATGCGTCCGCCACCGTGACATCCCCCCTCGGCCCCCCGGGGCCAACACGGTGGAGCCAGAACGGCCAACATGGCCGCCACACCGTAGGCAACCGCTCTGCCTCGCACGGTCACCACTTCCGGGAGTGGCGGGATTATGCGCGCGCCTGCGGACGGCGTCAACGGCGCGCCGTAGCGTGCAACTGCGGGTCCTCGGAAGGGCGCGGTGGGGCGGCGTTGTGTGCCGCCAGGTCGGGCCGCGGGTCCCTGGCGTATACTGGAATGGGTCCATTTCCCCGGGAACGGAGTGACCGAGACGCATGGCAGCTCAGCGGCCACCTGAGTGGCTCCGCGTGAAACTTGGGAAACTGGAGCACTCGCGCCAGACCGCCCAGAGGCTGGCCCGGCACGGCGTGAGCACGGTCTGCTCGAACGCCCGGTGCCCGAACATCGGCGAGTGCTACGGAGGCGGCACCGCGACCTTCCTGATCATGGGCGAGGTCTGCACACGCGACTGCGCCTTCTGCGCCGTCCGCCACGGCGCGCCTCAACCCCTTGACCCGGCGGAGCCTCAACGTGTCGCCGAGGCGGCAGCCGACCTCGGCCTTACCCACGTGGTCGTCACGTCGGTGACGCGCGATGATCTCCCCGATGGCGGTGCGGCCCACTTCGTGGCCACGGTGGGCGCCATCCGCCAGGCCTTGCCTCATGCCACCATCGAGGTCCTCACTCCTGACTTTGGTGGCGCGCCGGAGCCCACCGCTCTCGTCGCGCGGGCGGCGCCCGATGTGCTCAACCACAACCTGGAGACCGTGCGGCGGCTGCAGCGCTCGATTCGGCCCCAAGCCTCCTACGAGACCTCCCTGGATGTCCTGCGCCGGTTCCGCGAGATCGCGCCCACCGCAGCGACGAAATCGGGCCTCATGCTCGGCCTCGGCGAGACCGAAGAGGAAGTGCTCGAGGCCATGGCCGACCTGCGTCGTGTGGGCTGCGACCTCCTGACCCTCGGCCAGTACCTGCGGCCCACGCCCCGGCATACCGCCATCGACCGTTACGTGCATCCCGATGAGTTCGAGCGGCTCCGCGCCCGGGCTGAAGCCATGGGCTTCATCCACTGTGCTTCGGGGCCGTTCGTCCGCAGCTCCTACGACGCGGCTACGGCCGCGCAGGTGGTGGCGTCACTCCGAGCGGAGGTACGTGGGTGACGCTGGGGCCGGTCATGGCGGTCGTCTGTCTGAGCCAGGCCGCTCTGGGCCTGGTTCAGCTCGACACCTCGGCGTTCCCGCGGGTGACGCTGTCGCTCGATCAGTCCCTCCCGGCCGACGTCCCGGCCGAGGATGGAACGCCGGTCGCTCCGGTGGCCGATGCGCCCGCGCCCGGCCCCTGGCACCTGGCCGTGGTGATCGACTCATCGGCCAGCACCGAGCCCTACGCCAAGGCGCTCCGCGTGGCCGTGATCGACGTGGCCCGTCTGCTATCTGGCGTGGCCGAACTCGCCGTTGTCGATGCAGGCTCTCAACCGCGTGTACTCTGCGGGTTCACCCCACACTCGGCGGATGTGGTCGCTGCGCTTCGGCAGGTGGTCCCCAATGGCGGTTCTGCCCTCTGGGATGGCCTCGTCGCGGCTCTGGGCGTCGCCGCTGATGCGCCGGGGCGCCGCGCCGTCCTGCTCATTACCGATGGCCGGCACGAGGGAGGTCTGGCCGAACTCGACGACGTGCTGCTGCTGGCCCGGCAGGGGGCCATACCGATCTCTTGCATCGGCATCGGTGTGGATGTCGACGGCGCGGCATGCCGGAGGATCGCCGCGGCCACGGGCGGCGATGCCCGCTTCGCCTTCACGGCCGATGACCTGCCCGCCCGGGTGGGCGAGCTGGCACACACCTACGGCTCGACTCATACACTCGCGTACAGGTCACCTCGTCCTGATACCGATGGCGCCACCCGGGCCCTCGCATGGACGGCGGCCGACGGCACCGAGGCACGACTTCTCTACCGGGCGCCGCTTCCTCCCGGGCAGTGCGGAAAGCTGTTGGTGCGCGCCCTCGGTGCTGATGGGAGCGCCTTGCCCGTGGCCTACCGCGTGATGGGCGAGCAGGGCGGCGACCCCGTCGACGCCGGGGTGGCCGGCCGACAGCCCGTCCTTCTGCCGCCCGGGCGTTTCCTGGTCGAGGTCCAGGGCCCTTTCGGCCCACCCGAAGCCGTCGAGGTTGCCGCGGGCCGGTCCAGCGCCCTGGTCTTCCGGCTGGAGAGTCGACTGATGGTCCACGCCCCGCCGAGCACACGCGGCGAGCCGGCACGGGTCGCCGTCCGCGATGCCGGCACCGGCGAACTGGTGAACATCGGGTTCGCCGAGACGGCCATGGATCTGCCGCCGGGCGAGTACGCCGTGGATGTGGGCGAGCACCCGCGCAGCAGCCACGATCGCGTCCGCCTGCGGCCTGGACGCACCGAGGCCCTGTGGGTGGCCAACACCGGCGTCGCCCTGGTCCGCGCCGCCAACGCCGAAGGCAAGCCGCTGGCCGGCGCCGTGTTTCTGCAGGACCCGACCACGCGGCAGGTGCAGTCCATCGGGCGCCTGTGTGAGCCCTTGGCCGTCCCCGCGGCCACCTACCTCCTGGACATCGAGGCACCTCACACGGGCGGTCTCCCTCCCCTGGTGGTCCGGCCTGGGGCTGTGAGTGAAGCCTCCATCGGGGCACTGGCCCGGGTCACCATCGAGTATGAGGGGGCTGCGGGGATGCCGGTGCCGGTGGCATTCGTCCGGGCGCTGGCGACTGACCGGACCTTTGCCCTGGGTGATGTCACCGAGTTCGATATCGGACCGGGCGAGTACGAACTCGCGCTGGAGACCATCCCGCGGATCGAGCAGGCATTGACCGTAAGCGCCGGAGAGTGGCTCAAGTTCGAGTTTCGTCGTTTCGGGAGTCTCACCGTGGGCGGGCCTGAGGGTCGCCGCTTCTCCCTAAGGACGAGACCCGATGGCGACCGGCCCGGTGCCTGGCTCGGCGTGTTCGCCCACAATCAGACGGTTCATCTCGTTGCCGGCGAGTACGAGATCCTTCCCGAGAACGCTCTCAAGGGCACACCTGCCCGGCCTGTCGAAGTCAAACCGCTCCAGAACACCACCATCGCGCTCGAGGCACCGACGCGGCCCGTGGCGCCAGCAGCCGAGCATTAGCCGGCACCGGTTGGCGGTCCCACGACCCTGTGCCACCCCTGAGGCCCACCCCTCCGTCGCTCGGGGCACGGTAGCTTCCGGCGAATGACCGGCGAATTGCGGCACGCAAGCACATGAAGGCCAGTGGATATCCGGAAGGCCTTCCGGTCCAACGGCCATGGAAGACGGCGATCACGCTCTGGTACGCCTCTAATACGACGGAAATATACCGCTTTGGCCGTCTTGACCAGGCGAGGCCGTGTCCATAGACTCTGCCACTAATTGCCGGAAAGCAATGTGCGGCTGGGAACCAGCCACCATGGCGCCGGGACACATCCAAGAGCGCCCCATGGCCGCTCGAACCGGAGGCCGAACCCATGAACCTGCAGAGACCGAACGCCAGCGATGTCACCGGAACGTCGAACCGCTCTCGGGATGTCGCTCCGAGCTCAGGGCTGTGTGCTCGCTGCCTGGACAGCTGCAAGGGCAACTGCGAGGTCTTCAAAGCATCGATGCGTGGGCGCGAGCTCATCTACCCCGCTCCCTTCGGTGAGCTCACCGCCGGGGGCGACAAGGAGTACCCGGTCGACTACTCCCATCTCAACATCCTGGGCTATGCCCTGGGCGCCGAAGCCATCGACGAAGCCAACCCCGACAAGGCGATCTTCCCCGAGGTCGACACCACCGCCGTCTACGGCCACATGAACCCGGTTAAGATGCGGGTCCCCATCTTCACCGGTGCCCTCGGCTCGACGGACATCGCTATGAAGCACTGGGAGAGCTTCGCCGTGGGCGCTGCCATCTCGGGTGTGTCACTGGTGTGTGGCGAGAACGTCTGTGGCATCGATCCCGGGCTCGAGCGTGACGCCAATGGCCGAGTCCGCCACTCACCCGAGATGGCCCGACGTGTCGAGGTCTATCGCCGGTGGCAGGAGGGCTTCGGCGACATCATCGTCCAGCTCAATGTCGAGGACACGCGGCTGGGTGTGGCCGAGTATGTCGTCGAGAAGCTCGGAGTGGAGACCATCGAGCTCAAGTGGGGCCAGGGCGCCAAGTGCATTGGTGGCGAGATCAAGATCCGCGAGCTCGAACGTGCCCAGGAGCTCCAGCGGCGCGGCTACATCGTGACTCCGAACCCGTCCGACCCCGCGGTCCAATCTGCCTTCCGGCAGGGCGCCATCAAGGAGCTCGAGCGGCATTCACGTCTGGGGTTCATCGACCAGGAGGGGTTCTGCCGTGCCGTCGAGTACCTCCGCCGGAACGTCGGCGTGAAGCGCGTGTCGCTCAAGACCGGCGCCTATGGCATGCGCGAGCTCGCCATGGCCATCAAGTGGTCCTCACAGGCCCGGGTCGATCTGGTGACCATCGATGGTGCCGGCGGCGGCACGGGCATGAGCCCGTGGCGCATGATGCAGGAATGGGGGATCCCGACCTTCTACCTCCAGGCCATGGCCTATGAATGTGCCAAGCGTCTGGCTTCGCGCGGCGAGTGGGTTCCCGACCTCGCCATGGCTGGCGGCTTCTCCACCGAGGATCACATCTTCAAAGTCCTCGCCATGGGTGCGCCATACTTCAAGGCCGTCTGCATGGGCCGGGCTCTCATGATCCCGGGCTTCGTCGGCGACAACATCGCCGCGGTCCTCAACTCAGGCCAGACCGAGTGGGACGGCCTGCCGCAGAGCGTGTCTCGCTTCGGAGAGACACCCGAGCAGATCTATGTCACCTACGCGACCCTCAAGGAGAAGTACGGCGACCGCATCAAGGATATCCCGCTGGGGGCCATCGGACTGTACACGTTTATCGATAAGCTCCGCACGGGATTGACCCAGCTCATGGCCGGCGCCCGAAGCTTCCGACTCGATACCCTGGGCCGGGACGACCTCGTGGCCCTTACGGAGGACGCCGCCAAGGTCTCAGGCATCCAGTACATCATGGAGGCCCAGCGCGAGGAGGCCTTGGCCATCATGGACTCCTAGCTGGAATGACTGGCCGTGGTCGTGGCGCACGACTCGGTCGCGCTGAATGTCCTGACTGGTCCTGCGGTGGCCGCACAGGGGCTGCCCGCAGGAGGTGGGGCCTCTGACCCTGAGCCTGTCGTAGGACGCGGCGCCGACGGCCCTTGATGGGCCGGGGAGCGCCATCGCGGAGCACTGACGGCCCGGGTCGGTCGCCAGGTCGATCGATCCGGGCCCATTGGCGCCCACCATAGGGCTTCGCGCGACCGTCTTCCCCATGGGGCGCCCCCCGGTGGGGGGCTCGAGGTGGACCGCGGAGGAGCGCGCTCGCCGGCGACGAAGCTCCCGCGCAGCCCCAGTGGAGAAGGAGTTGTCGCCGTGGCCAACGCTCTGGCGTTCGCGCTGTTCCGCGCTCTCAGCCTGCCTGCCACCGACCTGGCCTCGTTCGATGGCCAACTACCTGCCGGGTGGCTGATCCCCGAGCCCACCAGCTGGGTGGTGTCCGGCGGCGTCCTCCGCTGCACTGACGACTCGGGCGAGCGGCTGGCGCTTGCTCCCTCGGATCCTCTGGCGGAGGCCATGGTGCAGGTCGACTTTCGCTTTATCGGCGGTCCGCGGCGGAATGCCGGGCTCGTCTTCGGGTACACGGACCCCGGCGAGTTCTCCCTGCTCCGGCGTTACGACAGCAAGGCCTGGCTCGAGCGGTTGCAGATCCGCGGGGGCGAGGTCACTCGCGTCGGCGGCAATCACTGGCTCGCCCAGTCGGGACCTGGCTCGGCGCCCGTCGCCGACGGACAGTGGTACACGCTCAAGCTCTGTCTCGTCGAAGGCGTCGTCAGGGCCAAGGTCTGGCCCACAGGCACTCCTGAGCCCGGATGGATGCTCTCCGATGAGTCTCGGCTGACGCGCTCCGGCCGGTTTGGACTCGCGACCGATGAGAGTCGCGTCGAGTTCGACAACTGGTCCGTCGACGTGGGTTCGGCGCTTGAGGCTGAACGGCAATCGATTCTGCGCGAGCGTGCGGAGAGGGAGGCCTGGCGCCAAGCCGTTCGGCTCGACGGCCGGGCACGCGGGGACTACTTCCGCGTCCGCTTCCCCGTCCGCATCGACGATGGAGCCAAGGCCCGCATCGAGTGTCTGTTTCGCGCCCGGGACATCGACAACCACTATGCCGTGCTCGTCGATCGCGCGTCCATCGCCCTGGTGAAGCGCGTCGATGGCGCGACCACCGTGCTGGCGATGGGGCGGTGCGCGGCTCTGCGGCAGGCTGGCCCTTATGTGGTCGAGGTCGCTGTGGAGCCGGCCGAGGTCGATCCCGATGGCCCCGCGTGGTTTCTCGACCACCGGCCCATCCCCGCGCCAGTGCGGCTGCGAACGCGATGCGCTCGCCAGGGGGAGGCGGTGGGGCCGTGGCAGATCGAGACGGTCGACGACCCCTTCATCGCTGGTGCCCGCGGGGAAGCGTACTGGACTACCGACGTCTATGCTGACTCATCAGCACGGAACCCCTTCGGCCATCTCCTGGGCACACGAACGACTCCCGGTGCGCGGGTCTTGCGGCCCGAGGTGCAGCTCGCCGCACAGGCGCCCGAGCGGTGTGCGCTGTGGCGGCCGTGGAGGACCATACGCACAGGGCCCGAGCGCGGCGGCTGCTGGATGGCCTTGGGCGACGTCGATGGCGATGGCGCGCTCGATCTGGTCGTCGCCCGCAACGACAACCAGGCTGTCCGCGCGCTCACGGCGTACACGGCCCACGGCACCGAGCTGTGGCGATGGGGCGAGGGTGGCAAGGCCGATATCGCTTACGATGTGCCCGTCACCGTGTACGACATCGACGGTGATGGCGCCAACGAGGTGCTGTGCGGCATCGAGGGCTTCGTGCTGGGGCTCGACGGCCGCACCGGCCGCGAGAAGTTCCGCCGCCCGCTGCCCGAGGGCCTCGCCGTGGCCGACTGCATCATCATCGCCAATCTGCGCGGCCGCCCGCGCGCCGAGGATCTCATCATCAAGAGCCGCTACGATGCGGTGTGGGCCTATACTAACGTTTGGCAGCCACTGTGGTCATGGCGCGGGAACACCGGCCACCATCCGGCGGCGGGCGATGTCGATGGCGACGGACGCGACGAGGTGCTGTGCGGCTTCGCGCTGCTTGACGATGACGGCCGCGAACTGTGGACTCAGCCCTTGCCGGGCCACGCAGACTCGGTGCGCATCATCCCCGCCGGCCTTGGCCACGGACCGAGGTTCCTCTGCACCTGCTGCGGCGGCAACGACATGGCCCTGATGGATCTGTCCGGCCGAATGCTCTGGCACCGGCAGCCCGAGCGCGATCCCTACCACTACCAGTCGACCTACGTGGGCCGTTTCTCGCGCGACATCCCTGGCTTCGAGATCGTGGTCGACGAGGGCTGGGCGCGTCCCGGCCGCAGCCGCATCCGCGTGGTCTCTCTCGAGGATGGATCGCTCCGGGGGACCTGCTACACCAGCTACCCCCGCTTCGCCGCCAGGGCTGACTTCGATGGCGATGGCCTCGACGAGATGGTCTTCCCCTCCGAGGGCGGCATCTTCGATACTCGTGGGCGTCGCGAGGTGCGCCTCGCCGATGCGCTACCCCTGGGAGGCCCGGGGGCGGAGACGCCCATGGTGCGTGTGGCCGACGTGTGCGGCGACGGGCGACCCGAGGTGATCCTCTTCAACGCCGAGACGATCCAGATCTACACGAACCCGTCACCAGCCCCCGGCTCACGCCCGCATCCGCCCATCACCGACCCGGCTCTCTACAACTTCACCTACTATTAGCCCGCGGGCCCACCCGCCTCGGTCTCCTCCCGTCTCGGAGCTGACATGAGGTCGAAAGGTGCGTCTGCTGGTAGGCTGAAGTGCGCGGTGAGACCACCCTCACAACTCAGCCCTGTACAGTGTGCCGTCTGAGTGCGCGGAGTAAGTCGATGGCTTGGTGCGGGGCCGCGAGTGCTCGACATCCGTTTGGTCGGTCGCGCCCGAGCAATCTGGAGTGCCGGAGCCGCGCTGGTGTGGTGGTACAGCCCGGGCACCTTGTCGGATGGGGTTGCGAGCCTAGCTGGCTGCATATACTCGCCGCGCGGCGGGGCTTCCTTCGCGGCGCCGTCGTGCGAGCCCGTGTGCAGAGCCCACGCCGTGCCCATCCCGCCTGCCCCATCAGAGCCCTCTGACCGGGCTGTTCGCCCCACCGGCGGAGCACGGGGGAGGAGGGTGGGAGAGGCACCCGCGACGACTGCCGCGAGACTGGGCCCTGCCTCGCCACCGTCCCCCTGGATGTGCGCTCACATGGGGCCACAACGATTGCACGGGTCATGATGTGCGCTGTCTGAAAGCGTTTGCTCGGCAATGTGGTTGATCTCCCTTTCATCGCAGGGAAACCTGTGAACGAAGATCGAGCTTGCCAGGAACACTGCTTGTGGTGCATGCCAATCCGGGCCTGGCGGGTACTGCCCACATACCTCCGGACTGACGTGACGCGATTCCACCGGCTCTTTGGCGGGCGCTGGCGGTGGCGGGAGAGTGTGAGGCGCCAACCACTGGCTGTTCAGAGAGGAGCGGGCATAAGAACCCACTGCTACGCCAATGACTCCGAGCACTGTGTGACTCTCTCGACCATCCATCCCGCCGCCAGCAGGAACCATCCCGTGGCGGTGACCGCCGACGGTCGAGCCATCCATTCCGTCTCCTGGCACTGGCACCGCATCATCGAGGCGACCGACGAGGAACTCAGGGCATTTGAGGCCGCCGGGTATCCGGCGAGGTGAGCGGAGCGACGGAGGTATTGCGATGAGCCAAGCCGTGTGGGTCGAGGCGGTGGTTGAGCTGGCGGCAGACCGCGAACGTCGGGCCGCCGACGCGGCAGGGCAGCTTGCCGCGCAGCTTGAGGCGCTCGCGTGCATCCGGGAAGCCGAACTCGTCGCGGCCGACACGGCCGCGCGGAACCAGCTCAATGCCGACATGTTGTTGGCCGCGGCCGGAGCCGAGGCGGCGTGGCGAGAGCTCGTCAGCATCATGCGCGCGGAGTGGGCGAGTATCGGGCGGCCACTCGAACCCAATGACGTGGCGCCGTAGTCCTCTGGCGTGGCTCTGAGCGCTCTCGGATTGCAGGAGACACCCGCGCCGTCCCACGAAGGGAGTCCTGCTTCGTGAAGGGGGTTGGCGCCATGGTCGGGTGGGCCGCATGGGTGACGATGGTCATGTGGTTTCTGGCGCCCGGGGCGATGGGGGCCGAAGGGGAGCCCGCCACGCGCTCCCGGCACGTGCCGGTCATCGCCACCGGCTGGGATTCGCCCGACACGAAGCAGTTCCGCGAGGGCCTGGCCGCCTTCGAGCAGTGGGGCGTGTTCGACGGGACGACCCTCCGCGCGTCCCGGCGCCTGGCGACCGGCGAGCAGAAGGCCGCCACCTACGCATTTGCCAACGAGAAGTGGGAGTGGAGCGAGCTCGCGGACTCCCTGGCCGACCTGAAGGCCGCCCAGCCGGCCACATGCCTCGAGAACTACCTGATGCTCTACTCCAACCCGGGTGATGTGGACTGGTTCGACGACGACGGGTGGCGGGAGGTTGTCGACCACTGGCGCCTGCTTGCCCGCCTGGCTCATGAGGGCGGCCTGCGAGGGCTGCTGTTCGATGCCGAGCCGTACACGCCGCCGTATTCGCAGTTCCTCTACCGGGCACAGGCCGGCCGCGATGCCCACACATTCGCTGAGTACCGTACCCAGGCCCGGCAGCGCGGCCGAGAGGTCATGGAAGCCGTCGCCGCCGAGTTCCCCGAGGTGACGATCTTCAGTTACCGCCTCTTCTCCGACCTCTTGGGGCTGCTCGACAGTGGCGACCTGACCCGGGCGCTCGAGCCCGACACCTATGGCCTGCTTCCGGCATTCGTCGATGGCTGGTTCGATGTGGCGCCATCGACGGTTCGAGTCATCGAGGGCACCGAGGACATCGGCTACCGCGCGAACTCGCGAGCCGAGTACGATGGCGCATTCACGCGACTGAAGCTGCATCTGGCCGACTTCCTCGATCCGGAGCACCGGGAGAAGGTCGACCGGCAGTTCCGCGTCGGCCACAGTCTCTATCTCGACGCATATACCAACCCTCCCGATAATCCGTGGCACATCGACCACACGGGCAGCACCGCGGCGGCGCGTCTGGCCGCTAACCTCGCTTCTGCGCTTGGTGCGGCCGATGGCCTGGTCTGGCTCTATGGCGAGAAGGCCCGATGGTGGAGGGCGGGCCATGCGGACTCCCCCTTCTGGCCCGATGCTTTCCCAGGCGCTATCGATGCCATCCGCCGCGCCCGGGATCCCGCCGCGTACGCCCGTGCCGTGTGGTCGGCTGAGCCCCGGCCGGCCAACCTGCTACCGAACGCCGATTTCGCGACACCGGCCGATACTGAAGGGCCGCCCGAGGGCTGGTTCCAGTGGCAGGACGACGCCTCGCACGGCTCGGTGCGAACGGCCGGCGGGCTCGTGGAGCTTCGAGCGATGCTGAACGGGTGCTTCGGGGTCGTCATCCCCGCCAAGGCCGGTGCGCTCTATGCGGTGCGGGTCCAGACGCGGTCCGAGGGCCGGGGTCTGGCATCGCTGTCGGTCGGCTGGAAGACGGCGGAGGGTGTCTGGACGGCTTCGCCCCAGAACCGGCGTTTCGTGGGGGCTCGCCCCCCCGACGCCGATGGATGGTGCGACGTCATCGGTCTGGTGGAGGTCCCTGCGAGCGCCGGGCAGATGGTTTTCATGGGAGCCGCCGTGGGCCAGCTCGATGAGTCCGACCGGTGTTGGTTCCGCGCCCCCGCCGCGGCCCAGGCGGGCCCGTAGGAGGAATCGCGGAATCGCGCCGGTGTTTGACAACCGGACGTATCGAATGCTACACTCTGTCCCCGGTGATTTGGTTGGCAACGGCGAACATTCAGCGCCTTCGTGGTTTCAGTGCCGATCGGTTCCTGGCCCTCGAGCGTCAGCTCTTTGAGGCTGTGGTCCGCGCGGAAGAGGCTCGCAAGCGGGCCATCGAGGAAGCCAAGGCCAAGAAGCGTAAGTCCAAGAAGAAGAAGCGAAGGGCGGCATAGCCCCTCCGGGGCAGCCCCATTCCGGCAGGGTAGCTCAGTTGGTCAGAGCACACGGTTCATACCCGTGACGTCGTGGGTTCGAATCCCACCCCTGCTACCATCCTTCCCCTCGCGAACGCACCAGGCGCCGCTCGACGCGAGCCGGGTGTGTTGTTTTGTACGCGTCGCGGCACCACCCAGTCCGGCCCGCATGATCCGCGAAGCCGGTGTTGGCGTTCTATGGGTGCCGGGTCGCGCCACCAGCGACTCGGTCAGCCGACCGGCATTGCCCGGAAGGAGCGCTGGATGGGAGCCAACGAGTCCGACCTGCGCCGACTGGAGTTCGTCGAGCGTGCCCAGTTCGGGAGCTGCTTCATCATCCGCATCCCGCCCGGTGAGAATCTGATCCGCCGGATCCAGGAACTGCTCGCCGCCAAGGAGGCCCGCCGGGCCGCGATTCTCTCCGGCATCGGTTCGCTCCGCGATGTGACTTTCCGCAACCTCGCTGAGGGTGTCGAGCTACCGGTGAACAAGGACAAGACCATCGACACCAAGCGCGAGGGGCCTTTCGAGCTGGTGAGCCTCGTCGGGAACCTGATCCCGATGCTCGGGCGCCCGGTCACTCATCTCCATGCCGTGCTTGGCACGCCAGACGGCCAGCTCGTGGGAGGGCACCTGTTCGACGCCACCGTCTTCGACACGGTGGAACTCGTCGTCGCCGAGATTGCCGGCAGCCGCGTTGTGAAGGGCCGCGACGAGTCCACGGGTCTGGCCGAGATGAAGATCGCCGAGTAGCTTCCGCTCGCTACTCGTCGTCTGCCTTCGGGAACAGCTCGTCGTTCAGGCCGGTGTTGATCTGCCACCCTGTGAGCGTGAGCGCGGCGCTGACCGGACCCCGGGCGCCCTCGACGAACTCGGGAGGCAGGACGACCTCGACCGTCATCGGGACTGGCATATCGTTCACCGAGGTCCAGGTGAACTTCATCTCGATCCGCGAGCGGCTTCCGGGTTCGACAACCGACGATAGTACGAGCTTGAGGATCGATGAATCGGCTCGGCTGATCCAGAGCCGCGCTTGGTCGCCGTCGGGATCTTCGATCCATACCAGGTCGGCCTCGGTGCCATCGACCTCCTCGACGCCAAGGACCTTGACGCGGTCGTCCTCCTCGATGATGGTCTCGGGGGCCACGAAGGCCAGCACCGTCTCAAACAGCGAGCCCACGGGATCCCCTTGGGTCGCGATCTTGTCCGGGCGCTTGAACCGCCCAACGAAGTCGCCCTTGTAGGTGCCCGACTGGCCGTTGAAGCTGGCCCCCTTGGGCAGCCTCAGTCGTCCACGCCCCCTGACAGTGAAGTCCTCGATGCCCCTGCTGCGCTCCAGTGTCCTCGCCACGATGTCGCGGCCGGAGGGGAGTTCTGCCGCGTCGGCAGGCGCCTCGGGCACTGGCCCATGGGCGGGCTCCTCCGTGGCCACGGGCAGCGAAGGACCGGCTTCGGCCCCCTCATCGGCCGGCGGCTCGCCGGTCGTCTCGTCCCCGCTCTTGGCATCTCCGGTGGCGGCCGTGTCTGCCGTGGACACCACATCGCTGTCGGCCGGTTTCCCCTCGGCGGGTGGGCCTTCGACGGTGCACTTGACCGACGCGGACGCTTCCTTACCGGCGGCATTGAAGGCGGCCACCTGGATGGTGTGCTCGCCGCCCGACAGGTCCTTGATGTCGAACTCGAATGCCTCGTAGCTGGAGTCGAACAGGCCGTCTTCCGCAGGGAGAGCTACCCACTTGCCCTCATCGACCCGGTATTGGGCGCTGCCGACACCGGACCCGGTGTCCTCGGCCCACGCTCGGACATGAATCGCCCCGTTGCCGATGGGCTGGATGTTCCCCTTGAGCAGCGAGACCGTGGGGCCGCTGTTGTCGAGGATCATCGGCTTGCTGATGGCTTCGTTTGTCAGCGGATCCGTGGGGTTTCGCTTGGCGTCGCTGGCAACCACACGCAGGACGATGGTGCCGTCCTCCTCGCCTGAGGTGTCCCACTTGGCAGTGGATTCCTCAATGTCGGACTTCGCCGTCTTCCATGTCCGCCCACCGTCGCGCGAGATGTCGATGGAGTACGTCAGCTTGTCCCCGTTGGGATCCTCAGCCTTCCAGGACAACTCGAGTTCGCCCGAAGCGGCACGGGGGATTTCCTTGTCGAAGGCGATGGTCGGTCTGGCGTTGTGCTTGAGGTACGAGACCCGGACGGCCTTGAGCACGGGCAGGGCGCCCCCGCCCTGGCTTCTCAGCGTCGCGCGGTATTGGCAGTAACGCCCATCGGGACGATCGAGCCGCTGCCGGTCGGGTTTCGAGTAGGGCCTCGACCACGTGCTCCAGGTCGCGTCGGGCACGGCGGTGCCGCCGGAGCGCACCTCCACGGTCACTTCGGTGCCTTCGGGCATGTCCGCCGTGTACTCGAGGCTGGTCCATCGTGCCTGGGCGGTGGCATCGAACACGGCGGACTCGAGCGTGCCTTCCAGAGCCTGTCCCATGTCCGCCCGGTAGATCCTCGCCGGGTTGGCCGCACATCCGTAGAGCGCCCGCCTCTCCCGGTCTAGAGTGAGACACAGGAACTGGCTCTCGAGATCGCTGGCCTCGCCGAGCAGCGCCACATGCCCGGCTGAGTCGGCTACCAGGAGCCGTGCGAACACACTGGTCCCGGCGTACACGTGGCCATCGTCATCGGTTGCCATGGCGAGGAGCGCGCCGTCATCGTTTCCATATAGACGTTCGACATCCCCCTTGGCAGAGACGCGGAAGATCGCTGTCGAGTCCGTGGAGCCGCCGCCGAAGTAGACGGCACCGTCCTTACCGGCCACCAGGGCGTGCACAGCCCCCATGGGTGACTGGCAGACCACGGTGGCCCCGCCTTCATGGATGCGGAGTACCGACCCCTTGTCGCCCGTGCCCGCATAGATGGTGCCGTCCTCGCCCTGGCACAGAACAAGCACGTGCCGCTCCGGACCCTCGTAGATAACCTGGGGCTCATCGCCGCTGACCCGCAGAATCCGGCCGTGGGGGCCCGTGGCGGCCAGCAGCTCCCCGTCCCGGGTCAGCAGCAGGTCAAAGACGTACCTCTCGCCCGTGTGGCAAACCACCTCGCCCGCGCCATCAGGGGAGATCCGGTAGATCAGTCCCTTGGGGCCGGTGCCCGCGTAGATCGTGCCATCGGCAGCCCGCACCAGGCTGAAGACCATGGTGTCATCCACGGTGAAGAAGGGTGCCGCGCGCCCGGTGGTGTCCACTCGGAGTATGGCCCCCTCGGGCCCTGTGGCCACGAGAAGCTCTCCGGAATCGCCGAGGGCGCAGTCCCAGGGATAGAGCGCCGGCAAGCTGGGGCAGAACACGGAGAGTGGCGCCGAGAGGGTGACCTCGCCCCGGTCGCTGACGGCCAAACCTGAGAGCTTGCCGCGCCCGAAGTCCTCTCGCGTGGCCTGGGTCCAGGTCTCTGGGCCGCGCACGGTGACGGCCTCGATCTTGGTATCCTCCTTCTCCTTCTTGCCCTCCT
>Ga0116184_10002617_pt1 | contig 15547 bp, 9 predicted proteins | sample AD_JPNNA5_MetaG_FD_89886 | JGI IMG/M metagenome (GOLD analysis project Ga0116184, IMG submission 89886) | Active sludge microbial communities of municipal wastewater-treating anaerobic digesters from Japan - AD_JPNNA5_MetaG | ecosystem: Engineered > Bioreactor > Anaerobic > Digestate | place... | reverse complement strand
GCTCGGCGTCGGCGCGGCGAGGCTGTACCGCGCCGAGGTGCCGGGACTGGAGGCCGTCCGCCTGCGTCCCCGCATCAGCAGCTCGGCCGGGGTGCTCTGGCTCATGTACCTCCTCATCTCGGTCGTCCTGCTGTCGCTCTTCGTGCTCGGCGGCATGGACCTGTTCGCCGCCGCGTGCAGCATGTTCGCGGTGCTGGGCACCGGCGGGTTCGCGATCTCGGGCGCCGGCGCCCAGATCGGCGACAGCACCTACCTCCTGTGGGTGCACATCGTCTTCATGTGGATCTGCGCCACCAGTTTCTCGTTGCACTGGGCGGTCATCACCGGCAAGCCCGGCAAGCTGTGGCGCAACTCCGAGTGGCGCTTCTTCAGCGGCACGCTGGCGATCTCCACGCTCCTCGTCTGCGCCCTGCTCTGGGCGACCAGCGACACCTCGTTCACCCGCGCCCTCAACGATGCCGCCTTCATGGTCGTGTCCACCGGGACGAGCACCGGTCTGCCGCTGGTCGACTACGAACGCTGGGTACCGGCGGCCCAGCTCATCCTGCTGCTCCTCATGTTCATGGGCGGCTGCGCCGGATCCACCGCCGGCGGCATGAAGGTCGTGCGTGTGCAGCTCTTCCTCAAGCACACGCTGCACAGCGGGCTGCACACACTGCACCCCGGCGCCGTCACCGCGCCCCATCTCGCCGGACGGCCGGTCTCACAGCAGACGATGCGCTCCGTCTTCAGCTTCCTGGGCCTGTTCATGATCGTCTTCGTCGCCGGCACGGCCGCCGTCTCCCTCATCACCGGGATGGACATCCTCTCCTCGCTGTCGGCCAGCATCGGCATGCTGAGCAGCAACGGCGCCGGTCTCGAGGACGTGGGCCCGTTCGACAACTACGCCTGGATCGCGGCGCCCGGCAAACTCGTCCTGACCTTCCTCATGGTGGTGGGCAGGCTCGAGCTCTACACCGTCCTGATCCTGTTCACGCCGGGCTTCTGGCGTTGACCACGGGAGCGTGGGACCGCGCCCTGCATGCCCGGCGGAGGCGGGCATCGCGATCGGCCTGAACCCGCCAGACCGCGCCAGGACGCCGGCAGGTTCACCGCCGGGTAAACTGGAATCCGTTCCACTCACGGACCGGCAGCTACCACCTTGAGCACACACCGCGACCGCGACGTCGTCTCCGGCATCATCCCCTGGGTGGGCGCGACTGCGCTCATCGGGCTCGCCGTGATCGCGCTCTACCTCTTCACAGGTGCCGCCGCGACCAGGCCTTCCACGGCGGCTCCGGTCGCCGCATCCGACATCACCTTCGGGCCCGCGGGCACCAGGGTCACCGTGATCGAGTACTCGGACTTCCAGTGTCCGTTCTGCGCCGAGTACGCCACATGGATGCGGCAGCTCCGGGAGAAGTACGGCGACCGGGTACAGTTCGTCTTCCGCAACTTCCCCCTGGCCAAGCACCGGTGGGCGACGCTGGCCGCCAGGGTCGCCTACGCCGCCTCCCTCCAGGGCAGGTTCTGGGAGATGCACGACCTGCTGTACCAGCGACAGGAAGAGTGGGCGGACTCCACCGACCCGCGACCGCTCTTCGAGTCGTACGCCCGGAGCCTGGGGCTTGACATGCAGCGGTTCCGCGACGACGCCGACGCCCAGTCCACGCTGGAGTTCGTCAGGCGGCAGGCGGCGGAGGGTCAGACTGCGGGGGTGACGCACACACCCTGGTTCGTCGTGAACGGCGAGTCGGTTCTCCCGCGCAGCCTGGAGCAATTCGAGAGGCTCATCGAGGAGCGTCTGCGGTGAGCCGGCCCGTCGCCGTCCCGTACCGTTCGCACCGATGGCTCCCGTGGACTCTCGCCGTGCTCGCCTACATCGGCTTCGTCCTGGCGGCGTACCTGACGTTCGTCCATTACCGCGGTTACGTCTCGCCCTGCCACATCGTCTCCGGCTGCGAGACCGTGCAGACCAGCAGTTACTCCGTCATCCTCGGTGTCCCCGTCGCCCTCGTCGGCGCCGTCTTCTTCGGCCTGTTGTTCTACCTGACGGTGGGCCTTCTGCGGGGACGACCGCCATGGCTGACATCGATGTTCAAGATCATGGCGTTCCTCGGCGCGCTGGCGATGCTCCCGCTGTTCCTCCTGCAGGCTGTCGTACTCAGGGCATTCTGCACGTACTGTCTGGCGACGGAGATCCTCATGCTCGCCATCTGGATCCTGAGTCTCCTGCTGACGACGCGCGCCCGGAGCGGTGAGCGGGTTCAGAGCGATGCTCCGACGAAGTAGCCGGCGCCTGCTGTCTCCCACCGCGCCGCCTCTCTCCGACTGTCGACCGACCGCACCTCGAGAGTGAGGCAGGGGCCGGGCGGCTGCGCCGCCCGGCCCCCTGCCGGTCAGTCGACGTGTCGCCGGCTCAGCGGAGCGTCCGCACGCGGATGCTCGCCGACCACGGCGAGTTGCCCACGCCGTTGACGCCTCTGATCCGGAAGTCGTAGGAGGTGTTGCGGCTCAGGCCGGTGACGCGATAGCTCGTCGCGCCGGGCCCCGTCGTCCGGATCGTCTGCCAGGTGTTGCTGGCCGCGCGCTTGCGCTGGACCTGGTAGCCCGTCTCGTTGGCCGAGACGTCGTTCCAGTTCAGGGTCAGCGCCGTCCTCGTGATGCTCGTCGCCCGGAGGTTCGTGGGCGTCGCCGGGACGGTCGTCGCGCTGACGGCGTTCGACCAGGCCGAGACGCCGACCACGTTCACCGCCTGGACGCGGTAGTAGTAGGTGAAGCCGTGGGCCACGGGGTTGACGGCCGAGGTGGCGTTGGCCGCCGCCGCGAACGTGACCAGATTGGCCGTGAACGCGCTGTTCGTGGCCCGCTGGATCGTGAAGCCCGTCTCGTTGCCGGCGTTGTCGACCCAGGTGAGGGTGACCGTGTCCGGACCGGCGGCCGTCCTCGCGATGATGCGCGCCAGGTTGGTCGGGGCCGCGGGCATCGTCGGCACGGCGACGGCCGCCGAGACGGTCCAGCCGGAGACGCCGGAGACGTTGAAAGCCCGCACCCGGTACAGGTAGGTGACGCCCAGGCTCACACCCGTATCGACCCAGCCGGTGGTGTTCGGCAGCAGGTTCGCATGGACCGTGGTCCAGGTCGTCCCGCCATCCGAGGACCGCTGCAGCGTGAAGCCGGCCTCGTTGGCGGCGTTGTCCGTCCAGGTGAGCGTGACGGACGGCCCGGCGTGGACGACACCGGCGAGGCCGCTCGGGGCTGCCGGGACGGGTGGGACGACCACGGCGGCCGACGTGTTCCACGCCGACGTCCCGCCGAGGTTGAACGCGTTGACCCGGTAGATGTAGCTGCCCGGGGCGACGGTCGCCGGATCGGTGAAGGACGTCGCATTGGCGGCCAGCGCCGCTATCGTGGTGAAGCTGGCGCCGCCGTCGGACGAGCGCTGGAGCGTGAGACCCGTCTCGTTGCCGGCGTTGTCGGTCCAGGTCACGAGCACCTGGGCGCCGCTCGCGGTCGCCTGCGGCGTGCCGGCGATGCCGGTCGGCGCCGCAGGGATGCTCGGCACGGTCAGCCGTGCCACGTTGGAGTACGGCGACATGCCGCTGGCGGAGTTGGCGACGGCCACGCGGTAGTCCCAGTCGTCTCCGGGAGCCACGCTCGCATCGGTGTAGGTCAGCGTGCCCGCCGGGACCGCGCCGGTCAGCGTGGTCCAGGTTGTCGTGCCGTGCGGCGCCCTCTCGACCACGTACTGCTCCGTGTAGCCCTGCCCATCGGCCGCGGTGCCGGCCCAGTCGAGCCGGCCGTTCGGCCCAGCCACCAGCGTGGCCGTCAGGCTCGTCGGAGCCGCAGGGACCGCCGGGTACCGGATCGTCGGCGAGGTGAGCCACGCGGAGGACGCGCCGCCCCTGTCGGCGCGGATGCGATAGATGTAGCTGTTGCCGGGCTGCGCCGTCGTGTCGCGGTACGTGACCGGACCCGTCACGGTGGGGTCAGCCGCCGTGTTGGCCGCCCGCGTGGCGATGGTGACGAACGGTCCGCCGTTGTCGGCGCGCTGGATGGTGAACCCGGTCTCATCCGTCGCATTGTCGGTCCAGGCCAAGTCGACCGAGCCGAACGTCCACGTCAGGTCGGTCGGAGCGGCCGGGGCTGGGCCGGAGGTCACTGCAGCGGAGATCGACTGCGCGGTCGTTTGCGGCAGACCGTTACCGTACCCGGCCGTGTTCTTGGCGACGATCCTGTACGAGTAGGTGACGTTGGGATCGTACGTCGTGTCGGTGAACGTCCGCGATTCGTGCACGTTGGGCAGAGCCAGCGGCGAGTCGATGGTCCCGATGGTGGCGGACCCGGTGCCGTCGTCACGCTGGATGTCGAACGACGTCTCGTTGATCGAGTTGTCGTTGAAGGAGATCTGCGCCGCATCGTTGCCGGGAGTGATCGCCAGACCGTCGGCTGCCCGGGGCGGCAGGACCAGCGACACCGGCCGCATCATGTCCATCTCCTCGTGACTGAGGATGTGGCAGTGCCACACGTACTCCCAGCCGTAGTTGACGAGCTGGTTGGTAATGGGATTGGTCGGGTTGCCCTGGGGGTCGATGTTGACGAACCCCATCGGGGAGTCGTCCGGCATCATCGGGTTGAGCTTCCGGATCGCGTTCGGCACTTCGAACGGCACCTCGGGCACGATCGGCCGGATGGCCACGATCGTGTCCTCGAGCGCCGGGACCCGCACCGTGTCCTTCCACCCGAGCTCCTCCTTGTCGGGCGGGATGATGATGTTGTCCCAGGTGACGTGGTTGATGAGCTGCACGTCGTAGAGGTGGAAGTGGATGGGGTGGGTGTCCACGCCATTGTGTGTGATCCGCCAGATCTGAGTGCCGTCGTCGGCGGTCGCGTCGGAGAGCGGCATGATCCTCACGTCGCTCACGGGCTCGCCGTCGGCGTCGTACGTGACCTTCATCTTCGGCAGGTCGGTTCCGTCAATGAGCTCGGTCGCCGGGTTCACATAGGGATACAGCGTGGAGTTCTGCAGCCCGGGCGTCGCCGGCTGCGCCTCCACTCCCAGGTTCGCCACCATGCGCCCGAACTCGTCGAACGTCCCCTCTCCGGTCTCGTCCTGGATCGCCTTGGGCTCGAGGTGAAGCGTCGTCTTGACCTTGGGATTCACGAGCGTGTTGAAACCGAACTCCGTCGTGTCGTCGACGCGGACCAGACCGTCGCAGTCCTGTTGGGCAGTGCCGTCGTTGCAGTCGCTGCGCGGGACGAAGCTGGAGCCGTAGGCGCTGTTGTACGGCGCCTGCCCCACGATGATCGGCTTCTGGCTCGACTCGAACACGCCGGAGCCGTCGGCCTTGTGACTGAATGCGTTGCGCAAGGCGGCCAGGTTGAACGTGGGACCCGGCGTGACGGCGGCGATCTTCACCTGCATGACGGTGCGCGTGTTGGGGCCGTAGCCGGGCAGGACGCCCGGGGCGCCGATGGGACTCAGATCCGGCGCACCGGTGTAGTAGTCGTACGACGGGATCCTGGCCGGGAAGGCGGCAGGGGCGTCGTTGTAGAGGATGAGGGTCTTGCCGGCGAACCTCGAGAAATCGACGACTACGTCCGCCCGCTCAGCCGGCGCCAGGAGGAGCGAGTGCTTGTCGACATTCCCGAAGTCGAAGCGCGCCGGGTCCGTGATCCAGGTCGTCGGCTGCTGGCCGTCGACGACGACGGGAGCCGGCAGAAAACCACCTTCACTGCCGATCTGGATCCAGTCGGGTCCCGCAGTCGCCGCGCTCTGGACTGGCGTCGGGAAGACCAGTGGATCCTTCTGAGCCGCAGCCAGGAGTTGCGGGTCGAGCGCGACCTCGGTGCCTCCGATCGGCTGACCCGCCCTGTTCAACGCGGCGCTGGCCGTGGCGGGGTCAGCCACATACCACTGGAAGTTGAAGAAACGGTCGTTGGCGGCGTTGAGGATGCGCAACCGATAGCTCTTCGGCTGCAAGGTCACGGTCGGGTAGGCGACACCGTTGACCACCGGCGTGTCGTTGAACTGCTCCATGCCGGCCGAGATGTTCGGCGTACCGGGGATCTTGGCCGGCTCGCAGAACGGATCGGTCTGGTATTGCCAGGTGGCGGGTCTGGCGGGATCGCAGGCCGGATCATAGTACGGGTTGTCGATGGGGCCGTACTGGATGTCGGACGCGGGCGGCCAGAACCACGGGCCGTACATCCAGCGGCCGTAGGCGCTCAGTCCACTCGAGTCGCCCGGGTTCTGTGCCGGCATGTACACGTGGTGATACCAGAAGTTGCCGTAGCCGCCCCAACGCGCCTTGTCCCATGTCGGATCCTGCCCATACGAGACGATGTCGCCCTGCGCGTCCTTCTGGTCGTAGAGCTGGTCGTCTTGCGGCACGAAAGTGCGATCCTGCACCACCAGCGGGATCTGGTCGCTCGGGATCGTGTTGTTCCGGAGGAGCCGCTGCTCGGCGGCGTCGCCGATCAGGTAGCCCGCCGCCTCGCCGGCGTACACGTTGAGGCGTGTGATGCCCCACGAGTGATCGTGGTAGAACATCAGCCGCGCGCCCTGTTGATTGGTGTAGTAGAAGGTCTGGATGCCGTCATCGGGTACGTCGCGAGGGGCCATGTCGGGCACGTCGGAGACGCTGACGCCCTGAGGCCACTCGGTGTTCTCACCCGCCGGCGTGATCCACTGGTGGGGCGTACCGTCGCTGATCCACGGAGTGATCCCACCGTGGAGATGCAGCGTTGCCCGGTTGTCCTTGAAGCACTCGGGACTCTTGGGCGCCTGGCTGCACACGGGATTGCGGACTTCGTCCATGACGCTCCCGTTGTTCACCGGGGCGGCCATGGTCATGGGCCCCATGCCGGAGCCCATCATGGTGCTGTCGACCGGCAGGAAGAGATCACCCTCGGCACCGGTCGGAAGCAGGTTGTGGAAACGGATGCGCACCGGCTTGTTCTTCTGCGCGACGATCGTCGGCCCGAGCCACTGCGGCGGGGTCACCGCCAGGATCGGCTGGTTGTGCGCGTCGAGCAGCGGCGTCGTCGTGCCGTCCCTGTTGTACTGGACCAGTGGGAAGTGCTGGCTCACCGACGCGTTGTCCGGCGTCTCGAGTTGTACGTAGCCGCGGACCAGCGTCGCCGGCATGTCCGACGAGAAGCTGGTGCGATACTGCAGGATGGCGATGTCGTATTCGTCGGCCGCAAGGCCGTTGTAGATCTTGGCGGCAGGGACGCCCAGCGGAATGAACTTCGCGTCGGGCGTCGTCGGGCAGCCCGCGCCGGCGGGATCGCAGAGCACCGGGAGCGCGTCCTGGAACTTGCGGATGCCGCCCGCCGCGACGTACCCGGAGCCGGGAGCCGTGACGTCGACTGCCGAGACGATGCCGCCCGCGATGGCGGCCGTCGCTGTTGCTCCCAGGCCGGCGCCGGTGTCCGCGATCGTCACGCTCGGCGGGCTCGTGTAGCCGGCGCCGAAGGTGTCGAGGCCGATGGTGTCGATCGCGATGGTCGCCACGGCCGTCGCCCCGGCTCCCTCGTTCCTGATCGGGTCCATCAGAGTGCCGTCCCGGATGACGACGTTGGGCGCCGAGGCGTAACCGGAGCCGGGATCGTCGATCACGATCCCGGTGATGTGGCCGTCTGTCTGGTCCCAGGTGACGTGCCCCACCGCCAGGGTGCCGTCCGGGTCGTCCGGCATGTCGAAATCCACGGTCGGCATCCTGTATCCGCTGCCTGCATTCGTGACCGTGAGCGTATCCAGATGACCGTACGGAGTGGCGGTGGCATCCGTGGTGGCGCCCCCGCCAGTGATCGTGACCGTCGGCTTGGTGTAGTTCGCGCCGCCGTCCGTGACGGTGACGGCGCTGACGCCACCGCTCGCCTGGACGACCGCCGTGGCGGCGGCGCCCGTGCCGGCTCCATCGATCGTGACCGAGGTGCTTGCCTGCGAGTACCCGGCCCCTGGGTCGGTCACGGTGACACCGGTGATCGCACCGTCGACACCCACGCTGGCTGTGGCCGTGGCGCCGGTACCGTCACCGGTGATCGTCACTTGGACGTCCGACAGCGTGAGGGGGCTCAAGGCCCAGTTGGGCCACGGACCGAAATAGTGAGGGACCTGCGTCTGATCCGTCGGGCTCCCCGGAGCGGCCTGGCCCTGACTGAGCCTGATCATGAACAACGTCGTGAGCAAAGCGACCACGGCGAAGATGACGATGCTGGCCCTCGCCAACGACAGATGCCTCGTGACTCGCGTGGACATGTCGAACCCCTTTCGCCTGTGCCGCATGGGCAGACTGTGATCCCCTGTGTGCCTCAGCGCGTATCGGTGGTCCGCACACGCCTCCGGCGTCACACGAGAACATGCCCTTCCGCATCAACGCGGCATACGGCCGATGTACGTGACTTGGACTGGACAAAAGGTGTAGTGGCCGCACTGGGAGACCGGCTGCGCGGGTACAATCCAGCGTCGACGCAGGCGACGGAGGGGATCCTCGCCGGCGAGACCGCGTGACGGGGAGGACCGCTGAACCTGCCGGCAGTCGCGATGGGCGTGGCGGCGGGGATCGCCATTCTCGCCGCCCTGATACACGGTCTGGTGGGCCTTGTGCGGAGGCCCTGCGACCGCGCGCGACTCGCCTTCGCGGCGGCCTCGCTGGCCGCGGCCGTCGCCGCACTCGCCGCGTCAGCCCTCTACACAGAGTCCGACATGGCCACGCATGTCGCCATCACGAAGTGGGCCTTCTTCCCCGCAAGCGTGGCCTGGACGGCGGCGGTGGTATGGTTCGTCGCCTTCACTGCCGGCATCTTGCCGAGGCGCTTCCTGCTTACGCTCACGGCCGGCTTCGCTTCCGTGATCGTCGCCGATCTCATGCTGCCGCGGGGCATGCTGCACGACACCCTGGGGACCCTCAGGCCGCGGCACGTGCCGGGCGGTTCGGTCATGGTCACGGTCGGCTCGTCCCCACACACCCTCAATATCGTCGCCGACGCACTGACGGTCGTCGCGTTCGGCTTCCTCTGCTTCACCGTGTATCGCGTGCGCCGCCTCCCGTCCCGCGAACGGGCCCGTGACCTCGCCCTCATGACCATTCTCCTGGCCGTGGCCACCCTCTTCGACGGCATCAACGAGTACGCGGCCGGCGCATCGTTGAGCCCTCTGTATCTCACCCAGTTGTCGTTCGCGGGGGTGATCGTGGCGGTCAGCCTGTATCTGCGCCGTGAGGCCCTGCGGACCGAGACCGATCTGCGGCGGTATCGCACTCACATGGACGAGCTCGTGGAGGCGCGCGTGCGCGAGCTCGACGAGGCCCGGACGCGCCTGGCGGAGGCGACACGGGAGCGGCGCACCACCGAGATCGCGCTGCGCCGCAGAGTCGAGGAGCTCAACGCCCTGCAGCGCATCGCGCAGATCTTCGCGGGCCGCTCGACGCTCGCACAGGCGCTGGATCAGGCCACGGGCGCCATCATCGGTCTGTTCAGGGCGAGCTACGCCCACGTGCAGCTCCCCTGTGGAGACAGCACCCCGGGAGAGGCGCCGGATGACCCTCTCGCATCGTTGGCGCGCCGGCTCTCTGCACAGGTGATGGAGAGCGACGTGATGCTCGTGGGCGAGGCGCCGGGCTGGGAGGGTCTCCCGGATGAGGCGCGACGCAACGCCCGGGATGCCGGCCTTGCGCACGTCGTCGCAGAACCTCTCGCTGCCCCGTCGGGCCCGGTGGGCGCGCTGATCATCGTCAGAGAGACCCTCGATGACCCGTTCACGGACGAGGAACGCCAGCTGGTGCGCACCGTGGGCGAGGCGCTGGCGGCCGTCATCGAGATCGACCGTCTGTACCACCGAGCGACCGAACAGGCCGCCGCGGAGGAGCGCCAGGCGCTTGCTCGTGACCTGCACGACGCGGTCACGCAGAGCCTCTATAGCGCGGCGCTCATCGCGGAGGCGCTGCCCGTAGTCTGGGAGAGAGATCCGGCCGAGGGAGCCGAGAACCTGGCGCGCCTCCGCCGTCTCGTGCGCTCGGCCCTCGCCGAGATGCGTACGTTGCTCGTCGAGCTCAGGCCGGCGGAGCTCGAGGCCGCACCGCTGCAGACGCTCCTCGAGCGCCTGGGAGATGCGCTCGCCGGGCAGGGGCGGCTCGACGTCGCGATCCAGGTCGACGATGGCGCGGAGCTGCCCACCGATGTCAAGATCGCCTTCTACAGGGTCACGCAGGAAGCGTTCGGCAACGTCGCCAAATACGCGCATGCGACCTCGGTGGGCGTCAGTGTCCACCGGGCGCACGACGGAGCCGTTCTCAGCATCGAGGACGACGGCTGCGGATTCGACCCTTCTGCGGTGCCTCGTGGCCACATGGGGCTGCGCATCATGGATGAACGCCTCAAGGCCGTCGGCGGCAGCCTGAGCGTCACGAGTGCACCGGGACACGGCACGTCGATCGAGGCCGTCTGGCGAGCCGCTGCTTCGCCCCGTCGACCGCCGGGAACACTCGACACATGACCGGGGACGACAACCGAGTGACCGACGACGACCGTATCACGGTCCTGATCGCCGATGATCACCAGATGGTCCGGGAGGGCCTCAAGGTGCTCCTCTCCACACATCACGACATCGTCGTGATCGGCGAGGCGCAGGATGGCGCCGAAACCGTCGTGCAGTGTGAACGACTCCGGCCCGACGTCGTCATCATGGACGTCCTGATGCCGGTCATGGACGGCCCCGAGGCGACGGCGATCCTCAGGGAGTCCTGCCCTGGCGTCCGGGTCATCGCGCTCACAAGCTACGTGGACCGGGACCACGTTGAGAGGGCGCTGGACGCGGGCGCCGTCAGCTATCTGCTCAAGGATGCCCGGCCGGACGTGTTGACGCGCGCCATCCGGGACGCCGCCGTCGGCCGAGGGACCGTCGACAGCAGCGCCATGAGAGCATACCTGCAGCAGCGTCGCGACAGCGTCGGCAACGACCTCACGGGACGCGAGCGCGAGGTGTTGTCGCTGCTCGCTCGCGGTCTGAGTAACAAGGAGATCGCCGGCGAGCTTACGCTCAGTGTCGCCACGGTGCGTCTCCACGTGAGCAACATCCTCGCCAAACTCGGTGCCCCAAATCGCACGACGGCTGCGGCCATCGCCATGAAACACCGCCTCGACTGACCCGACGGGCGGCGTACGAGCCCCCGCCGGCATCCGCCCGCCAGGATCCGGGATCCCCCGGCGGCTCGACGCCGATCCCTGTCGCAGGCAGCAGCCGTCGGCGCCGCGCGACCGCCGTCGGACTGGAGAATCGACCTGAGGAGGACGAGGATCGTGCATGGACATGAAGACTGCTTCACTGCAGTCGTGGACGCCGAGGAGGAAGGACGCCCCGCGACGACACGCGGCGCGGGGTGCGCAGGACACTCGGGTGCACGAATCACGCTGCCGGGCGTGGCGGCGCTCGCCTTGGCCACGATCATGCTCACCGCCACCCTCGTGGGTTGCGGCAACGCCGGCGCTCCCAGCGTGGCGCCCTCGACCATCTACCCCGAGACCTCGCCGACCGGGACGCTGCCGGCGCTGAAGGCGTACCTCGACGACGTCGAGCAGGTACTGGCCCAGGCGGCGGCCACCGCGACCACGCTGCCGGATGCCGTGCAGGGCCTGAGCCGGACTCCAGACCACACCTGGGCCTCCTCGGCCGCTCAGTTGAAGAGCATCTCGTCGCAGCTCGCCGACGAGGCTGCGGCGCTCGCCGCGCTCCAGCCGCCACCCGCGCTGCAGCCCGTGCAGGACGCGGTGGTCACTGGTATCCAGGCGACGCGAAAGGGCATCGACGAGCTGGCCGACGCCCTCGAGTCAGGCGTGCAGAGCGCCGTGACGCGCAGGGCCCGGGCCCGAGCGACCGCCGAGAGGCTGAAGGCGCAGCTTGACGGGCTGAGCCGGCAGCTGCGCGGAGCGATCGAGATCCTGCGCGGGCAGTAGAGCGCGCCCGGACGACACAGCCGCGCGGAGCGCCGGACGTCGCGCCGCGCGTCGCTCCGGCAGACACGACGCCACCGGCGCAGCCGTCGGCATCGCGGAGCCATGCTCGCCCGCGGGTCGCGGCGCCACATGAGGCTGTCGGCCGCCGCGGGACTGGCGCGGCCGCGAGCGGCTTCAGGACGGGTCGCCGCGCGTGCGCCCGCCCGAGGTCGGGTCGTCGTGCACGGCGGCGGGCGCGCCCTCGCCCGGCCGGATCGGTCCGGTCGCCCCCCGGACGCGCCCGAGGGCGGCGCGCCAGAAGACGACGTCGGCGATCGCGAGTGCGGTGCCGACCGCGACGTAGAGCACGCCCAGAAGCGTGCGTCCCCACCACGAACCGACCAGCGGGGAGTGGCGTAGCAGAAGCCCGCTGCCCATCATGACGACGATGAACACCCAGGAGCTCCAGGCGAAGAGGCCGAAGAAGCAGGCGCGCCCGCGGGTCCGTATCCGCGTCACCGCCCGGGACGCGTACTTGACCAGGATGAACCGCGCCTTCACGACGCCGGCGGACACCGCGACGAGGGCGATGAGCGCGATCCCGAAGCCGAAGCGCGCGTATTCCTCCGGCGCGAGGATGTAGGCGAACCCGCGGACCAGCAGCATCGCAGTGGCCGCGGCCCACACCAGCGCCGCCGCCACAAGCTGGACGCGGGCACCGGCCCGCGGGGTGAGCCGGCGCCAGCCGGCACGTCTCGGACGACCTGCCTCCATGGTCTGAGGATAACAGCCGCCGGGCCCGGTCGCCGCGCGCATCCGCCGGTCACGGCCCGCCGCGCAGATGCTCCTTGCCGCGGCGCTCCGACTCACCCGCGGAGGCGACGTCCACGGGGTAGTGCCGGCGGGTCCGAAGCAGCAGGATGCCGGCGCCGGCGAGCGGTATCAACGTGAGCAGGAAAGCGATCTGAAGTCCGCGGGTCTGCCCCGGGACGACCTCCGACGCTCCCTCCTGCAGCGCGGCGCCGTCCGTGATGAAGAGGCTCGCGACCAGGCCGAACAGCAGGGGGCCGAACGCCTCGAGCGTGTTGCGCAGCGCCGAGCGGACCCCCTGGGCGCGGCCCCACAGCTGCGCCGGCATCACGTCGAGCTGGGCGGCGTCCAGCGGGGGATTGGGTGCCGCGAGAGCTGCGAAAGCCAGCAGGAAGAAGCCCAGTGCGGCGAGGACGTTCGTGGTGACGAGCGCCGGCACCAGCAGCGCCGCCGCGACCACGAACGCGACACCCGCGACCACGATGCGGGCGCTGATGTGACCTCGCCTGATCAGCCGGTCGGCCAGACGGCCGGAGGTGAGCAGACCGAGCAGCGACCCCGCTCCCACGAGTCCCAGGACCAGAGTCGCCACAGCCTGTCCGACGCCGAAATGTCCGCGGGCGAAAAGCACCCCGAAGGTCCGCAGGCCGGCGAGGAAGAGAAAGCCCATGGAGGAGGCGAGGATGATGTAGACGTTGGTGCGGACGCGGAGCACATACCGCACCACGTGGCCCAGCGACATCCTCGCCGGGTCGGTGAGCACGACCCGGTCCGCATCGGGCTCGACGCCCTGGCGACGCACTTCCATGAGGACCACGTCATCGGCCCGCCCGGGCTCCTCTTCGGCCACAGGACGGAGAGAAGGGCCCGCCTCCTCCACGGAGATGATCCGGGTCGCGCCCGGCTCCAGCCTGCTCTGCCCTCCGCGGGCAGGCTCGGGAAGGCGTTTCCACAGGGCCCAGGCGAGGATCAGGCTGGGGAGCGCCATGAAGACGAACGCGGCCCGCCATCCCAGGGCCGCCGAGATGAAGGAGGCCAGACCGATGCCGCCACCCGCGCCGGCGACCTCGCCGACTGTGATGTAGCCGTAGATGCGGCCTCGCTCTCCGGCGGCGAAGAAGTCGCCGGTGAGCGACGCGACGGCCGGCACCGCCGTCGCCGTCACGGCGCCCAGGAGCAGCCGGGCGAGCAGCAGCATGTTGTAGGAGGCCGAGAACGCGCTCAGGACCTCCGCCGTGGCCCAGAGCAGGATGCTCGCCGTCAGGAGGTCGACCCGCCGGGTCTTGTCCACCAGGAGCCCGAACGGGATCGCCGCCAGCGCTCCGACGAGCGCGGACGCCGTGACCAGCAGCCCGATCTGCGCGGCCCCGATGCCGAGCGCCGGCTGGAGTTGAGGCGCGATCGCGCCGACCGCACTGGTGTCCGCGGCGCTCAGCCCCAGTACAAGACCGAGGAGGATGATCACGGTCCGGCGGGCCGGACCACCGAGACGCTCCGTGAGCCTCTCGTCCGCCCGTCGGGCGCGGCGCCCGAGCCAAGGGCGTACGTGTCTGCTCCAGATGGAGTTCGACGGCGCCCTTCTCAGCTCCGGCTCCGGTGTGCGACCTGTGTCTTCCGGCATCCTCGTCTCCCGACGTCCCTGCCGCCATCATCGCCGTCCCGTGGTACTCCTGTCACGCCGGTCGTCCCACGAGGCCCGGCCGGACGGGCGGCCGCTGCACGACGGAGCAACTCGTCCTCGGGGTAAGAACGCAGTAGGCGGATCGGCGGATCACGAAGGAGACGGATGGGAAGCGCAGCGGACGATCGTCACACAGCGACCACGCCGCGTGAGATCGCCGAGGGGGTCTTCTGGCTGGCGCTGGGACGCGGGCTGCTCCGCTCGGCCAACGTGTTCTTCGTCCGCTGGGAGGCCGGCTGGTGCCTCATGGATGCGGGCTGGGCACACGACGCGCCGGCGATCCTCGGGGCTGCGGAGTACTTGTTCGGCCGCGAGCGCCCCAGCACCGTGCTGCTCACGCACGCCCACCCTGACCACGTCGGGGCGCTGCCGGAGCTCGCGCGCCGCTGGGAGGTCCGGGCCTGGATCCACGCCGCTGAGCTGCCCCTCGCGCTCGGCGACGCCAGGGCCATCCGGCACTATGCGGGCCCGCTCGACCGCTGGGCGATCCTGCCCGCGCTGCGGCTCGCGGGACGTGCGCGGATGGAACGGACGCTCGCGCGCTCGAGCCTCCATGACGAGGTGCGAGCACTGGCCCACGGAGTCGGGCTCCCGTCCCTGCCGGGCTGGGAGGCGATCCCGACTCCCGGCCACACGCCGGGCCACGTCGCCTTCCTGCGCTCCGCCGACCGGGTCGCCGTCACCGGCGACGCGCTCGTCACCCTGGACCTGAACTCGCCGCTCAAGCTCCTGCGTCGCGAGCGCACGCTGGCCGGGCCGCCGTGGATCACCACCTGGAGCTGGCCGGCGGCCACCGCCTCGGCGGTCCGCCTCGCCGGCCTCCGCCCGAGCGTGATCGCCGCCGGCCACGGCGTCCCCTTGGCCGGCGCCGAAGCCACGGCGCACCTCCAGGAGTTCCTCCGGCGCCGACCCGCCTGAGCCCGACCGCGGCCTGGCGACGCGTCAACCGCGCCAGGCCGCGGTGTCGTCAAACGGCGGCTCCCCAGAACCGTCCGTGACGCCGGCGGCTGAACTCCGCGTAATCCCCCTGCAGCTCGAAGTCGGCGTAGTCGACCGCGGGGACACGCGCACGGTGCAGCACCAGCTGATCGTTCTCCTCGTTGAGGCGCGACACCAGCGCCGCTTCAGAGTCGCTGAGCG
>Ga0116184_10002604_pt1 | contig 15602 bp, 14 predicted proteins | sample AD_JPNNA5_MetaG_FD_89886 | JGI IMG/M metagenome (GOLD analysis project Ga0116184, IMG submission 89886) | Active sludge microbial communities of municipal wastewater-treating anaerobic digesters from Japan - AD_JPNNA5_MetaG | ecosystem: Engineered > Bioreactor > Anaerobic > Digestate | place... | reverse complement strand
CCCGCAGTTCGATACCGGAAGTACCGTTAAAACCGTTTCTTGCAAGATAAACCATGATTCCCATTACCAGTTCGGCAACGGCATTGGAGTTTTGTCCTGGTGTATTCATTACCACAATATTACGGGCAGAACAGGCCTTCAGATCAATATTATCGTATCCGGCTCCTGCGCGCACAACAATCTTCAGTTGCTTTGCCGCTGCAACAATATCCGCATCTACCTGATCACTGCGTACTATCAGGCCATCTGCATCACCAACAGCCTGAATGAATGCATCTTTTGAAGGATACTTTTCAAGCAGAACCAGCTCATAACCCGCTTTACTGAATATTTCCCTGATGCCATCCACTGCTATCGGGGCAAAAGGTTTTTCGGTTGCCAGAAGAATTCTTTTCATACGTACAGGGGGTTAAAAGTTATTCAACATGCAACAATAAATGAGTCTGCCGGAAATCCGGGCCGGCAGACAATCATTTGCTTTGACAAAACAGCATTAAGTCAAGGACCGGAAAAACAATTCCATTCAAAATTTATTTTGCCTTCATTTTTTCAAACTCCTGCATGGTTTCAATCAGAGCCTTTACGCTTTCAATGGGAAGGGCGTTGTACAGAGATGCCCGGAATCCACCAACAGAACGATGGCCCTTGATTCCAACCATTCCGCGTGATTGCGCAAAGCTGAGAAACTCCTGCTCAAGATCCTTATATTGTTCTTCCATGACCCAGCATACGTTCATAACTGAACGATCTTCCTTCTTCTGAACAGTAGGTTTAAACAAACGGTTCCTTTCAATTTCTTCATACAATAAAGCAGCTTTCTCATGGTTTCTTTTCTGCATTGCCTGAACACCACCCTGTTCCTTCAGCCAGCGCAGCGTGAGAAGGGAAGAATAGATAGGCAACACCGGTGGTGTATTGTATAACGAATTGTTCTCTATATGAAGCTGATAATTGAGCATGGAAGGAATGGGGCGGGATACTTTTCCGAGAATATCGTTCCTGATAATCACAAAGGCTACACCGGCCGGACCTAAATTTTTCTGCGCTCCTCCGTAAATGAGACCATACTTTTTCACATCCACTGGCCGGCTGAAAATATCGGACGACATATCAGCCACCAATGGTACAGGTGAGGTCAGGTCTTCCTTAAGCTCCGTGCCATAAATGGTATTGTTTGTGGTGATGTGAAAATAATCCGCATCAGCCGGAATAGTAAAATTGCGGGGGATGTAATTGAAATTGGCATCTTTGGAAGAAGCAACTTCCACCACTTCACCAAAGTATTTTGCTTCCTTGATAGCCTTTGATGCCCATACTCCGGTATTCAGATAAGCAGCTTTTTTCTCCAGCAGATTGTATGGAACCATACAAAACTGCATGCTGGCACCGCCCCCGAGGAAAATGACGGAATACCCTTCGGGAATGGACAGCAACTCCTTAAAAAGGGCAACCGCTTCGTTGACAACTGCTTCAAAATCTTTGCTACGGTGGGAAATTTCCATGATGGAAAGCCCCATGTTGTTGAAATTCATTACAGCCTTCGCTGTTTCTTCAAATGTGTACTGCGGCAAGATACTGGGACCTGCAGAAAAATTATGCTTTTTCATTTGCGTGAATGGATTAAAGGTTAATTTTCAGTGTAAATATCTTCATTTTTTTGATTCAATCTTTGTAAACGGATTGACTACCTGAAATGTGTTTCAGTTTTTTCGCTGAATATCAACAAGTTGTCCACCCTTAAATACCGGAATTACCTCCGTGAGATCAGGGGTGAAGCAATAATCAATTACATCATCAAGCTTGTTTTTTCTCAAACGGCTTCTTTGAGCGCATTTTTCCAGATATCCCCTGACATCCGGTTTTGCCAGTTGCCACAAATCCAAAGCAGCAAGCGCAGAGTCGCAGATTGTACTGTATCGTTTGTCCTGTAGAATCCTTTCCACAATAGCACCTGCATGCACCGTATCTTCAAGACTAAACCTGTTCTTCCAACCAGCACACAGGATGATAATATCACGGCCCGTTTGGGAAAGATAATTGCAGGTGGCATTAAGATTGATGAAGGCCCCAACAATCACCTGGTGTGCTTCCCTTGCCATATGGATTGCCTGGGTACCGTTGGTAGTGGAATAAACGATCTGTTTGCCAGAGATCTTTTCTGATGTAAAATTAAACGGACTATTCCCCAAATCGGCAAATTCCAGTATGATTCCATCTCTTTCGGCTGCAACAAGGTATCCTTTCGATTTGAATTCTTTTGCATCCTGAATTGTTTCAACAGGTATAATCGAAAGTGCACCGTTCATCAATGCGGTCACAATAGCAGAAGAAGCCCTCAAAACGTCAGTTACAACCACAATGGCTTCCGGGTTATGGTAAGCCGGATACATCACCGGTGAAAAACAAACCTCGATCCGCGGTGTTGCAACTGAAACCTTATTCTGTACCCCATCCATGTACCCTAAAAAAATTATTGCGGTTTATAGAAAGGAGGTTTGACCACAACGGCCTTGACCGGTTTTTCCCTGATGATAACAAATATTTCCGTTCCGGGAGCCGACAGTTCCGTTTTTACATATCCCATTCCTATTCCCTTTTTCAGCATAGGAGACATGGTACCAGAGGTGACTTCCCCCACCCTGTTGCCTGTTGTATCAGCAATGGCATAATGCTGCCTGGGGATACCTCTCTCCACCATCTCAAAACCAACAAGTTTTCTCGCAACCCCCTTCTGCTTTTGTTCCCATAACAAATCCCTGTCGATAAAATTCTTCCCTTCAGTAAATTTGGTGATCCACCCCAGTCCGGCTTCAATAGGAGATGTGGTATCGTCAATATCGTTGCCATATAAGCAGTATCCCATTTCCAGCCTCAATGTATCGCGTGCGGCCAGTCCTGCCGGTTTGATCCCTGCCTTTTTTCCCGCCTCAAAGACGGAGTTCCATATTTTTTCAGTGAATGCATTCGGAAAATACAATTCAAAACCTCCCGCACCCGTATAACCTGTTGCCGATATTATTACACCGGGTACACCAGCTATTTCGCCGGTAGTAAACGTATAATATTTCAAATCTGAAAGTGATACCGATGTAAGCTCCTGTAAGATTTCTGTTGCTTTTGGTCCTTGAACCGCCAGTTGGGATATATTGTCGGAAGCGTTTTCAAGAATCGCTCCCATGGAATTTTGTTCCACTATCCATTTCCAGTCTTTTTCAATATTGGCAGCGTTCACAACCAGAAGGTAGGTTTGCCCGTCGAAGCAATAGACCAGAAGATCATCAACAATCCCTCCTTTCCCGTTAGGCATGCAGGAATACTGGACCTTGCCTGGCGTAAGAACAGAGGCATCATTGGTAGTTATTTTCTGAACCAGATCAAGAGCATGCGGACCCCTGACCCAAATTTCGCCCATATGCGACACATCAAAAACACCAACGCCGGTTCGTACCGCTATATGTTCATCGGTAACTCCCGTATATTCGAGGGGCATTCTGAACCCGGCAAATTCAACCATGCGAGCGCCAAGTTTTACATGAATGTCATGAAATGCAGTTTGTTTTACAGACATAATTTATGTTTTTTGTTTGCACAAAAATATATTTTACGGGATAATCAAGGAATGTTCTTTAACCTAATTCTGCACCCGTTCTTTAGCTTTCCCTTTTGTCTTCAGGTATCCACACCGAAAACTAAAAACATACAAACAAAGGAAAACGAAAAGCACCTAAGCATTGTACCTGCTCTGAATTTGCGATTGCTCCGGCTGATGCTACCTAACCATTGGGTAACCTTAGGAACAATTTGGATGGAACAGTGAATTACTTGCCAATCACCTTGAATTCAACCCTTCGGTTCAGAGCCCGGCCTTCAGAGGTGTCGTTTGTAGCGACAGGTTGTGTATCGGCATAACCTTTTGATTCCAGCCTTGATCTGTCAATTCCCTTAGAGACCAGGTAGTCGACAACAGCTCTGGCTCTGTCTTCCGAAAGTTTCTGGTTCACCCGTCGTGAGCCGACATTGTCGGTATGTCCGGATATTTCCAGCCTTATGGAAGGATTATCTTCCATAAATTTCAGCACATTGGACAGTTCGGCATATGATTCCGGTTTCAATGTGGCTTTTCCTGTTTCAAAGAAAATATTGCGCAGAACAACTTTGGTTCCCACTTCCACTTTAGTCAGGGCAAAGTTCCGGACAAAAAGGACATCAGACGTATCCTCCGCCAGGTTGACCATTTCGAGGAAGAAAAGATAATCCTTTGCCATGATTTCCACACCGTATTTTGTTTTTGCCGGCAGGGAAGCCCGGTAATTGCCTGAAGTATCTGATACAGCAGTAGCCGCAGTCTTGCTGGCACCGGCATCGATAAATTCAATCCGTGCCATGACTCCTTTACCGGTTGCTGCATCAGTAACTTTTCCTGTTATTACAAGGGTTGAATCAATGCCAAGGAAATCGGGAATTCGAGGAAATGCCTTTGGTGGAAATGCCTGTTTCCATGCAAATAAATCAGTATCAGAAGCAAGAACCAGTTCCTTTTCTTCCCCGAGAAACACAATCCTGAAAATATCTTTTCCACCACGTCCTCCTTCACGCACAGTTGAATAATATGCATATTTCGGATTTAATCCATCCGGACGATAGAACAATTCATCATCAGGGGTATTGATCGGGTACCCAAGGTTTTCAGGTGTTGACCAACTGCCATCATCCAGCCTGATGGACCGGAAGACATCGTACCCTCCCATGGTATTATGACCCTTTGAACTGAAATAAAGATTCTTTCCATCAGGAGTAATGTAAACACCCTCTTCATCGTATGGGGTATTGATGACAGGACCCAGGTTAACCGGTTTTTTCCAACGGTCTGTACCCTTTTTCCGGGTAGTACTCATAAAAATATCTTTACCCCCCTGACTTTTGGAAGGGTTGTCGCTCACAAAGTAAACCTCTGTCGAATCGCTGCTCATGCAAATGGAAGTTTCCCTGTATTTCGACAGAAATTTCTCGTTCACCTGGAATGGTGAAGTGAATTTATCTTTTTTATGCCGGTGCCATGCCTGCAAAATGTCTCCGCCTCCGATTTTTCCGCGATATATAAAAAGAGCATCTCCCGAAGGAGTCATGCCCACTACTGCGTCATTATGGCGGGTATTGACAGGTTTCCCCAGAGGTTTCACATCCGTCCACCCTGAGCCTTGTCTTCTGGCAACATAAATGTCCTCATAATATTTGTTATCATAGGGATTTCGTTCTGCCTTCTTACCAGAGGGCCTGCGGGAAGTGAAATATAAAAGGCTGTCATTCGGAGCTAAAACCGGACCATAGTCATCATATTCGCTGTTAATCCTATCTCCCAGTCCGGATATGATAACCCGTATCGGATTCTGCACCAGCTTTTTCCCATCATAGCATTCCTGAATCAGTTTGTCAATCTCTGCCTTTGCCCGAGCTTTTTCCTTATTGGGCAGCCTGGCAAGATAATTTTGATAGGAAACAATCGCGGAGTCAAAATTAAGGACTTGGTGATAGGCTCTTCCAACGTAAAAAAGGATATCCTTTGTCACACCAGGCTTAAGATTATAAGCAGAACGCAGGTATTCGATTGCCTGAAATTTGTCATCTGTGTAAAGATAGCAGATCCCAAGTTTGTAGTTAAGTTCTGGTACCAGAGGATTATAATTGTACGCTTCCAGGTATGATTGACGGGCATCCTGATAGTACCCTTTTCCATTCTTATAGAATTCGTTGCCTTTTTTTACACATTTCCATGCTTCCTTGAAGCCTTCCTTGCCGGCAAAGAATTTGTTCCGTTTGATTTTGGGGTCCGATTGAGCCTGGATCGGATAAACCAGGTATGCGATCAGAAAAAGCAAGAGCAACTTCTTCATAATATCAGTTCTATCTGTCGTGATCATACATTATTTACATTCCTTAACATACTTACCTGCTTCCATTCGTCCGAGAGACAATGCTTTATTCCAGTCGGAACAGGCATTTTCCAGTTTCCCGAGAAGTTCATTTACGAAACCACGGTTGAGCCAGGCAACTGCAAAACCGGAATCAATCTGTAAGGCTTTTGTATAATAGTTTGTTGCCTCTTCATATTTCTCCATTTTGGCATAGGCATTTCCCAGGTTGTTCCAGGCTGCTGCATAAGCCGAATCAATTACCACCGCTGCATAAAAATCTTCAACGGCTTTAGGGTAGTCTCCCATCAGGTAAAATGCCTGTCCCCTGTTATTGTATGCCTGATTATTGGCAGGATCAAGCCTGATGGTCCTGGAAAAATCGTCCACAGCCCCCTGAAAATCCCCCAGAATCATCTTCAGCTGTCCCATATTATTGTATGCTGCCAGAAACGTACTGTCCAGCCCGACAGCCATCCTGTAATCGTAAAGGGCACCCTGAAGATCTTTCACCAGGCGGCGGACAGAAGCCCGCTCATGAAAAGCCATGGCATGATTTGGATTCTTGTCAATAGCCATTGTAAAATCATAAATTGCGCCATTATAATCTCCCTGGAGGTTTTTCAGAACACCCCGGTAAAAAAAGGCCTCCTCCGTTGTGTAATTTCTCCGTATAGCTTCATTTAAACATTGCAGGGCCTGTGGAACAGAATCGCGCATCATCCAGAGAATTCCTTTAAGGTACCATGCTTCCCCGGTTTCAGGTTTGTTTTTGAGGATTGTCTCAACATCCTGAAGGGAAGCATCGTAATCCTGATACGCAAGAAATATTTTAGCTCTTTGAAGCAGAGCCTCCGGCGCGTTGGCAGAGTATTCCAGGGCTTTGTCCAGAAAAACAGCAGCCTGAGAATAATCACCTGCCTTTATTGCTTCAATCGCCTGATTGTAGGCCTGGGCATAGTTACGCTGATTTCTAAGTTTTGAGACAGGATCTGCCGATACCGTCTGGGCCGCAAGCTCTCCTGCTGCCAAGAAAAAAAGCACCAGGATGCATCCCAATAACCTGTTCATAAACACAATTTTATTGTTGATGAATCACATGCACCCTTACCAGGGGATGCAGGTACGAAAGATAAAAAAAATATTCGGTTAACGGGCAGGATTTGTTCAAAAGTTGCACTCACGGTTAGAAACTTAAAATCTTTATATTATTTTAGCCTTGAAATTCGGACAAAATGATTGTTGACCTTTCCTACCTTCGGGAAAATACCGGAAACGACCCTGATGTACTCAGGGAACTTGCCGGTATATTTATTTCTCAGGTGCAGGAGCTTAATCAAAGCATGCAGGAGAGCCTGAAGCTTCGGGATTGGGATCAACTGGCCAGGCAGGCACATAAAGCCAAAACAACTGTTGCCATCATGGGGCTTCACGGCCTGGCACAAAAACTCAAGCAACTGGAACTCGATATTCTTAGTGGAAAAGATGAAGACCTTTATGCGGAGTGTGTATCGGCCTTTCTCCAAACCAGCCAGCAGGCAATTGATGAACTTCATAAACTGATCCCTGACCTGTCACTTAAAAATACATAATATGCTGAAAGCAGAAGTCATTGACAATGTCACCGTGGTTTCATTTCAAAATGTGACCAGGCTGAATGCACTGATAGCTGATCAGGTTAAGACCGAACTGAACAGCTTTTTCAGCAAACCCAACATGAAACTGGTTTTGAATCTTGAAGGGGTGACCTTTATTGACAGTTCAGGCTTCGGCGCTTTTCTTTCGGTTATGAAAACCGCCAACAACAGTTACGGACAGTTCAAGATATGCAACATAGCCCCGGAGGTTATGGAACTTTTCAAATTGCTCCAGTTGCATAATGTCTTTGAAATTTATTCAACCACAGAAGATTGTATAAAGAGTTTTCATTAAAACCCGATAACGAAAAAACCAAATCACTTGTATATGAACAGATTCACTGGCTTATTGATCGTTTTTACTGCCTTTATTTTCTTGTCCTGCAACCCTAAAAAGTCCGTTGATTCTCTTAAACCAGTTTCGATTGCTCAGTTGAAAACGAATCCTTCTGATTATCTGGATAAAAGAATTGTTATTACCGGAACGGTAAGCCACGTATGCAGAGAAGGAGGTCAAAAGATGTTTTTGTACCAAAACCATCCGGACAGTCTAATTCGAATCACCACAGGACCGTCTCTTACTGAATTTACAATTGATCTGGAAGGAAAAGAAGTTGAGGTGACCGGAATATATAGGCAGTTAAAAATAGACGAAGCCTACCTTACTGACCTTGAAAAGGGACAGATGAATGACAAAGGTCATACAAATGAAAATCCTTCCATTCATAAGAATGAACCTGTTGCGGGGAATATTCAGCGCCTTCGTGAACGAATTGCTGCCAGTGGTTCGGGATATATTACCGATCAGTGGATTGAAGCTGAATCATTTACTGTACTTTCTGATAAAGACTAACTGTGAGCATCAGAAAGTGGAACCGCTTCCTGCACCGTGACCTGGGATATTTCTTTACCGGGATGACGATAATATACGGGCTTTCAGGAATAGCACTCAACCATCGCCATCAGTGGAACCCCAATTATATTATCCGACAGACGATTTTTACAGTATCGGATGATATTGAAAAAGACTCAATTACTGACCAATACATAAAAAATTTGTTGTCCAGCCAGAAACTGGAAAAAAACTATAAGAAATTCTATTTCCCGTCCCCGGAAGAGTTGCGCATTTTTATTGAAAACGGCACGGTTACTGTCAATTTTGCCAGCGGAAAAGGTATGGTGGAAACCATCAGAAAAAGACCTTTATTCAGGGAAATCAATTTTCTTCATTATAACAGCATCAAAAAGTTATGGACCTGGTTTGCCGATCTGTTTGCTCTCTCCCTGATTTTTCTTGCTGTATCCGGTCTATTTATTCTGAAGGGGAAAAATGGTATTACAGGCAGAGGAGCCTGGCTTACTATACCAGGTATTGTCATTCCTCTGCTGTTTCTGCTCCTTTATTTCCGGTAAGATCGCTGTTCTTCTTTACAGGAGTTCTTGGGCAATCAATTGAAAAAAACTTCAGATTTCACTCATTTTTGCTGGATTCGCAACGACAATACCTTTATTAGCCGCTGATTACAAAGCATTTTTTTCAAATAAAACAAAAGAGTACATGAAAAATGAATTTTTCCTTTATCTTTAGACTGGTGTTCTGAAGCATGCCGGAGGTTAATACTATACTTATGTCATTAAGTGGGTTAAAGTACCCGGATTATTAATATTCTGAAATAAGTGATCCATGAGTGAAAAGATCTTAAATGCCCTGATGCAGCTTTTTGCGATCATTTCAAGACCCGAAAGCAAACTCAGTGACCGGAGGACGGTAGTTGAATCTTTTCTGATCAGACAGCTGAACAGGGAACTTGCACCAAAATACCTGAAGGTATTCGACGATTATTACAGTGAGCATCAGGAAAAACAGAAAGAAAAGGACAAAATTACTCGCAGAATATCGTCTATTTCAGTGCGGGTTCTTAAAATCTGCACCGATGTTAATGAAGAACTTACCCAACAGCAAAAGGTAATTGTTCTCTTCCAACTCCTGGAATTTGTCAAATCGGATGGAAACGAAGTTTCCCATCAGGAGATGGAGTTTATCAACACTGTGGCCAGCATTTTTAATTTCCCGGTTGATGAATACGACGACATTAAACAATTTGTTCTGACCAATTTTGATCATTTTCCCGAAAGCGAACATGTTCTGCTGATCGACAACAGGAAAGACTTTCAGCATCCAAAAGTAAAACACAGTCTGGTGGAAGGCATGGACGGTCAGATACGTATTCTTTACCTGCCTTCATCGAATATATACCTTTTGCGGTACGTCGGGGAAAAAGAAATGTACCTTAATGGACAACTTCTGCAGCACGATAAAGTTCATGTATTTACTACCGGATCATCCATACGGAACCCGCAGATAAAACCAATCTATTACAGCGATGTGGTCAGCAGTTTCCACAGGGATCTGATGAAGGAAAAGATTCTGTTTGAGGCTGACAGGATAGAATATCATTTCAGTGGTGGCAAGATTGGTTTGCATGAAATGAGCTTTGCGGAAGAATCCGGAAGGCTTGTTGGGATAATGGGTGCCAGCGGAGCGGGGAAATCAACGCTGCTGAATGTTCTGAACGGCACTGCATCCCCAACCTCCGGATCAGTGAAAATCAATGGCTACGATATCCATAAGGAAAAAGAGAAACTGAAAGGGTTGATTGGCTATGTATCGCAGGACGACCTTCTGATTGAGGAACTGACCGTATTTCAGAATCTATATTATAATGCCAAATTATGTTTTGACAATTATACCGAAAAAGAGCTGGTTGAAACAGTTGAGAGGACACTTGAAAACCTGGGCCTTTATGAAATTAAGGATATTCAGGTAGGTTCGCCCCTGAACAAGAAAATAAGCGGAGGCCAAAGGAAACGGCTGAACATTGCCCTCGAACTGATTCGTGAACCTTCCGTCCTGTTTCTTGATGAACCAACTTCCGGCCTTTCATCACGCGATTCAGTGAACATCATGGACCTTCTCAAGGAATTATCTCTGAAAGGGAAGCTGGTTTTTGTGGTGATTCATCAGCCAAGTTCTGAAATTTTCAAAATGTTCGACCGGCTCCTCATTCTTGACACCGGAGGGTATCTGATATACAACGGCGACCCCATTGATTCCATCATCTATTTCAAGGAAAAGGTTCACCATGCCAACTGGAATGAAAGCGAATGCCATGCCTGCGGGAATGTTAATCCTGAACAGATATTCAACATCGTTGAATTGGCAGTACTGGATGAATATGGAAAGCAGACCCGTACCAGGAAAATAAGTCCCCATGAATGGTATTCCTATTTCAGAGAATATTCCCTGGAAACCGATCAAAAAAAGCAACCCGGAAGCACCCTTCCCAAGATTTCATTTAAAACTCCCAACCGGTTTAAACAATTTTTGATTTTTGCCAAACGGGACATCCTTTCCAAACTCGCCAACACACAGTACCTTATTATCAACTTTCTCGAAGCCCCTGTTCTGGCCTTGATTATGGCTTACATCATCAAGTACTATAACGTTAATGTTACCAATCAATACGGATACACTCTTTTTGGGAACAGCAACCTTCCGGTGTATTTGTTCATGTCAGTAATTGTGGCAATCTTCGTTGGCCTCACCGTAAGTGCTGAGGAGATTATTAAAGACAGAAAAATTCTCAAGCGCGAGGCCTTCCTCGATCTGAGCTGGTCGAGTTATCTTCTTTCAAAGGTTGGAGTACAGTTTGGTCTTTCAGCTATTCAGGCATTAACATTTGTACTTGTGGGAAACAGCATCATGGAGATTAAAGGGATGTACTGGCAGTACTGGCTGGTGCTTTTCAGTATATGGACCTCGGCCAACATGATGGGACTGATGATATCCGACAGTTTCAAAACAGTAGTAACCATCTACATTCTTATACCATTTCTGGTAATACCCCAGATTATCCTGAGCGGAGTCCTTGTAAAATATGAAAAACTCAATCCGGCTATTTCGTCCCCTACCAGCATACCATTTTACGGAGAACTTATGACTGCCCGATGGGGCTATGAAGCGTTAGCTGTTTATCAGTTCAGGGAGAACAAATATGACAAACAGTTTTATAACTGGAACAAGATTATGAGCATAGCTGATTTCAGGAAGAATTACTGGATCACCCATTTGAACAGGAAACTGGATGAAATAGAGACGAACAGTGCTGCTCCTGAATCAAATCAGAAGATTGAGAAGGATCTTCAGCTACTGCGCAATGAAATAGGAAAGGAAAATCAGCGGAACAGACAGGTTGTCTTTGCTTTTACCGACAGTCTGGTTCCCGGACACGTTACGCCCCGCATCATGGAAGAAGCCCGCAATTACCTGAGGCTTCTCAATACTTACTATATCCGGATGTCGAATAAAGCCAACGAAGAGAAGGATAAACTGATCGGTTCATTGCAGCGGACTCCTGAAATGAAAGAAGCTTTTCAGTGGCTGAAAAGAAGATACGCAAATGAGGCACTGGAAGAATTCGTTACCAATAAAAATGAATCAGACCGCATACTGGAGTACAAAAATCACCTGTACCAGAAAATCAATCCCATTTATCTTGACCCAGAATCCCGTTTTATCAAGGCGCATTTTTATGCTCCCAGAAAAATGATTTTCGGCCAATATATTGATACCTTCTGGGTCAATATTGGCGTCATCTGGTTTATGACCATCATCCTCTACCTGATACTTTACTTCAGGTTACTTAAAAAACTTCTAGACGGCTTTGAGAATCTCAGCCTAAGGTTTTCTTCGGCTGAATGAGTATATATAACCCTCTATTGGAGAGGTGCGCTTAATCGACTATTTCTACCATTTTAAACGGTACCCGAATAATGGATTCATAATCTTCTCCTGCTTCCAGCATATCTTCATCATCCTCCTCGTAATACCAGTTGATAACCACATCATGTTTGGCCTTAAAAATGGCTTCCAACTTTTTGAAAACATCAAGGATACACTTAGATGAACTTGTATTGAAATATTCGAGCTGAACATTAACCTGCGTAAGCGGTGCAGGATTTTCGCCATATTTTTCAAGCCAGTCAACCAGGGGTTTATAAAATTCAATAGAGTTTTCAGGAATTGACCTCCCTTTAATTTCAACCAATCCTTGCTGTGCATCAAAACGCACACTGGGTGTCTTAGGTGTTCCTTCAATGATCAAAGGTTCCATATAGGTTTGATTTAGAATTTGCTATTAGTTTGTAATCTTAATATCAAGACTAAAAAAATAGTAATCGTTATTATAATTCTGAAAAGTATAGTTCAACCGCGTACCTGTTTTTCTTACAATGTCAATAAGCCCGAGGCCCCCTCCTCCTTTATCACTGAATTTCTGATGGTTCAGGATAAATTTATACATATCCTTCAACTCATCTGGACCCATGGAATTGATCTTATCGAGCTTGTCTTTTAAACGTTTTATCTTATCCGACTTAATAAAATTTCCTGTAGTAATTCTAATTCCACTTCCTTCACGGGCAACGACAACAACACCAAAATGCCCTTCAAATTCTCCTCGAATATCTTCCGGAAGTTCATCCGTATGGTGGTATAAATTCTGGAGGCTTTCAACCATCACGTTGTACACCTTTTTTCTAAGCCGCACATCCTCAGGACTCTCTCCTATCCTTGATTCAACAATTTCGAGCGTATTGTTGATCATTTCGGTAGTGATGCTGCCCTTGTATGACACAATTATGTCACCTGTGTTCATTTTTCTGTAATACGCATCGAAATTAAAACTCATACGGGGCCAACATTGCTGTATAGGAACTTCTCCTGCAAACGTCTAACAAATATATAAAAAAATAATATTTATCAAAATCTCTCTCTGTTAATAACTTTCTGATCCAATTCTCTTCCTTTTCTTAAAAGCTTATTTGTTGTTTACGCAAAATTATCTGAAAAGGTTACTTTCAAGCCATGGTTTAAGGTATCAATACTGGAAACTTTCATGTTCAATTATGAAGGAGGAAACAGATGAAGAACTTCCTCGAGTGCAACAAGGGCGTTTTTCAGGCGCTGGGGACCTTCTCCGGTAACAGGTTTCCATGGAATGCCTGCCTGTTGAATTTCGGCAATGTATTTTTCGAGAAGCACTTCGCGCATGGGGCCTCCGTTCTCCCTCAATGGATCAGGAACCCAGGGTATATCGGGCATGCATACCAGATAAAGATCTACGCCTGAATGAGCAAGAAAAGAGTTTATCCAACCGGGACAACGATGATAAACCACATCGAACCATACTTTAGTTATTACCAGATCGGTGTCAAAAAAAACTACCTTGCTGGCACCGTCGTACTTTTGCAACATTTCCTGTCTTTGAACCTGAGCAATATGTTCTACATCCCGGTATGAGTAAGGTCTGGAAAGAGAACCTATGTAAGTTCTGGCATATTCAGGCACCCATACCGTACGAAAAGCCCGGGCAAGTTCCCTGGCAAGCTCGGTTTTCCCTGTTGATTCAGGACCACTGAGAACAACCTTCAGGATGCTACCTGCATTGTTTTCTTCCATGCTAAAAAACCCAAAATGGCAACTGTTGCATAAACAGCATACAAAAATGCCGTGAAATATAATTCTCTTGAATAATACATAAAGGAAGAAACGGCATCGACAGCTATCCATACTAACCAGTTTTCAATGATTTTTCTGGCCAGCATCCAGGTAGCCGTCATGGACAGAACTGAGGTCACAGCATCCAGAAAAGGTACAGGAGAATGGACAATATCTCGCAATAAAAAATAAACGGGCAGGAAAGCCAGTAAAGAAACCAGCAATGCGATCGCACCCGGCCGCAGCGACAGGCGGGTAACAGGAAGCAGACCTTTTAGAGAATGTTCTGAGGTTCTCTTAGTACCTTTTGCCCAGTGAATCCATCCATAAATGCTCATCACCAGGTAATAAGTTTGCAAAACCATATTCCCGTATACTTCTGCCCTGAAAAAAACAACAATGAAAAACACCGCACTGAGGATTCCCAATGCCCATAGTAAAATACTCTGTCTCACTGCGAAGAAGAGGTATGCAAGACCAGTAACAACCCCCGCAACCTCCTCCCAGTTGTTGCCTAACCAATCAAGGATTGCTGCACAGGTCATCCGGCTACCAGTATTTGCTCATGGAAGAAATTACCTCCACTGCTTTTTGCACAGTTTTATCCGACTGATTATAGATCTGGAAAAACTCATTTGTATCAAACAAATCCCGGGCAATGTATGCCTTCAGCAGAAGCCGGATCTGATTACCTGATGCAGCCATTCCGGCCGAATCAGCAGGCAGCTTCTGGGTTTCCGCATACGCTGTCAACTGATCGAGAATGGAAGAAGTAACTGTAAAGTTTTTTTCAAACTGTTCAAAGGATGGGTATCTGGCAATGAGCTCCCTCCTGTTACGATCAATATATTTTACTACAAAACGATACAGAATACCGGTATTCATAAGGGAACGATAGTAAGAAGAATAGGAAGAGGTATCCAGGGGAACAAAAATATCGGGCATGATGCCTCCGCCTCCGTAAACCGTTCTTTTTTTCTCAAGGGTATAATATTTCAGTGAATCAGGAAACCGGATACTGTCGGCATGAATAAACTCTCCATGTTGATAGCGTTTGATAAGATCCTGTTCATAGGCATCAATTCCATCCTTATAAGGTTTCTGTATTGAGCGGCCTGTAGGAGTATAGTAGCGTGCCACAGTAAGCCGTATGAGCGATCCGTCGGGGAGAGGAACAGGACGCTGAACCAGACCTTTACCAAACGAACGCCGGCCAACGATTAATCCTCTGTCCCAGTCCTGGATGGCCCCTGCAACAATTTCGCTTGCACTTGCCGAGTTTTCATCAATCACAATCAAGAGGTCGCCCTTTTCAAATTCACCGTAAGAAGTTGCAATAAAATCCTGTCGCGGACTTTTCAGTCCCTGTGTGTAAAGAATCAGTTTATTCTTTGACAGGAAGAAATCAGCCAGCCGGATGGCTTCCTCAAGGTACCCTCCTCCGTTCTGGCTCAGGTCAAGAATAAGCCTTGTCATGCCTTTGCTTTTCAGCGTTCT
>Ga0116184_10002596_pt1 | contig 15634 bp, 18 predicted proteins | sample AD_JPNNA5_MetaG_FD_89886 | JGI IMG/M metagenome (GOLD analysis project Ga0116184, IMG submission 89886) | Active sludge microbial communities of municipal wastewater-treating anaerobic digesters from Japan - AD_JPNNA5_MetaG | ecosystem: Engineered > Bioreactor > Anaerobic > Digestate | place... | reverse complement strand
GCTCAATGCCGGGAACACCGATGGCGGCCTCGCCAAGGCCAGGGACACCCTGAGCGCGCTGGAGGAGAACCTTGCCATCGGGGACAGCCTCGCCTCGGCCATGACCCGGATCATGGAAGCTTCCAGCAGGATCGAGCAGATCATCTCCACCGTGAACGACGTGGCGTTCCAGACGAACCTCCTCGCCCTCAATGCGGCCATCGAGGCAGCCAGGGCCGGCGAGCAGGGGAAGGGATTCGCCGTGGTCGCCCAGGAGGTGAGATCGCTCGCCGAGAGGACAGCGCACGCCTCCCGGGAGATCAAGGAGCTCATCACCGATACGGCTGCAAAGATCGCCTCGGGTGACGAACTGGTGAAGAGATCAGGGGAATCCCTCCAGACCTGCAGGGAGCTGATGCTGCGGCTCACAGGCGACATGGAGGAGATCGCGCTCAGCACCAAGGAGCAGGCCTCCGGTGTGGACGAGCTCTCGAGGTCCCTGTCCCAGATCGAAGACTCGACACAGCAGAACTCGTCCATGGTGGAGGAGCTGGCAGGCACCTCTGACAAACTCCACAGCGAGGCGAAGGATCTTGCGGAGATGGTAGAGCTCTTCACGGTGTCATCCGACGGACGCCGGGAGGTGTTTGCGGTTCCGGATCTCGATGCGGCGTCCCCCGACGAACGGGAGGACAGCCGCAAACGGCAGGGCGATCTCTCCAGTTCCCCTGCCTCGATCAAGGCGAGCCCTGCAGCCTCGTCCTGAGTCACCATGTCACATGAACGGGTTTTAGGCATCCCGGTGGGGCGGGATGCCCGGGTCGTGCACTGCGCGGGATCTGATCCCCCCTTTCACACGTTTCATTCAATCCCATTCAACGTTCCATTGAACGGATCCTGTCCTCCCGCCTTCCGGCACCTGGCAGGAGCTGAGCCGCTATTCATTTAATAATCAATGATTTCATTGAGCTGTGGGACATTCAACGATCCCCCCGAAGAGTTGGCACGCTGTATGCGTTCCATATGGCATCAACGGACCGCAAAGGAGGACAGGGAAGATGAAAAGGACAGTGCAGACCATAATCGTGGCCATGTTCGTGGTGATGATCACCGGTACCTTTGCCGCCGCAGCGGCGGCAACCACCCCAACCGGGAGCTTCCCCTTCTTCCACCTCGGCTGCCTCGTAGTGGGCGGGCTCACCATCGTCTCCCTGAAGCACCGGTACCCGAAGATCTACCTCACCGAGGCCGTGGGCTCCTTTGCCATGTACGCGGTGCTCGTGGCCCTGTTCACCGCACCGGTCATCGAGATGGTGAAAGGCCTTGTGAGCTGAGGAGAGGATACACCGACAGACCCGGTCCATGATGTGGGCAGAGCAGAGAAAGGAGGAGAGGTCATGAAACGGACACGAAGAAACAGGCTGAAGACAAAGACGCTGAACCAGATCGTCCTGCTGAGCGCATGGAGCTTCACCCTGGTCATCTCCTCGTTCCTGTTCCTGTTCGCGGGCCGGTGGATCGACGTGCGGTTCAACACGGAACCGACCTTCATGCTGGGGCTGTTCGTACTGGGCATCGCCCTGTGCATCGCCCGCATGTACACGGACTACACCAGGGCCAGGGACGAGCTGAACAACAGCAGGAGGATGAGGTACCAGGCCTGACACGCAGTCGTAAACAGAGCCTAGAAAGCCCGTTGTGGGCACACTCCACGAAGGCGGGCCGCTGGACCAGGCGGCCCGCTGATTTTTTCCATCATTCCACGGGAAGGACCCTCACCTGCTCCCCCACGGGCAGGGTCCTGACGGCAAGTCCCGATTCGCCTGCAGTGGCGCAGAATTCCGCGAAGCGGCTGGTATACAGGAACGAGAGCCCCTCTCCCAGGGGGTGGAAGAAGTCGTCGAAGTGGATGGGGATGAGGGTGCGCGCCTTGACCTGCAGCGGCACCTGCGCGAGGTACTCCCCGGTATCCCCCCGCCCGGTGATGCCCAGAAGAACCACGTCCGAGCGCACCCCTGCATACATGCCCGTTACAAAGCCCGCGCTCCCGTGGTGCAGGATCGTGCCGCAGGGGTGCGTGATGAGAATGGAAAAGGTGGTGCCCAGCCTGTAGTCCCCGGCGGGCCGGGGCGGGATCAGGGGCTCCGAAATGGTGCCGGGGTAGGGTACCCTCCCGAACAGGGCGGGCCCGTGGGCGCTTTCCAGGAAGGTCAGCGTGAAGGCACCGAGCGCCATGGTCCGGCCGGGTTGCACGGTCATGAGCTGCGTCTCGGGCAGGCCTGCGCCAAGGCCGATGTTGCGGGTGCTCCGCGATCCCACCAGAGGAGCGCCCGTTTCCCTGGCGAAGAAGGGTGCGTCGAGGGCGTGGTCGAAGTGGGAATGGCTCACCACCACGGCCCGGATGGGGACGGAGCCCGTGCGTGCCACCCACTGGCGGATGAGGTCCCGGTCCGGGTGCAGCTTCATGCCGAAGATCACCCTGCACAGGCCGGACCTGCTCACGTAGGGGTCGATGAGGATGCCTGTGGTGCCGTCCGATACCAGGACTCCGGCAGTGCCGAGCCAGGTGACGAACACCCCCGGTTCGGCCTGGTTGCCTGTGGGGAGGAGGTGGGAGCGGTACACGTCCATGGGCGCACAACCGCCCACCGCTGCGGCAAGAATGGGTAGGAGCACGCAGGTCAGGGACCTGTTCACGCAGGGTGCCTCATGGGGTGCATGATATGGGAATATCCGGCGTGAAGCAATGAAAGCGTCACTGGCTCAGCTTGATCTCCACGGAGTAGGAACCGGATGGAGTCTGGAGGATCTCCATGTGCAGGCCGATGTCCTTCATGCGCATGTCCGTGGATTCCACGACCTCCTGGATGTCCTTGATGCACTGGACGAGCAGGTGCAGGACCCTTTTCCGTGTCTGCTCGATGGTGGAACGCCTTGCTTCCAGATGGCTTGTCATGGGTTCATCCTCTCGCACAACGCCCGGTGTCTCATGCTCGATCATGCCGGTCCCATTGTCCTGGATGCGCTCACCCGTGTGCCGGCAGAAAACAGCAACAAGAAATCGTCTCCGCTGTCTGACGGGGGAGATTGCACAACATATGCCAGATAAAACAAATGGAATATCAAAGACATGACGGACAGCGGTGTTGCAAGTTTACCACGGCTGGTCGCAAGACGGACCATGATCCACAAGGATCAGCTTGCCGGTGTCGAACCCGAGCGCCGCAGCCTTCGCGATGAGGCGGTCCCGCAATGGCCGGTCCATGCGGGGCTGCCGTGCCAGGATCCAGAGATAGGACCTGTCGGGCCCGCACACGAGGGCATGCTCGTAGCCCTCGTGATCGAGGTCAAAGACCACGTAGGACCCGTAGAATGGCCCGAAGAAGGAGACCTTCAGGTATCCCAGGTCCGGCCGATCGACCAAGAACGCCCTGCCTTCGGCCTGCTTCCAGGCCTTTTCCCTTGCAGAGTAGCCGCGGTTCACCACCCTGACCCCGCCGCCGTCGAGCAGGCTGTACTGCGCCGTCACCCTGCTCAGGCCGCGTTCGAAGGAATGGTCGAGCCTGGCGATCTCGTACCACTGGCCGAGGTACCTCTCCAGGGCGAAGTTCTCCACAGGCTTCACCCCGTCCGGGATGCCGACGCATCCCGCCAGGAGGAGAACCAGGAGCATTGCAGTCTTTTTCATGTTTCCTCCCTCATGCCAGGCTGACGGAGACATACACCCCTGCGGCCACGCACCAGGCGTTGATGAACGCATTCAGGATCAGGTCGAGGGTGGAACTTGTATAAACCCCGTTCTGGATGTTGAAACTGAAGTCGAGCACACCCAGGAAGACCAGCGCGCCGGCGCAGGCGAGGGACAGGCTCCTGCCCGTGGTCTTGCCCTGCCGGAGCCGGACCGCTGCCGTGATGAGGGCGACGGCCAGGATGGTGTCGGGCAGCCAGAAGGAGTGCTCATAGGCGAGGTAGCACTCGGGCGGGTTCGCGGGGGCCAGTCCGATGGTGAAAAAGCCTGCCCAGAACAGGAGCAGCCCCGCGCCGGTGACCAGTTCTATGATGGCCAGGGGCAGCATCGCGTGAGGCCCCTATACCCTGAACACGTTCGTGATATTGGCCCTGGTGCCGTGCAGGTGCGCCTCAAGGAGCAGGGCCAGGGACTTGAGCGGGTTCAGGGGCGAGAGCCGTATGGCGGGGATCTTCATCATCGTTCCCAGAGCGTCGATGGTCTTTGCCAGGTTGTTGCACCCGGGCGAGACCGTGACGTTGCGCCTGCCCAGCCGCTGCCGCAGCGCGTGGTACCACTCGGCCATGGCGCAGTCTCCGGCGATGTGCACCCGGCCCGTCACAGCCGCCACCTCTGCCGGGTCGATCCCCTTGCCCATGAGAATCGTGAACCCGCCCCTGCCCGCAAAGTCCTGGCCGAACACCTCCAGGACCGCCTCGGTGTTGCGCCTGCACCCCTCCCTGCAGCACATGGTCTTGCCCCGCAGGATGCGAACTCCCTCGGGGTACTTCTCCAGCAGGTCCCAGGAGAAGTGCTGCTTTCTGGCCTCGAAGAGGTCCCGGTTTTCGATCTCAATGCGATCGAAGTCCTGTTCGCCGAATCCGTACGCGGCGGCGCACCGCAGGTGCTCAACCTCATCGATGCCGAAGCCCAGGAGTTTCGCACAGGCCACGTCCACGGCCAGGGGGTCGTCACCGCCGATGATGAGGTTCAGGGGCACCACGCAGGTTCTTTCCTGGGCCAGTGCCGGGTAGTGACCGTAGTTGGTGGCCTCCTGGCCGTCGATGAGGGTGAAGTCCGGGCGTATGGCTGCGTAGATGTCCGCGATCTTCTGGTGCAGCCTGAAGTTGTGGTCCGGTATGCGGCTTTTCTGGTGCACCAGGCCGAACTGGTTCTTGATGCCCAGCGTCACCGTGGTCATGGAGTGGCTCTTGAGCTTGGGCACGGAGATGTACAGGTTCCGATCCCGGTTCCTGACGAGGTGCTCGTGGATGAAGTCCGGTATGGCTATGAAGGACTGGAGCTTCTCCAGGTACAGGGGCATCTCCGCGGTCTCGTCGAGGTAGACCGGGATGGCGCCGGTCTCCTCGCACATCCGACGCATGCCCGTGACCTCGAAGACGAGGCGGGTGAAGTTGCCCTGGGTGCTGTTCTCCATGACGTAGACGTTGTGCGCCCCCCCGGCCTTGAAGTACCTCGCCGCGGCCGAGACCACCTCGGGAGAGGTGTAGACGTGCGGCTTGGAATCGATGCCGTTCACCTTGAGGAACACATCACCCGATGACTTCAGCAGCGCCCCTGCACCGCCGAAGGCGTCGAACACCCTGTTCACCGCCCTGTCGATGCCCTGCGCCGTATCCTCGAACCGTACCCGTGCCATGTGTCCTCCTTAGCGAGATGGGGCCTCGAAGAATGCCCACATTTCCTGGGCGATCTCGAAATCCCTGCAGGTCCTGCCCACGATGAACAGCGGCAGGTACTGGGTCCCGCCCGGGATGGTGTGGCCCCCGCCGTGGACGATGTAGTGCCGCACCCCGGAAGAACCCCATTCGAGGCGCTCCACGGTGCAGCCGTCTCCCGGGTCCGTATCCGGCAGCATCACCATGTCGGGCCGCCTGACGCGGTCTTCGGCCCTCAGCCACGACCGCGCAGACTCCAGAGATGACATCACCTCCCCCTTGGAGAAGACCCAGAGCAGCCTCACCGTGCCGCCCTCGAAGGGGTTGATGGGGTCTTCGGTGCCGTTTACGATCATCACCTTCACCCCGGTCCTTGCGGCAGGGCACTTCGACTGGGAGGGCACCGGCATGCAGGCGCCCATGGCCGCGATGCCGCGGATCTTGTCCGGCATTTCGGAGGCGAGGCGGAAGCACATGTGGCCGCCGTTGGAGAGGCCCGCCAGGTAGACCCGGTCCGGGCTGATGTGGTTTTTCTCCCTGCAGGTGTCAATGAGGGCCGTGATGAATCCCACGTCGTCCATGTTGAGCTCGTGGGCCTTGTCCTTGGGCACAGTGCGGCAGTCGTTCCAATGCTTGTCGTGGCCGTCCGGGTAGACCACCATGCACTTCACCCGGTCCGCAAGGCGGTCGAACTGGCCGCCGCTCTGCTCGCGCACCTTCTGGCCGGTTCCCAGGGAGCCGTGCAGGACGATGAGGAGCGCCGCAGACTCCGGCAGGTTTGCTGGCGTATAGGTCAGGTAGGTCCGTTCCATGGTGCCGGAGGTGATGCTTTCAGTGGCAGTCCGGCCGGTGAGCTGCGCATCGTCCGCGCGGCAGGTGAGGCCGGTTGCCATGGCCGTGCAGAGGAATCCGGCCACGATCAGTGCCAATCGTCTCATCATTTGCCTCCTCAGCAGGATGTGGGACATTGATGCACAGTGAAACAGGTCCATCTAACACCCATTCCCGGCAGAACACAACCGTGAGATGGGGACACTCGAACGGGGTTGACACAAGCTCCGCAGGACACCATACAGGGGATATGGACTCCGTGGTAGTCAAGTGCGCCTTCTGCTTCACAAGGCATCTTGTCACCCTGGACGACATCGACACCTGGTCCGTAAGGTGCCGCTGCGGGGCACAGGGCTTCACCGAAGACGAAGAGGAGTGCGCGGAGAACCGGCATACGGGGCCGGGCTTCACTGCAAGGCTGTCGGAGACCAGTGACGGGACGCCCATCCTGCTCTGTGACCCCCTGGCCGTGTTCGTGGACGAGTGGGCCCGGTGCTGGTACGTGTCCTGGTATATCTTCATGACGGACAGGCCCGGCGGTCCCGGTGGCGTATGGCACCCGGTTCCCGGCGAGGGCGGAGCGCAGGAGCAGTGAGCCGGCCCGGTGTCCGCTACATGCGTGCCAGTGCCTTCCTGGCGAGTTCCTTGAGCTGGTCCTGGGTGAAGTAGGGCTTGCCGCCCGCGCCCATGCTCATGAAGCTGGACAGCGAAGTCACCGTGTTCCCCTTGCGCACCACCAGGATGGAGCGGATCTTGCCGAGGCCTGATCCGTTGTACGCCTCGTCCCCGAGGCCGGCTCAGAACTCGGTGAGACGATGGCCAGTGTGCCCGGCGAGGTAGTCCCGCACCGCCTGTACGGCGTGTTCGAAGGCGGTCCTTCCCGGCGTCAGGATGGACAGCCTGAGATACTCCGACCACTGGGGGCCGTAGATGTCCCCGGGTGTGACCTTTAATCCGAGGGAGAGGAGGTTCTCCTGGTGGATGCGGCTGGGCCCGGGCACTCTGAGCCACAGGCAGACGCCCTCGGTCTTCCAGGGCGTGGCCTTGGCCAGGTGCGCCTGGCGGGCCCTGAGCTCCATCCTGAGCCGCAGCACATGGGCCTTCAGCTCCGAGGACGACAACATGGAGCACAGGCATCGCTGGAGGATGCCCGAGATGGAGAGGTCGTTGATCTCCTTGAGGTGGAGGATGCTGCCGCTGAGCGCCTCGGGCACCACGGCCAGGCCCAGGCGCAGTCCCGGCCCCAGGATGTTGGAGAAGCTCTTGATGTACACGACCCGCTCGTGGCGGTCGGCGGATTTCAGCGGCACCATGCCCAGCACCTCGGAGAGCGGGTCGTCTTCCACGATGAGGAAGTCCTGCTCGGCGGCCATGTCCAGCAGGGCGTTGCGTACCGGGTCCGGCATGGATCTTCCCGTGGGTATGTGGCCCTGGGGCATGGTGTAGAACAGGCGGATCCTCAAGGGGCGGATCCGCTCCAGGTCCTCCAGGCTCGACAGGTAGGGGACCGGGATCACCGTTGCGCCCAGCGACTCGAAGATCCTCGCCGCGCCACGGTACCCCGGGTCCTCCACGGCCACCGCGTCGCCCTGCTTCAGCAGGGCCAGCCCCACCAGGAACAGGGCCTGCTGGGAGCCCGAGGTGATGATGGGCTGACCGTCCACGCCCAGCTTCCGCAGCCACGCGGCCGACTGCTCCAGGAGCGGAGCGTGGCCGCGGGGCGGGTCGTAGGCCTCGAGCCCCTCCAGGGTCACCCTCAGGTGCGATGCCGCCCACAGGAGCAGCTCGTCGGGAGGCCTGATGGCGGCCATGTCCGTGATGGACTCGGACAGGCCGTGTGCGACAAAGGTGCCCGAGCCCTGCCGGCTGATGACCAGCCCCTTGTCCGCGAGGTGCTTGTACACGTTCCTCGCGGTGAGCATGCTGATACGCTCGGTCCGCGCGAGCTCCCGGATCCCGGGAAGACGCTCCCCGGGCCGCTTTGTCTTCAGGATCTCTCCGGCTATCCTCTCCGCCACTGCGCGGTACCGCATGCAGGTGCTCCTTGACCCAGGGAATAATATGTGTAACATTATTTGTATAGTGATTAAAGTGTTATATAACAATAACGCGAGGTGGACAATGCACGAGGTGAAGGACAAGGAACGGGGGCTGGTGAACAGGGGGCTCGCCCGGATGCTCAAGGGCGGGGTGATCATGGATGTGACCACGCCGGAGCAGGCCCGCATCGCCGAGGAATCAGGCGCCGTGGCCGTCATGGCCCTGGAGCGGATACCCGCGGACATCCGGCAGCTGGGCGGTGTCGCACGGATGAGCGACCCCGGCGTGATCCGCGCCATCCAGCAGGCGGTGAGCATACCGGTCATGGCCAAGGTGAGGATCGGCCACTTCGTTGAGGCCCGGGTGCTGGAGGCCCTGCACGTCGACTACATCGACGAGAGCGAGGTCCTCACCCCTGCAGACGAGGAGCACCACATCGACAAGCGCCAGTTCCGGGTCCCCTTCGTGTGCGGGTGCCGCGACCTGGGCGAGGCGGCGCGCAGGATCGCAGAGGGCGCCAGCATGATCCGCACCAAGGGCGAGGCGGGAACGGGCAACGTGGTGGAGGCCGTGCGCCACATGCGTGTCCTCATGCGGCAGATCCGCGAACTCTGCAGCCTCAGGGCCGACGAGGCCGCGGCCTTTGCCAGACAGATCGGGGCGCCCCTCGATGTCCTGCTGGAGATCCGCGAACTCGGGGCCCTGCCCGTGGTGAACTTCGCCGCAGGGGGCATTGCCACCCCGGCGGATGCGGCCCTCATGATGCAGCTCGGCGCCGACGGGGTGTTTGTGGGCTCGGGCATCTTCAAGTCCGCAGACCCGGCCAGGCGGGCCAGGGCCGTGGTGGAGGCGGTGGCGCACTGCGACGACCCTGCGTGGGTCGCCAGGGTCTCCGAGGATCTCGGCGAGGCCATGCCGGGCCTTGAGGTGAGGACCCTGCAGGAGGCCCAGCGCCTGGCGGGCCGGGGGTGGTGATGGTCGGCATCCTGGCGCTCCAGGGGGATGTGGCCGAGCATGCGGCCTGCATGTCCCGCCTCGGCGGAGCGGTACGGGAGGTACGCACGCCCCGGGACTGTGACGGCATCGACGGGCTCATCCTGCCCGGGGGCGAGAGCACGGCCATGCGCAGGCTCATCGCCTCGGCGGGATTGAGAGAGCCCGTCCGGGGTCTCCTGGCGCAGGGCATGCCGGTGTGGGGGACCTGCGCCGGTGTGGTGCTCCTTGCCGAAGACGGCGTGTGGCCGTGCCCCGGTCTGAAGGTGGAGCGGAACGCCTACGGACCCCAGCCATTCAGTTCCGTGGTGCGGGCCGAGACCGGGCTACATGAAGTCGAGACGGAGCTGGTCTTCATCAGGGCGCCCCGGATCCTCGAGGCCCCGGCAGGTGCCCGGGTCCTGTGCCGGGCTGGTGGTGACATCACCGCCCTCAGGTGGGAAGCTGTCCTGCTCACCACGTTCCACCCAGAGCTGGTGGAACAGAGTCCCTTCCCGGGGCATTTCCTGGATATGGTGCGTTCCCGCGCAGGGATCAGGTCTTCTTCCTGTCGAGGGCCTTCTGCAGCTTGTCGCCCAGGGAGCTGAAGGACCCGCCCGCGTCCTTGGACCGGGTGAACCGGGTCCAGTCGCCGTCCGCACCCTTGTCGCCCGGGGCCAGCGATATCTTGCGCTGGTCGGGCTCCACCCGTTCGACGGTCACCGTGACGGGATCACCTTCGCGGAGCTTCTCCAGGGCGGCCGCGTCGTGGTGCTGGGCCATCACGGACTTGGGCAGGAGCCCCGTGACACCGGGTTCCAGACGGACGAAGTAGCCGAAGCGCTCCTTTTTCTCCACCACTCCCTCGCATACCTGGGCGGGCCGGTAGCGCTGGGCGATGCCGATCCACGGATCTCCCTCGGCCTCCATCATGGAGAGCGAAACCTTCCGGCTGTCCGGCGAGATGTCCTTGATCATGACATCCACCTCGTCTCCCACGGCCACCATGTCCTCGGGCTTCTTCACCCGCCTGGTGTAACTCATCTCAGAGATGTGCACCAGTCCCTCGATGCCCGGGGCGATCTCCACGAACACCCCGAACTCCGCTATCCTCTTCACGGTCCCTTTCAGCCTGTCGCCGGGCTTGAACCGGTTGAGCACGCTGCTCCAGGGGTCTTCCTGGGCCTGCTTCATGGACAGCGAGATGCGCTTGCGGCCGGTCTTGGCGTCGTCTTCCACGCCGATCACCTTCACCGTGACCCGCTCGCCCATGTGCAGGATGTCCTCGGGGGACAGGACCCGCGACCAGCTCATCTCGGACACGTGCACCATGCCCTCGACCCTGTCCGAGAGCTCCACCAGGGCGCCGTACGGCATGATCCGGCTCACCGTTCCCTCGAGCACGGCCCCCACCTCCATGCGGTCGTAGAAGGCTGCCCTGGCCTCGGCCTGCTCCTTCTCCAGCAGGGTCCTGCGGGACAGGATGATGTTCCTGCCGTCCTCCTCGAGCTCGGTGATGAGAAAGAGGTAGGTCTTGCCGATGTGCACGCCCTGATCCTCCGCACGGAACAGGTCCATCTGGCTGAACGGGCAGAACGCCCTTCGCTTGACCACCTCCACCCGGTACCCGCCCTTGACCTGCTCGATGACCTTGCCCTCGATGGGCACGGCCTTCTCGTGGGCCTCCTGCAGGATGGTCAGGCCCCCGATGCCCGAGATGGCCTTGGACAGCCTGATCTCGCCGCCTTTCTTGGACATGACGAAGGCCTCGATGGTGTCCCCCACCTCCAGCTGCAGGGCGCCCTCCTCGTCGGCGAATTCGGCGCGGTCGATGACCCCGTCGAGCTTGTGGCCTGTGTCCACGAAGATGTGCTCCCTGCCGATGGAGATGATGGTGCCCTTGATCCGGTCCCCGATCTGGATGGCGCTGCGCTGGTCCTTCTCATAGGCATCGAGCAGCTCCGCCATGGTCTGTGCGCTGGTGTCGGTGTGGTTGTCGTCTGTCATGTGCGACCTCGAGTGTGTTCGGTGGTTTCAGGTAAGAGGATGCTATAGTGGAAAACGCCTGCGGAGTAAATGCCAAAATACAGCGGAATCTCCGGTCCAGTGCCGCCGCTTCTGCATTCCATCAGGAGATGGTGAGCCACCGGTACTCCCGCACATGCTCCAGGAACTCGAGGACGATGGCCTGGTCGTCCGTGGCAGCGGCCTGCGCGGTGAAGATGAACCTCCAGGAGGGTTTCTCCGGGATGCCCAGCAGCTCCAGGAGGGAGCCGGTCCGCGTTTCCCTCCCCAGGGCCCGGGCCACGGCCGTGAGGTGGGAGAACCGTACGGTGTACTCGCTGTGGCCGTGGAGCCTGATTTCCCGGGGGAAGGAGTCCAGGGAGAGGCCCCGGGCGAGGTAGGGCATGCCCCTCGGTATGATGGGGTCGCAGGAGTGCTCGCTGAGGAAAGCGGGCACTCCCGATCTGCACAGGGACTCCACCAGGCGGATGGCGCCGGTGTTGAGGGTGAACTCCCCGTGTTCCGGGACGGCGAGGCCGTAGCCTTCGATGATGCTGCGGGCTTCTTCCCGCAGGTCACGGGCGTGGAGGCCCTTTGTCACGTCCAGGTCGCCCATGACCTCGTTCACGATGACAAGGTCGCAGCCCCTGATGGACCCCATGACGTCGTGGATGTCGGCCTGGACGAACGAGACCCTGTCCCTGAAATCGGCGAGGCGCTCCTGCTGTCTTCTCAGGAGACGCCGGGAGAGGTCCACCATGCATGCCTTCCGGATCCTGTGGCCGTGAGCCTTCAGGAGCCCGAGCATGAGGGTGCCGTACCCGCCGCCTGCCTCGAGCACGAAGGCGGCCTCCGGCAGCAGGCCCTGCTCGACGAGGAATCCTCCCAGCACGCCGCCGTAGGTTCCATCCATGCCCAGCGTCCGGGTGTAGGACGTTGGGCCGGCGCCCAGCGACTCGCAGATGGTGAGCTCCTTCATGAGGTCGACGGGGGAGTTCCGGTGGAAATCCCTGGTGGAACAGGTCGTCATATGGGGGTGTCCTATAGCGGATTTTCCCCGGCAAGTACAGGGGTTCGTCCATTGAAGCGCCCGGCAATCTGTGCTATGTGCCCCGCAGAGAAAGGAGGGACAGCGATGGTGAGGACAAGGACATTCATGATGTGCGCAGCCCTGGTGCTTTGTTTGACAGGCATGGCGTCGGCCCAGTCACGCAATCCCTATGAGGGCGACTGGGTGGCCGATGTGGCGGCAAAGGTGTTGCCCTCGGTGGTGAACATATCCTCCATGAAGACCGTGGCCCAGGTCTCCCCCCTGTTCTCGGATCCCTTCTTCCGGGAGTTCTTCGGCGGCGGCGTCCCCCACGAGCGGGTCCAGCGGGCCCTGGGTTCGGGCGTCATCATCTCCCCCGACGGGTACATCGTGACCAACAACCACGTGGTGGGCGGCGCGGACAAGGTGGAGGTGCGGCTCTCCGACGCGCGGGTGTTTCCTGCCACCATCGTGGGCACCGACCCCAAGAGCGACGTGGCCATCATCAAGATCAACAAGACCGGGCTTCCCGCCATCAGGATCGGCGATTCCGCGAAGCTCCGCATCGGGGACTTCGTCCTGGCCGTGGGCAACCCCTTCGGCCTGGAGCAGACCGTGACCATGGGCATCATCAGCGCCCTGGGACGCTCGGGCCTCGGCATCACGGACTACGAGAACTTCATCCAGACAGACGCGGCCATCAACCCGGGCAATTCGGGCGGGGCCCTGGTGAACATGCGGGGCGAGCTCATCGGCATCAATACGGCCATTCTGTCCCGCACCGGCGGGAATGTGGGCATCGGCTTCGCCATCCCGGTGAACCTGGCCATGGGCATCAAGAAGAGCATCGACAGGTACGGCAAGGTGGTCAGGGGCTGGTTCGGCGTCACTGTCCAGGAGGTCACCCCGGAGCTGGCACAGTCGCTGGGACTCACCTCGGCCAGGGGCGCCCTGGTCAACGAGGTCATCAAGGGATCCCCTGCCGAGAAGGCGGGCATGAAACAGGGCGACGTCATCGTGGCCATCGACGACCAGCCGGTGACCAACACGGCCTCCATGCGGTTCCACATCTCCGAGGTCATGCCGGGTGCCACCATGAAGGTGAAGGTGGTCCGGGACGGCAGGGAAAGGGTCATCCCGGTGGTGGTGGGAGACCTCTCCAAGGCCCAGATCCCCGAGCACATGGTGCTGATCCAGGACGACAGGTTCCTGGCCGGGGCCACGGTGGCGGACCTCACCCCGGCCTCCCGGGAGACCCTGGAGATCCCGGCCAACGTCAAGGGGGTGGCGGTCATCGAGGTGGCGGACAACTCCGCGGCGTCCAAGACCGGCCTCAAGCCCGGGGACATCATCGTATCCATCAACAATGTCCCCACCAGGAGCCTGCAGGAGCTCAAGAAGGTCGTGGACGGCCTGAAGGGCAGGAAGATGAGCATCAGCCTGTACCGCCAGGGCGCGGTGATGACCCTGACCATCATCAGGTGATGCCCCCGGTGACGGTGGGGCAGGGACAGGGGGAGCGTCCGTGCGGGCGGTGATCCAGCGGGTGAGCGGGGCCGGCGTCCACGTGGACGGCGTGGAGGTGTCCCGCATCGGCAGCGGGCTCTGCTGTCTCGTGGGAGTTGAAGCGGATGATGGCGCGGACGACTGCCTGTACATCGCACGGAAGATCGTGGGTTTGCGGATTTTCGACGATGAATCCGGGGTCATGAACCGCGACGTGGTCGAGGCGGGGGGAGATATCCTCCTCGTCTCCCAGTTCACCCTGCTCGGCGACGCCAGGAAGGGCAGGAGGCCGTCTTACTCGCGTTCCGGGGACGTGGAAGCCGCCCGGGCCGTCTTCGAGGGGTTCGTCGGGATGGTGAAGGGACTGTTCCCGGGGAGGGTTGCCACGGGCGTGTTCCAGGCCCTCATGGACGTGGCCATGGTCAACCACGGCCCGGTGACCATCCTTCTCGACAGCAGGAAGCTGTTCTAGGGCGCAGGAAGCTTCAGCCCTTGAGCGCCCTGATCCTCTCCAGGAGCTTTGCCTCGGGCATGGCGCCAACGATGTCGCCCACCTTCTGGCCGTTTTTGAACACCAGGAGGTTCGGGATGGAGCGGATGCCGAACTTCCTCGCCGTCTCCGGGTTCTTGTCCACGTCCAGCTTGGCGAACACGATCTCTCCCTGGTTCTTCTGGGCCAGGCTCTCCACGATGGGTGTGAGCATCTTGCACGGCCCGCACCACTCGGCCCAGCAGTCCACCACGATGAACGGGTACGTGGCGATGGCCTGGTCCACGTCCTGATCCGTCAGGGTCAGCACGGTTCCAGGATTGTCCGGTAACTTCTCCTGTGCCATGGTCTCCTCCACTGCTCGTTCTTACGGTGTGTATCCCCCGTAGGATGTCCCTTTCAGTCCGCTCACGTACTCGTAGGCCGCAAAGGCTGCGGTGGCGCCGTCTCCGCAGGCCGTCACCACCTGCCGCAGCAGTTTCCTCGTGCAGTCCCCGCAGGCGAAGATGCCGGGTGCAGAGGTCTGCATGTGGCTGTCCACCGTGATGTATCCCGAGTTGTCCAGATCCGCCACCCCCTTGAGCATGCCGGTGTTGGGGATGGTGCCCGTGAAGATGAACACGCCGTCCGCCTCCAGGGTCCTCTTCGCAGCCGGGTCGCGCACGTCCTGCAGCCTGACGGCCCGCACCGCGTCATCGCCCGTGATCTCCTCCACCACGGCGTTCCATGCGAAGGATATCTTCTCGTTGGCCTTGGCTGCTCCTGGAGCACCGCCGTAGCCCTGAGCCGGTCCCTTCGGTGCACGATGGTCACGCTCGCGGCGAAGTTCGTCAGGTACAGGGCCTCCTGCACCGCGGTGTCACCGCCGCCCACCACCACGACCCTGCCGCCACGGTAGAAGGGGCCGTCGCAGGTGGCGCAGTAGGACACGCCCCTGCCGGTGAACTCCGCTTCTCCCGGCACGCCGAGGTGCGCATACTCGGTACCCGTGGCCACTATGACGGACAGGGCCGTATGGGCGCCGGAGGATCCCTGCACCTTCCAGCACGCATGCCCTCCCTCGTCGTGGCGGCTGACGGCGCTCGTGTCGTCGTCCGTGATCTCGAGGCCGAACCTGAGCGCCTGCCTGGTGAAGAGCTCCACCAGTTCGAACCCGCCGATCCCGTCTGGGAAGCCGGGATAGTTCTCGATGAGGTCCGTGGTGGTGATGAGGCTCGGGTTGAACGCGCTGCGCACCAGGAGTGCCTTCATGCTCGCCCTGGCGGCGTAGATCCCTGCCGTGAGACCGGCAGGACCCCCTCCGATGATGATCACGTCATGCATGCCAATCCGTCTCCCGTTCTTGTGCGGGAGGTGCGACACGGCGATTTGAGTTC
>Ga0116184_10002590_pt1 | contig 15657 bp, 9 predicted proteins | sample AD_JPNNA5_MetaG_FD_89886 | JGI IMG/M metagenome (GOLD analysis project Ga0116184, IMG submission 89886) | Active sludge microbial communities of municipal wastewater-treating anaerobic digesters from Japan - AD_JPNNA5_MetaG | ecosystem: Engineered > Bioreactor > Anaerobic > Digestate | place... | reverse complement strand
CTTCAGCCGGCCGCGTGCGCCCGGCCCCCCGTCGGCCGGCGCCGGTGCGCGACGATGCTCGGACTGCGGCCCGCCCTGCCCTGGGGACAATATCCCTCGCTCCTCGGGCCCATCTTGGGGCAGTGGACGCGACTCGTCGCCGCCCCGTGCCCTGCACCCAGCTATCGGCGCATCAGACGCACGAAGGCGTCGAACACCCGGCGCCCGGCCTCGGAGCCGTGCCAGGGGAGCGTAGCCCGTTCCGGGTGGGGCATCATCCCCAAGACCACGCCGTTGCACAGTCCCGTGACTCCGCCGGGTGTCCCGCTCGGGTTCCAGGGATAGGCCTCCGTCGGTCCTCCGTCGCGGCAGTAGCGAAAGGCGACGGTCAGGTGGTCCGTCGTGTCGCTCGGCAGCCAGCGCCCCTCGCCGTGGGCCACTGGAAGGGAGAGGAGGGCCCCCTCGATGCCCTCGGTCCACGGTGAGCCCCAGTCGGCGCGAACGGTGATCCAGCGCGACTCGAGCTTCGCGCTGATGTTGCGCACGAGCGCGCCGCCACTCTCCCCCGACGGCCCGCAGAACAGCCCGGCCTCAAAGAACACCTGGAAGCCGTTGCAGACGCCCAGCATGGGCCGGCCGGTCTCCGCAAAAGCACGGAGTTGATGACCCAGCGCGATGCCGAACACGCGGCCGGCGCCAAAATGGTCGCCCCAAGCGAACCCGCCCGGCACCATGATGCCCGGACGATCGAGCAGATCCTCCCGGCCTGAGATCACATCGGCCACCAGAACGACTTCGGCATCGAACCCGGCCTGCTGGATGGCGAACACGGACTCCTCGTGGCTGTTGGTCCCGGGGGCGACGAGGACGGCGGCGGGTTTCATCGGAGCACCTCCTTCTCGAATGCGGTGCTCCAGGCGCCCACCAGCTCCGGCCAGTCGTCTGTGTGGATCACCGTCGTGCCTCCGGCACTCACACGAACGCCCGGCCCATAGGTCACGTGGCCCAGCCGGTGGACCTCAAAGCCCTGCAGGGCCGACTCGAGCTCATCAGCCTTGGCGCTCGTCAGGAGGAAGCCACCCGCGGGTTCACCCAGGAGCAGCCACAACGCATCGTCGGCGTCCACGTGGACCTCGGCACCGAGTCCGCTGGCGAGGCAACCATGCATGATCTGCAGGAACGCGCCGCCCTCCCCGATGGCCGCGGCCGAGGAGAGCAGCCCCCTCGACTGCGCCAGGCGCCGCCACAGGCCCACCAGGTCGTTCTCGTCGCACGGCCACGCGAGGCACGCGGGGCCGCCTCCGTCACCGCGGAGCAGCTCGAGAGCCACGGTGCCCGCCATGCTCGGGGTGCAACGCGGCCAGACGGCCACGATGGCATCGCCGGTCCGCCGGAACGGTTTGGTCGTGACCTTCCGCACGTCCGGCATCCGGCATAGGGTCGAGGGCACGAAGGTGTGTGGCACGTCGATGGCCTGCCCGTCCGACGACCGGAATGTGCCGGAGCTCGAGTCCTTGCCCGAGATGAACGGGGTGCCGAAGAGCTTCGACAGCCGCGCCGCCCCCTGCAAGACCATGTGCTCCAGGTACCAGAGCTGCTCCGGAGTCCGCGATGGGGTGTAGTAGTTCCCACACAAAGCGATGTCTTCCAGCGAGGCGCCTACAGCCACGGATCGCGAGATGGCCAGAGCCATGAGTGAGCCCACCGAACCCACCGGGTCGACCTCGCTCCACCGCGGAACGAAGGCGCAGGCACTGACCATACCGTACGGCTTTCCGCGAATCGGCGCCGAGACATAGGCATCGCTCGGCACGCCCCCGGTCAACGGCCCCACCACGGTCCGCCCCTGCACGGTGCTGTCGAACTGGTGGACGGCCCAGGACTGGTCACAGCAGGCGAAATCGCCAAGCACACGGACGGCCAGGTCCCTGCTGAAGCTCCCGCAGCCTAATGGCGCGACTGGCGCGCGCGAGACGCCCGGATCGGCCGTGGTAAGCGAGTCGATAGGGCACGACTCCCACAGGAACCTCAGGTCGAGGTCGGCGACGGTCGCACCGCCGTCGGTTACCACCAACCGGCCATCATTCCGACACCTTCCGAGCACATAACAGTCGACTGCGTACCTCCTGCATTCTGCTTGTACATCATCCAGGTGGTCAGCTCCTATGACAAGCAGACCACGTTCCTGCGACTCCGAGACCCACTTCTCCCACGAAGCCAGACTGGCGTCCTTGAGTGGCAGTCCGTCGAGCTCCACATCGGCCCCGCACCGGGCCGCGATCTCACCGACGCAGCACGAGATGCCCCCCGCGCCCAGGTCGGTGCACGTGCGGATCCAGCCCTTGTCCCGAAGCGCAGGCACTAAGTTAGTGAATTTACGTTCGACAATCGGGTGCCCAATCTGGACCGTGGCACCTTCCTTCTCGACCATCTCCGCCGTGAGCTGGGCCGACGAGGCGACCGCCCCATGCACTCCGTCTCGGCCCGTTGCGCCGCCGATCAGCAGCAGTACGTCGCCGGGCTGAGGTTCGAGTTTCTCGATAGTGTCCTCCGGTGCGATCCCGATGCACTGCCCGAGGGCCATGCACTTGGCGTAGCCCGGATGGGCCCGGTACAGGGCGTACATCATGGGCACGCCCATGGGGTTGCAGTAGGAGGCCGTGCCGCTGATGGACTCGAGGACGATGGTACGGGGGTGCAGCGCTCCCGCGGGAACCTCAGACTCGGGCTCCGATGGCCTCCGAGTGCCCATGATGGTCGACGAGCCGATGGGGTACCCGCCGCGGCCCATGAAGATGATGTCGCGCAGCACGCCGCCGTGCTTGGTCTCAACGCCGCCCTTGGTGGAGATGGCTGAGGGGTGGTTGTGAGTTTCCCCCTTGATGAAGACGGCGTATCCGCCGTAGAAGCGGATGGCGCCGGCGTTGTCGGTGAAGATCGAGAGACACAGCGGATGATTGATCTCTCGCGTGGCGGCCATGAGCCCCTTCAGCAGGCCCAGGCCCTTCCACGTGGTGTGGTAGCAGTGGTCACCCCAGGACTGGACGACCATCTCAATCTCGACATCGGTCCACGGACGGCCGCGCTCGGCTTGGTGGGCGCGGAGGGCCTGAAGCTGCCCGAGCGGCGCATACCATCCCATGCGCTGGCTGAGCTCGGAGAGCTCGGCATCCGAGAGTCCCATGAGGTCGTAGGTCTGTACGGGCTCTGGGGAGCCCGTGGGACGGAGGCTCTGCTGGTAGTCGCCGGGCCTGACAATGACCTGGACGACCTCGTTGAAGAGGTGTTTCGTGATGACCCGCTCGGCCTCGGCGCGGTCCACACCAGTCACGACGTAACGTCGGCCTGCCCGGAGCCATTCGAGGCCCGGAACGCCCATCAGCCGTGCGGCCTCGAGGGCCGACTCGGTCTCCGGGTCCACCACGGCCGGGCGATAGGCGACCTCGACGACACACTCGTCGCCCGCGCGCTCGAGCCCCTGGTCCTCAACCAGCGTCTCACCTGCCGCCGGGTTGGCGAAGAGGCGGCCGATCCGCTCCAGGTCGCAGTTGCCCTCGAGCCGGAACACGGACTCGAATCTGACGCGGACATCCGGGTGCCCCTCGGCGGCGAACGCGGCCCGAGCGCTCTCAGCCTCCGGATCGCGGCCCGACCGGGTGACGACTAGGGTGCGGATCATGCTGGCCTCATCTCCCCTGCCGGGCAGTATAACCGACGCCCTGCGGGGGCCAAAGGCTGGCGAGTGGCCGCGACGCGAGCGGCCGTGAGCAAGCGGGCCAGCCGGCGCGAGACCGAGCACCGCGCGGCTGCGCGATGTCCGCCGCTATTGGAAGTCCGGGTGCGAGTAGTTGTGGACGATCCAGTCGCCACCTCCGGCCGGGGCGATGAGGGCCGTCACGGTGCCTGCGGTCGCGCTGATGTCGGCCACGCACCACAGGTCGCGGTCGGCCATCTCGACGCCGGTCCGCTCGAAGGCCAGTGTGCCGTTGAGCCGCACTCTGACTGTGGCCAGTGAAAGACCGTAGCCGTGGTCGCGCCAGTAATGCACGGCCACTCGGTATACGGCGTTGGCTTCGGGGGACTGGATGCTGATCACCTCCGGCCCGGCGCCGTCGGTATCGTCGCGGTCGAGGCTGGGATTGCCGGCGGTCCCTGCTGGCCCCCAGTCCGGGAGCGGCTGGAACCAGTAGCAGTCGTACAGGGTGTCGAAGTACGGGTCGGGCTTGCCGTCGCCGTCCATGTCGGTGTTGTCAGGCCGGGCTGGCGCCCGCGCGTGGGTCAGGTGCAGATCCATGTCGGCGCCTGCGTCAGAGCCTGAGTCCGCAGGGTTCGGGTCGTTGGGTGTCTGCCAGGTCAACTCCACATGGATGGTGCCCGTCGGGACGACGCGTACCGTTGCCTCCGCCGGCGCGGCACTGAACAGCGCCCCCTGGTGTACCGTGAGGCGGAAGAGGTAGCTGCCGGCCACGTTCGCCTCGAGCGTCGGGCTCTGGACGTTGGCGCCCGGCGAGAGCGTGGAGACCGAACCCGCCGGTCCTTCGACCGTCCACTCCCACCTGTCGATGGTGCCGCCGGGAACGGGCACCGACTGGGCGGCACTTAGGTGCAGCGTGGTGAGGGGCGCGACCTGGAGTCCCTCCTGGACGGAGATGACGGGGACCGGCGTCGTGGGCGCTTGGGCCTGGACGACGGCCTCGGCCGGGGTGGCCGAGCTCGTGGCGCCCTGGAACACGGTGAGGCGGAAGGTGTACTGCCCCACCACATCGACCACAAAGGTGGGGTTTGCGGCCTGCGCCGACGGCACGAAGGCACCGGCGGCGCCGTTTGGTGCCTCGACGGTCCACTGATATCCCGTGATGGTCTGCCCCGCGGAAGGTTGGGACTGCTCGCCCGCCAGGTGGAGGGTCGACCCGGCGACAACTGTGTCCCCCTCGGTCACCACGATGACTGCGGTCGGCACGCCGCCGTTGTTGTTGCCGTTGTTGCCCGCGGGCGGACTGCCGCCGCAGCCACTGAGGGACAAGACGCTGACGATGGCTATTGTCGTCATGGTGAGGAATGCAGCTCGCACTGGCACATCACCCCCATGCACTGGATAGGTCGTGACTTCCGTACGGCGAGTGGAATACCTCTAAGGTCGCGAGTCATTAAGCACTCGACACGCCACGGCCGCGCGGGTAGCGAATGCTGCCGCATGGGGGGCCATGCGGCGGGAGGCCCCGGTCGCGCGACAGGCGAACTTCGCCCTCACGCCCGATGCCGGGCGCCCATGGGGAGGGGTACATCATGAGCGATGCGACGTCAGGTCAGGGTCCGAACGTGTCCCGTCGCCGGTTCATCCAAGCCGTGGGGACGACCGCGGCCAGTGTGGCGGCCGGCCTCCACATCGGCGCGCCTGCCCGCGCCCAATCCCGGAGTGCGAATGGGCGGCTGGGTGTCGGTTTCATTGGGTGCGGCGGGCGCATGGGCGCGCACATCGGTGCCGTTCAACAGCTGAAGAACGAGGGCCAACCCCTCGACCTCGTGGCGGTATCAGATGTGTACAAGCCCCGCGTCGATGCGGCGGTGCAAGCCACGGGAGGTAAGCCCTACCGCGACTACCGCGAGCTACTCGAAGATCGCCACGTCGATCTCGTGTGCATCGCCTCGCCCGACCGACACCACGGGCCACAGGCGCTCGATGCTGTCGAGGCCGGCAAGCACGTCTACTGCGAGAAGCCCATGACGCACTGGAGCCAGTTCGAGGTCGCCAAGAAGCTGGCCCGACGGGTCAAGGAGAGGGGCGTCGCCTTCCAGCTCGGCACCCAGCGGCTGGCCGATAGCATCTGGCGACAGGGGGCGGAACTGATTCGGCAGGGAGTCATCGGCAAACCGCTGCACGCCCAGGTCGGCTACTACCGCCAGGGTGACTGGGGCGAGCGCGGCATGCCCATCCTCGACCCGAGCGCCAAGCCCGGGCCGGATCTCGACTGGAAGGCCTTTCTTGGCGATGCGCCCGAGGTCGAGTTCTCGGTTCAGCGCTTCTTCTGCTGGCGCATGTACCTCGACTACGCCGGAGGCCCGCCCACTGACCTCTATCCCCACGTGTTCACTCCGCTGGCCACGGTGCTTGGACTCGGCATGCCGACTCGTGTCTCGGCCGCGGGCGGGAAGTTGTTCTACAACCACGAGCGGGAGGTGCCCGACACGGTGAACATCCTGATGGACTATCCGCAGGGCCTCACCGTGGCCTGCATGGGCACCCAGGTGAATGCGTGGGAGATGGAGTGGGTGATCCGTGGCGCCGAGGGCACCATGACCTTCTCGGGCCCCGGCATCCAGATCTTCCCCGCCGACGGCCGGCGCGAGCCCGTCAAGGAAGTCGCCCGAGAGGCCTCCGGCGACGTCCGGGAGATGTGGCTCAACCTGATCGAGTGCATCCACTCGGGCGGTAAGCCCTGGAGCCCCGTTGACATGGGCTACTGTGTCCAGACCGCCATGAACATGGGCATGCTGTCGCTGTTCGAGGGCAAGACGGCGCACTTCGACACCGACAGGGAGCGGATCAGGATCTAGCGCGCGCAGCCCGAGGCCAAGACGGCGGGGCCCCGGCCGCTGGCGCCCGGCCGGTCGCAGACGCGGCCCTCCGTTTCGCTGGTGCTGCGCTCAGGCTGACATACTCGCACGGACGGCGGGAGTACCGGGGCCGTGGGCGCGCGCGGGCAACGTGTCCAGTCACTGCCGCCTCCTACGGCCCGCCGCGCAACGCTCGGAGGAGCCGCTCCACGAACGACTGGCCCCGCGCCGGCATGATGGGCTGGGTCTCGAACAGGAGCCGGGCTCCCGGCGAGTCGGGTTGCGTCAGGTAGATCCCCGACTCATCCGGGCCCACCCGGGTGACGATGAGGCCATGGGGCGGAGTCCACTCGGCATACCCGATCTGGCTCGCGACGCGATCGTGAAGGCCGCACACGATCCGCCGCGTCTTGATGTCGACCAGGTCAAGCCCTCGAACGACCATGTAGTGCGAGTCGGGCGACCACGAGGGGCGCACGGCCGTGACCCCGGTCCCTGAGAGTGCGATGCATCCTCGCCGCACGAGCCCCCGCGGGTCGTCGACAGCCTCGAACAGGAGCAGCCGCGGCCCGTCAGCTGCCGCGGGGTCCATTCGAGCCGCCTCTTCGTCGACGCCCGTGAACGTCACGGCAAGCCACCGACCGTCCGGTGATACGCTGAACTCGGGGAGCCGGTCCATCACCCTGATCCCGAGCGGCGCCTGCCACACGCGGCGGGACACGAGGTCGACCCGCAGGACGACGGCCGCAGTGTCCGTGACGGCGGCTCGGCGCGGATCGATGGGCGCCGCGAAGATCCGGTCACCCGCAGCCAGCAGTCGCCGTGTGGGCCCCAGGGTATTCCAACCCAGCGGCGGGGCAGATTCGGCCGCCGCCCAAGCCAGCCACGCCTGTGATGCCGCGCCACTATCAAGGCGAAGCTCCTCAAGGCAGGGCTTGGCTCCGCCCGTGAGTCGCACGAGCCGGTCGCCCGCCCAGGCCAGCTCGGTGCTGGAGCTGCAGGGGATGTGGTAGTAGGTGCCCTCCTGGCGGTCCAGCACCAGGGCCTCGGTGCGGTCGAAAGGCGGGTGGAAGCCCATGCCGACATACCGGCCGGATGCGGGGAATGCGGCATCCCCGGTCTTGCTGCTGCCGATGGGTCGGGCCCGGGCAGAGCCATCGGTCGGCACGAGCCACGCGCCCTCGTCCGTGCACATCGCCAGCTCCGAGCCGTCCGGCGCCCAGGTCAGCGCGTAGATGCGAGCTACGCCGTAGAGCAGGCCAAGCAGCTTCCCTGTGCTCAGATCGATCGTGTAGACGTTCCGCGAGCCGCCCACCACCGTGCCGAACGCAACTTTGGCCCCATCGGGCGAGGCGACGAGGCACTCTGGGAACCCGCGCGAGAGGTGCGCCGTCTCCCGGCGGTAGTGCTGTCGGGCAACCATGATGCCGGCCGCGAACAGGCCCACTAGCACCGCGGCGACGATGCGGCGGCGCCACCGGTGAGCGGAGGACATCGCCCCTCTGCCTCCCTTCCGTTCCCCCGCAGCCCTTCGGCGGGCTCAGGGGGGGGACTGGCATAGCCGTGCCGCGGCATCGGCTGGTCGGCCTCGCGGCCGACCGGGGCCCATTGGGGGCCCACCACGCACAGACCGCGTGGTTCCCCCCATGCGGCCCCTCCGCAAGACAGGGCAGTGCAGTGTTCGAGCCTCGATGCTCGCGACCCGGGCCCAGACCCGGATCGCCGGACTGGAACAGCCGGGCGCCGGCCTCCGGGTCATCGCCCAGCGGGAAAGGCGGGGTGTAGACGCAGAGCACCGTCGGCCGCATGCGTACGATCCGCGCGGCGCCGTCGGTGTAGCTACCGAGCAGGTGCAGACTGAGCTTGCTGAGTGTCGGCTCGGCCTGCCCCACGGTGTTGGGGGCGAGCAGAAGCACCGTGGAGAGACAGCTGTGGCTCATGGAGGCCCTTCTCGTCGCAGTGGTCCCGCGTCCATCCGCGAGACGCGGGCGATCGTCAGCGCCACGACAAGACACCCCATGCCCACGTAGAAGGGCATGGAGATGACCCAGGGCTCGACACGAGCCCAGTAGCCACCGGGCGAGAAGTCATCGACGGCGCCGGGGATGGACCAGGCACCGAACAGGGGACTGATGACACTGAGCCAGGGCGGGTCGCCGAAGAACCGCGGGCCAGCTGCGAGCAGATCGAACAGCGAATCGATGACGATGGTGCCGATGGCGATGAACAGCGAGGAGCCATAGGCCATCACGATGGCCGCGGCCGTGGACCGGACGCAGGTCGAGCACCAGAGTCCAAGCGCGCCGGTGAAACCGGCGTAGGCCACCAGGTATGCAAAGAGCGTGGCAATGTCGGCGGGGGCGACCCCGCCGATCATCATGCAGACCCCCCCGGCAACCGGCAGAGCGGAGACGGTGACCAGTCCGAGGCCCAGCAGGGCGGCCCAGAGCTTCCCGAGCACCAGGCTGCGCCGAGGGAGCGGGCAGACTAGCAGGGCCTCGAGCGTCTGGCGCTCGCGCTCGAGGGTGAAAGCTCCAGCCGTGGCCCCGGGGGCAACGAACCCGACGACGAGGGTGATGGCGACCGCGGCGCATGTGATGAACGCTCGGCTGAACTCGGCCGGTGTCGTGCGCGTGCTCATCGGCATCGCGAGCCAGACTGCGGCGGCGGTGGCGCCAACGCCCACGGCGCACAACCCGCATTGCAGTAGCAGCCGCGGTCCGCGCATGCGCGACCTCAGCTCGCGGACGAACACCGGGTTCAGATCGATGGCACGCGTGGTGTGTACCCGCCTCTCCGGTGGCCGGGGATGGGAGCCTCTCCCGCGCAAGGGTGCGGCGGGGAGCGCTCCCACGCGCCTCGCGCTTCGGCCGGCTAGCGGCCGATCGAGGCCGGTCGTGATGTGCCCTCGGCTCCCCCTTCAGATTCACGTCCTCGAACAGTCAGTGAGAGCCCGACCCGACTCCGATGATGATAACCGCCGGTGCCCCGTCTTTGGGCAACGTGAGCCGCACGCGTCAAAGGGCACATTGGGGCTGGAGCCGCCGAGGTGGCGGCAGTAGGCCGAGAGCGGACAGGTCGCGCCGATCGTGGCGGTCATCGACCTGGAGGTCACGCCCAGCTCTCCCGGGAAGCCGTCGGAGGGAGTCCAGCCGGGAGCGCCCTCCTCGGCCCTGCCGCTCTCCACGCACGGGTCGAGGCTGAGCGTCCACGTGCCACACCACCGTTGCATGCTCGGCAACCAACGGCGGCGCGTTGGCGGAACCGGCGTTCTGCGCTCCGGTCTACGGTCTTCGCTTGATCCAGTTCTCGACGACGTACTGGTAGACGTTGATGCCCGTGCGGAAGGCCTTCTCGCGCTGCTCGGGGGTGATGGTAGAGTCGCTACCCACCCAGGCGGCGCCCAGAGGCCTGTCGGTGTAGATCACGCCCAGGCGGCCCCCAAGCTCGACGCCGCGCAGCGTCTCGTCGTCTCCGGTCCGGTGCATGTCGTAGTAGCTCTGGTAGATCTGATGCTGTGGGCCGATCTTCTGGGGTGCGGCACCGAAGATGGCCTGGACCTCCTTCTGGAAGGTCATGTCGAACAGCGGCCCGCCGCCCTCGGCGAGGATCGTGCCGCCCTCCTCGACATAGCGCCTCAGCATCCGGCGCTGCTCGTCCGTGAACGCCACGGGGTGATGGCCCGACAGGTATACGACGGGTGCGTCCTTGATGGCCTCCCACTCGAGCGGGACGAACCGCTCTTCGACCGTGGCCGGGATCAGCGTGCGTTTGGACACCTCCTGCAGAAGGTTCCGCGTGGCCATGGGATTGGCGTCGTAGTCGGTGTTGGTGCGGGGCACGACCATGGTGAACCGGCCCGTGGCCTGGGGTATGAGCGAGGCAACCTGGCCCTGACCAAGGTTCCCTCCCAGAGCGAGGCTGGTTCCGGGTGCGGAGCCGACACCGGTACCCCAGAGGCCGCCCATGCCCGCGCCTCCTCCTGCTCCGAGCCCGCCGAGCCCGCCGAGCCCGCCGGGCAGGCCGAGGCTGTCGCCGAAGCCGCTGCCGCCACTGCCGCCGGGGAGTCCGGCGGTCCATAGTGGCGCGTTCCCCGGCCCCGTGCCGCTGCCGCCGGTACCGCCGCCTGCGCCTCCGCCGAGGCCTGGCCCGCCACGGCCGCCGAGGCCCCACCCGAGGGCACCGGGCACACCATCGCCCAGGCCGCCCGGATCCAGCTTCCCAAGGATCGGCCCACCGCCCCCTCCGCCACCCATCGCGCCGGGCATTCCACCGCTCGTCCCACCGGGCACGCCGATGGTGAACCACCCCGTGCCGTTGCCGTCGGCGCCCATGCCGGGTCCGGTGCCTGGGCCGCCCAGGCCCGCGCCGCCACCTCCGCCGCCAGTCCATGCGAAAGCTACCGGCCCGCCGCCATCGCCCGAACCATCGCCCGAACCCGTGCCGCGCCCTTCGCCGATGCCGCCCCCCTCGCCCCCGCCGGCGCCCTGGCCGAGGCCGCCCGGCCCGCCGGAGTCGAAGCCCAGGTCCACATCGGCGAACTCGATCACCATCCGCTGGAGGCCGCTCGGTCCCCCTTGGCCTTCACCCGGGGCCCCGGGCAGTGAACTCGGCCCTCCGCCCCCGCCCGGCGCCAGGCCGGAGGTATCCATGGCGACCTGGAGCGGCCCGTCACCGGGTGTGCCCAACTCGCCGGGCGCGCCCGATGGGCCCTCGGGCTGGGAGGCCACCGGCACCTCCCCCCGGCCTTCCGGCTCCTCGAGGGTCCCCGCGACAGGGCTCGGCCGGTCGACCGGGGAGGGGGGCTCAGGCATGAGCGACTCTCTGGCCCAGGCTGGCTCGGCCTTGGCGAGCTTGATGGCCCCTTCGGGCGCCGGCTCGGGGGATGGGCGCGGAACCGCAGAGGGCGCGTCAGTTGCCGTGTTGGAGGGGCCCTCGAGCCGGTCAGGGGCGAGTTCGGGCGGCGTCTCCGCTGGGGCTTCTGGGGCCGCCGCTACCTCGACGGGTCTCGTGTCCGCAGGGGCGGCGCTCGGCGCCGGGGCCGTCTCGGGCATGGACTGCGGCCGCACGTCGGGGCGCGGAGCCAACGAGACCACGGCCACGGGCTTGCTCGGCGCGGGGCGGCGGACGATGCGGCGCACAACCACCCGACGGCGCACAACGGGGCGGCTTCTGACGACTGGCGGAGCGGGGGGCTTGGGGGGCTCGATGATGCTCACATCGGCGACCTGGATCGGCTCGGGGCGTTCCGGCGCGGCGGTCGGCCGCGCGACGGTCACGCACAGGGCCAGGCCCACGTGGGCCATCAGGGCCGCCAGGAAGCTGCCGGCCAGCATGCGCCGGTCTCGCGAGCGGACATCGCCCATAGCTGTACTCGGCTCCTCCATCCAGTGGGCCCGGACCCGGGCCCCCGTCTCAGCCCTCTTCCCATGGCGGACGGGGCACGATGCCTACCGTTCCATCTCGGCGGCGAGGAGGATCTCGGCCTTCTCTCCGCGGACGGCGGCCATGACCTGGACCATGGTGCCGTAGGGGGAGTCCTGGTCGCCGCGAATGGTGACCTTCTTGCTCGATGTCTCGCCCAGCTCGGCATGGAGCGCGGCGGGGAGCTGGGCGAGGCTCACCGCACGCTTGTTCAGCTGTATGTCGCCGGACTTGGAGACCTCGATCGAGATGTCACGCTTCGGGAGCATGTCTGCCTGCTGGGCACGCGGCAGTTTGACGTCGACTCCCGTCTCCTTGGTCATGCTGCTGGTCAGGAGGAAGAAGAGGATCAGCAGGAATGCGATGTCGGCCATGGAGATCACGGGGACACCGCCCTCGGGCCGAAGTCGGCTGAAGCGTTCACGCCGCAACGCTCAACGCCTCCGGGTGCAGCTCAGCGATGATGTGTGACGTGACGGTCTCGATATCGTTCTCGATGGATGCCACTCGGGCCACGAACAGGTTGTAGGCGGCATAGGTCGGGATGGCGATCATGAGGCCAAAGGCCGTGGTGATGAGCGCTTCGGAGACGCCGGCAGCCACCAGCCTGGGGGTGACCTCGTTCGTCATGCTGATCTGCTCGAAGGCGTTGATCATACCCGTGACGGTGCCGAGGAACCCGAGCAGGGGTGCAATGTAGGCCACGGTCGAGAGTAGGGAGAGGTACTGCTCGACCCGAGAGACCTGCAGGCGCGCGCACTCATCCATGGCTTCGCGCGTCTTTCCGGCGGACCCGTTGGCACATTCGAGGCCGGCGCGGGCGACGATGGCGACGGGGCTCTTCTCGGCGGCGGCCACGATGGCGGCTTCAGTGCGTCCGCGTTCGCGGATGCGCTGGGCCAAGGCGGCGGCGAACCGCACGCCATCGAGGCGAATGCCGCGGAAGTAGATGGCCTTGTAGACGATGATGGTCAGTCCCAGCAGCGAGCACAGCGCCAGGGGGTACATGCAGATGCCTCCCCGCTGGAAGTAATCCAGCAGGGCCACTCGATCAGCGGCGGCGACCACGATCCAGCTTGTCACGGACTACCCTCCCAACTCGGTCAGGCGCTTGCGGGCGGACTCGGCCGCGGCCGTGGCGCCGAACCGGTCGACCACGTCCTGGTAGGAGCGCTTGGCGTCCTGGGCACGCCCCATCTTCTCCTCACACATCCCGACGCCGAACCGGCCGCGAGCGGCCCACTCGGGGAACGCCTCGAACAGGATCGCCGCCTGCTCGAAGGCGTCGAGAGCCTCATCGACTCGGTCCAGCGCCAGCAGGCTCGTCGCCCTGAGACACAGGGCCTCAGCCCCCAGTTCGGACCGATCGCCGACGGGGACTGCCTCGAGAGCCCTGACCACGGCCTCATGGTGGCCGGCGAGCTGCTCGCAGGAGGCGAGGCCCACTCGAGCGGCGGCGGCCTCCGGGCTGGCGCCGAAGTCGCGCAGCACCGTCTCATAGCTTCCTCGAGCCTCATCCAGCTTCCCCGCCTGTCTCTGGCAGTCGCCGGCGGCGCGCCAAGCCGCCGGAGCCACACCGGCGGCCGGGTGCTCCCGGACACAGCGCAGAAGAATGGGCAGGGCCTCGTCGCGACGGTTGAGGCCAACCAGACAGTAGGCCCACTGGTAGAGGGCGTCGGCCACCATGGCTTCGGGCTCGGCCGCGCGTGATGCTTCCTCGAAGCACGGGATGGCGGCCTCGGCCTGCCCCTTTCGCCGCAGGGCCCAGCCTTTCTTGTAGGAGCAGCGGGCAGCCAGATCGGCGTTGGGCTTGCCCTCCAGGGCCCGTTCGTAGGCGGCCAGTGCGGCGTCGTAGTCGTTAGCGGCGAAGGCGATCTCGCCAAGCCAGAAGAGGGCCTCAGGAGCTTGGGGACTCGCCGGATGTTTCTCGATGATCTCCGCGAAATGCCTTCTGGCCAGCTCGGACTTGCCCGCGGCCTGCTCGGCGCACGCGAGCTCGAGCAGCGCCTCGGGGGGGGCTTCTCCGGCCTGGGCCAGCACGTTGGCGGCCTCCTCGGCGCGCCCTGAGGCGCTCAGCGACCGCGCCAGCTGCAGGCGCGCCGCTCCGGCCTTTCTGCCGTTGGGAAAGCGGGCCAGGAGATCCCTGAGCGTCATCACGGCTGGTTCATGCTGCCCGCGCCCGGCCTGAGCGTACGCCAGGCCCAACAGGGAGTACTCGAGCAGCTCGCCTTCGGCATCAGTCTGTATGACGGCCGCGAACTCAGCCTCAGCCGCCTCGAACTGGCGGGCTTTGAGGCACGCTTCGGCGACGTCATATCGGGCCCGGGCGGTCACCTCAGGTGACGCCCCCATGGCGGCGAGTTGCCCCAGCGCCACGCGGGCTTCGTCTACTCTGCCGAGCGCGGCGAGCGCGCCAGCTCTTCCCGCCACGGCGGCCGGCTTGGCGGAGGCCTGGCCAGACGCCATGGCCTCATCGAACTGAGCCAGGGCCGCGGTCGCGTCGCTCTTGCGCAGAAGGGCCCGTCCGCGGAGCACCCGGACTTGGGCGGCGGCGTCGGCGGGTAGCGAGGCCATATCAACGGCATCGAGGGCCGCCAGAGCGCCGTCGGCATCGCCGGCCGCCAGCTTCTGGCTGGCCCCCTCGAGCCCGATGACCGTGGCGGCGCGCGTGTCGCCGGTCTCAGCGGCGAGGGCCTGGAGTGCCCTCAGAGCTTCCTCGCTCTTGTCACGCTGGTACTGCACCCAGGCCAGACCCATCCTGGCTCCGCGAGCAACCTGGTCGGATGGCTTGGCATCGAGGCACGCCTGGTAGGCGGCCTGGGCACCGTCGAGATCCGAACGTTTGGCGAGGAGGTCACCGATCTGGAGGTGCGCCTCTGCGGCTCGCGGGCTATGGGCGTTCTGCGCGACCCACTGGCGGAAGCCGGCCAGTGCCTGATCGGCGTTGCCCAGTTCCTGGTCGCATCGCGCGGCCCAGAATGCCGGCTCGCCGGGTCCGGCGGCCGCGTATGTGTCGCGGGCAGCCGCGAAGTCGCCCTTGCGGAACAGGCAATCAGCGACTCGGAGCCGACATTCGGCGGCGTACTTGCCGTCGGGGAAGTCGGCCAAGAGCTTGCGGAAACCCGCGAGGGCCTCTTCGACCGCGCCGGAGCGCAACTGAGCGCCGGCCAGGCCATAGAGGGCGTCTTGGCGCAGCGGGCTGTCGGGGTTGGACTGCAAGAAGGCTTCATATGCTCTGGCGGCCTCGGCGGGCGAAGAGCCCGCCCTGGCCTGGGCGATACGGAAGCGGCACTCGGCCACGAGCTGGGGCTCCTGGTAGCGGTCGACGACGGTCTCGAAGCTCATCAGGGCATCCTCGGTGTGGCCGAGCTCGGTCTGGCATAGTCCGATGGCGTAGTAGGCGAATGCGGCGTACTTGCCGGCGTCAGAGGCAGCAACCGAGGCACGGTACTCGGCCATGGCGGGCTCGAACTGGCCGAGCTTGTAATGACATTCGCCCGCCCAGTAGTGGGCCGCAGCGGCGAGGTCGCCATGGCCTTCGGATTGGCCCAGGGCGGAGAACGCCTGGGCGGCCTCGGGCAGCCTCTCGAGCCGAAAGAGCGACTCGGCCCTGCGGAAGCGCGCCTGGCGCACGGCCTCGTTGGCCGGGTAGCGGTCGATGAGGATCTGGTAGGCGTCGGCGGCCTTCGCGTAGTCCTT
>Ga0116184_10002588_pt1 | contig 15668 bp, 7 predicted proteins | sample AD_JPNNA5_MetaG_FD_89886 | JGI IMG/M metagenome (GOLD analysis project Ga0116184, IMG submission 89886) | Active sludge microbial communities of municipal wastewater-treating anaerobic digesters from Japan - AD_JPNNA5_MetaG | ecosystem: Engineered > Bioreactor > Anaerobic > Digestate | place... | reverse complement strand
TTCTAATAACTTTTCATTTATATCTTTAAAATTATCAAATTCAATAAAAGGAATTTTTTTGGCTGTACAGTAAGAAGCTAATGCTCTTTTTGCAAAAATAATATCAGCATATTCTACTGGACACCTATCAGAATAACCATCACCAATATAAATAATGAAACTATCGTCATCAGAATTATATAAAAGATGATTACGTTTACAATTTCCACATTTCGTACACTCAGAATCAGTATATGGGAATTCTGGAAAAATCACAAGATTTTCATTCTCAACTTTATAATTGAATTTATTTGAAAAGTATTTCAAATTGTATAAATTATATTTTTCAAAAATTCTTTTGATATAAAAATCTAAACCATCACTCACTACAAAAAGATCTATATAATTATTATTGCAAATATTAACAAATTCAATAAAATAATCATCTATTTCTTGTTTATCAATTAAATTGAATAAATCATTAAAATCATTTATCTTTGCTAATTTGCATTCACGAATTAACAATTCTTTTGAAGAAATTTCATTATTCTTCCAAGAATTTATGATTGGAATAATTGCTTCTCCAGCAAATGTTTTGAATATCAAATTCCCAACATCAACTTTTGAAATTGTTCCATCAAAATCAGAAAAAATTGTGATACTATGTTTCATATTATTCTGCTAAGATTTCTTCATTAAATTGAACAGATACGATCTTTGAAACACCCTGTTCTTCCATAGTTACACCATAAATCGTATCAGCGGCTTCCATTGTCTTTTTATTATGCGTTACAACAATAAATTGTGTATTATCAGAAAATCTTTTCAATATTTTAATAAATCTATCAATATTTGCATCGTCCAGTGGAGCATCAACTTCATCCAATATACAAAAAGGACTTGGTTTAACAAGATATATTGCAAAAAGTAAAGAAATTGCAGTTAAAGTTTTTTCTCCACCTGAAAGTTGTTCAATAGATTGAGGTTTTTTACCTTTCGGTTTAGCTATTATTTCAATTTCTCCTTCAAGTGGGTCAATATTATCTTTAAACCTTAAATCTGCTTCATCTTCTTCATCGAAAAGAGTTTTAAAAACAGATATAAAGTTTTTTCTAATCTCGTCAAATGTTTCAGTAAACTTTTTTGTTGCAGTATCATTTATTTCTTCAATAGTTTGCATTAAGGTTTTTTCAGATTCTTCTAAATCAGATTTTTGAGACAAAAGAAAATCTAGTCTTTCTTTTTCATTTTTATATTCTTCAAAAGCTAACGAGTTAACAGGCCCAAGAGAATGAATTCTTTCTTTGATTGCTCTTACTTGTTCTTTAGCTTCATTAAAGTTAAATGATGAAGAATCTTCAAATAATTTTGTCTGAATTTCTACTTGATAATCATCTTTTGCTCTGACTCTTAGATTCTCTAATCTTAATTTTAATTCGTTGTATTTTATTTCTAATTCACTTAATTCATTTAAAAATTCATCATGTGTTCTTCTACCTTCTCTAATAACACTTTCTACAGAATTTACTTCTTCTTTTTTCTGTGAATATAAATTCAAAACTTCGTCTCTTTCGTTCTGTAAAATAACATTTTTTTCTAATAATTCATTAAATATCTTTTCATTTAATTCTATAGATTCATTTATATTTTGAATCTCTTGTTTAAACTCGTTTATTTCTGTATTATGTCTGTCAATAGTTTTTTTAATTGTTTCTATTTGATTTTTTGCTCTTTCAAATTCATTTTGATAATTTTGGACTTCGCTATTTTTACTTACAAGTTGAATTCTTAATTCATTTACTTCTGAGTTTTTTCTATTTTTCTCATCATTAATTTTTGAAATTACATCTTCTAAATTTGTTATCTCATCCTCAATTACTTTCAAATCATCTTCTAATTTTTTTAATAACGGTGAAGCTTCAATTAATTCGTTTTGAAAGTTTAACTTTTCAGTTTCTAATTTATTTCTTTCTAATGTTATTTTTTCAAGTAAGCTTTTAAGATTATTCTTTTTTACATGAAATTCTGATAATTGTCTTTCTTTTTCCGAATAATTATTATTTGCTTTTAATATTTTATCAGTAAATTCTTTTAAATTAATGGAGTTAAATAAAGTAGTTTTTTCCTTTAAAATCCTTTGATTTTCTTCTAATTCAATTTTGAGTTTATCTACTTCATCAACTAGTTCTTTTAATTGTTCTTTTTTTCCAATTAATAATCCTTCATCAGTTCTTTTACTCCCTCCTTTTACAATACCATTACCACCGAATATTTCTCCTTCGAAAGTAATTGCGCAAGCATTATTATGATTTTCAACAAAATTTATTGCGTTATCAACCTTTTCAAACAAAAAGACATTTTTTAAAAGAAATCTAAAAAGATTACGATATTTTTCTTCGCATTTAATAACACTTAATGCTGGTATAATATTATTATCATTATAAGTATCTTCTTGAATTTTTAATTTGTTTATTTTATCTAAACAAATAAAAGTAGCCTTACCATGTGAAGTTTTTTTCAATATTTGTATCCCAGCATTTGCTTCCTGATAAGTATCAACAATAATATATCCAGCAATTTCTCCTAAAGCTGCCTCTATTGCTACTCTATAAATAGCATCAGCATTAATAACTTCAGCCACAGTTAATACTGGTTTATTTAACCATTCAGATTTTCTTGTTAAAAATTGTACACTTTCACTAATTCCAGTATTTTTTTCAATTAAGCTTTTTAATAAATCAATTCTTGATATATTTTTTCCAATTTTAGATTGAATTTCAAAAGATTTTGATTGTAGTACTTCAATTTCATTTTTTAGTTTTTCTTTTTCACGTTCCTTTTCTTGAAATTCTTTTTCTGCAGAGTTTACTAAACCTTTTAATGAATTTAATTCATTGTCTAATTCAATAATTTTTTCATCACACTTATTTAATTCATCAATTGCTAACTCAATCTCTTTTTCTATATTTGAATCTCTTTCATTGATACTTTCAACTTTGTACTTTAAATTTGAATGTTTATTCTTTATCTCAGAAATCTCATTAATAATATTAATTCTTTTATCATTTAGCTCTTTCAATATTGAATTTTTTTCTGATAAAGTATCATTTATTTCCTTCAATTCTAGATTTTTATCCTCAAATAAAATCTGAATTTGCTCAATAATATTCTTTAAATCTTCAACTAATTTTTCATCTCTTTTGCAAATATCCTCATGTAAACCAATTTCAATAGATAAATTTTGATTTTCATTTTCATATCTTATTATTGATTCATTTAAAGATTTTAATCTCTCTTTTTGCAATTGCATTTCGTGCTCTAGACGATTAATTTCCGAGGAGTTTTCAGCCAGCTTCTTGTTGGCAACAGTAACTTTTTCTTCAATATCAATTAATTCTTTTTTTACTCTTTCTAGATCAACTTCATCTGAGGATAATTTATTATCAATACTAGATTTTGTAAATTTTAATTCATCAATTCTTGTTTTTATTGGACCAATGGTTTGTTTGATTTGGCTATATTCTCTTTCAATAATTTCAATTTCAAGGTTTCTCAGTTGTTCTTGTAATTTATTATACTGCTCTGCTTTTTTTGCTTGTCTTTCTAATGAACGGACAATTTTCTCTACTTCAGAAATGATATCCTGAACTCTTGTCAAATCCTGTTGGACAGTTTCCAATTTTCTTAACGATGCTTGCCTTCTATGTTTATATTTAGTAACTCCTGCAGCTTCCTCGAATAATCTTCTTCTTTCGTTTGTTTTATCATTTAAGATGAGTTCTATCATCTTTAACTCAATAACAGAATAGGCATTGAATCCTATACCTGTATCCATGAAAAGATCATTGATATCTCTTAATCTACATAGAGTTTTGTTTAACAAATATTCACTTTCGCCAGATCTGTATAATCTCCTTGTAACTGTAACTTCAGAATACTCAGTGGGTAAAATACCTTTGTTATTTTGAATTGTTAAGGATACTTCTGCCATTCCTAAAGGTTTAAGTTTTTTTGTACCAGCAAAAATTACATTTTCCATCTTATCGCTTCTAAGAGCTGAAGCTCTTTGTTCACCTAAAACCCATCTAATTGCATCAACTACATTAGATTTACCACAACCATTTGGGCCTACAATGCTAGTGATACCTGAATTGAATTTTAAAACTGTTTTATTATAAAACGATTTAAAACCTGAAACCTCTAGTTTTGATAAATACATTTATACCCTTAAATTTGTACACCTTTAAACATGTTAATCATATAATTAATATAGTATATTGTAGAATTCTCATGATTTATATAAATAAAATACGAGCCTGCAATTATAAAAAATAAAATAAATGTAAAAAAGTAAACTTTACTAATTTTAGTATCGTATACAATAGATATTCCTTTTAATAACCTATAAAATACCCACAAAACTTCAAAAATAATAAAAATCATCATTGGATATAAATATGTCTCATTTTCAAAAATTCGCGATAAAATCATTCCAAATGGAATAAGAATGATTGCTGGTAATGCTGACCATATTACAATAGCAAAAGAATCTGAAATAAAGATTCTTCTTTTAGCAATAATGGAACCTAGTTTTATTATCAAAGAAATGATAATAATAAGAATTAAGTTCAAAAGTGTAAATGAAATAATGAATTTTGTAGGATTCCAAATTTGATTAGAGAACCAATACTTTATTTCATTATTTGGAATTAAATGAGTTAATAAATAATCTAAAAAATAATTAAATCTAAAAAAATAAAAAATGTTAGAAAAAATCAAGGCAAACGTACCAGCAATAATAATACCTACTATAGCTGTCTGAATATTTGAGATAATTCTTTGATCTCTTATATCAGCATAAAAATTAAAAGGTCTTAAAAAAGATCTAACAATATTCTCTCGAAATCTTCTATAGGTATTAAATACATAAGCAAAAATGATTAATAACAATAAACCCCAAAGAATAAAAATTATTGGGTGACTTTGATTATAATCACCGATTATTAAATTTGGAGTTTTTTCATCATTATATAATGCTTTCAACATTGAAGCTGTAATCCTTGGCTCTCTGTAATAATTTACTACTCCTACAGTATATAAATATCTATCGTAGTTATTCACAATCATTATTGGTTTATCAGCAATGTAATCAGAGTATGAGCCCAAAAACATATTTGAAATATTATTTTGTTGTAAAATTCTGAACCTATCAAAAATAAAATGAGCTTGATATTCTACCGATAACGGATCTCCAAATCCATTATGATTCTCTGGAGTAATTACTGCTCCAGTAATATTAATAATTACAGGTAAATTATTATTTTTATGAAGCCATATTTTTAACAAATTAGAAAATTTTTTTAAATCAGAAATATCAATATTTGCAACATTAAAATCAGTAGAACCCATACAGGTATCATTAATAATAAAATTTGTAGTATAAAAGGTAAACCTATTATCAAGGTTCTTAATAAAATTATTAATATGTTTACAGTAATTAATAGCGATTGGATCAGAAGAATCAAAATTCAATCCAACGCCCCAAGCAAATATTGATGGTTGATTCCTATCTCTATAAATCATCTCTCTGGTATAATTTTCAATTATGTTTATGTATTTTGCATCCTGTAAAAAAACTGCTGGTGTATTCCAAACTGGAATATTTTCACAAATAAATATACCATACTTATCACATAAATCGACTAGAAATGGAGATGGTGGATAGTATTTTAAATTAATAATGTTAACACCAAGGTTTTTTAAATTTTTGATATCTTTTTCCAAATTTCCATAGTCAATAGCACTTCCTAAATTTGGAAAATCTTCGACATAATTTATTCCTTTTAGTTCAAAAGTTCTTCCATTTAAATAAAAATTTTTATTTTCAATTCTCAAATCCTTAATACCAATTTTGTAAGATATCTCATCAACAATTTTTCCATTTCGAGATATAAAATTTTTTATAAGATATAATTTGGGATTACTAGGTTCCCACAGAATTGGATTATTCAATGAAGCTACTAAATTAATCCTAATGCTTCTATTATCATCAATTTCAATAGTTGTAGTTGTAGATTGTGTTAATAAAGCATTGGTATTAGGATCAAATACTTGAAAATATAAATCAAAAGAATTTTTTGAATTATCTACAATGTCTACTGAGTCATATTTAAGTTTTTTTAAATCTGTCGAAGAGATTTGATAGTTTACATTAATTGAAGCTAAAGAATAATTTGAATGTAAAGCTGTAGTGATGTTTACATCATCAAAATATACTCCTGGGGTTGAAATAATATAAATATCTCTAAAAATGCCTCCATAGTTTTTCCAACCACCAACCTGTTGTTGTAAAGGAATACTTTCACGAGAGTTTAAGTCATTATCTACTTCTATTCTGATTGTGTTAATTCCATCTGGATTTACAATTCTATCAGGTATTTTAAGAATAAATGAACTATAACCACCAACATGATGACCAACGAACTCATTATTAATAAAAACTTCACATTGATAATTGATTCCATAACACACTAAAACAAGATTTCTGAAACCAGAATTTTTGGGGAATTCAAATTCTCGCTGAAAAGTAACCATTCCTTCAAAATTATAAGCAGAGGGTACATATATTTTCTTCCAATTATGATTCCCAATTTTATACTCCCAATAACCACTTAAATCAACCAATGTTCGAGTACGAGAATGAAATAACTTTTGAAAATCATTATTGTTAGTAAAATCTCTAACTGACTCAAAAAAAGTATTTTGAGATTTACTTACTGTAAAGCTAAGTAAAAGCAAAAAAATATAAAAACGAAATACAGAGCAAAATAATTTATTTGATTTTTTTAGCATTTTAATTTTCGCAATATCTAATAAATTTAATAAATTTCAATAGCTTATTCAATATACTTAATTATGACTTGTCAAGAAAAACTTAAGCTGTAATAATTCCATAAAATGAATCAACTTTTAAACAGGCACCTCCTATCAAACCACCATCAATATCTGGTTGAGATAATAATTCTTTAGCGTTTTCAGGTTTCATACTTCCACCATACTGTATTATTAAATTTGAAGCTACTTTATCATTCGATATTTTGGAAATTAAATCACGTATAAATTTATGAACATCTTGTGCTTGTGCAGGAGTTGCAGTTTTCCCAGTTCCAATTGCCCAAACTGGTTCATAAGCGATAATAATTTTTGATATTTCTTCAGGTGATAAACCATTTAATCCACCCCTAACTTGCTTTTCAACAATTTGATTTGTGATCCCACTTTCTCTTTCCTGTAAAGTCTCACCGATACACATAATAGGTGTTAAGTCTTTTTCAATAGCTTTTTTAACTTTTTTATTTACAATATCATCTGTTTCTCCAAAATATGTTCTTCTTTCACTATGACCCAAAATAACATATTTACAACCTGTACTTTTTAACATTAAAGGAGAAATTTCACCAGTATATGCTCCCAGATCCTCATAAAACATATTCTGTGCTCCCAACATTATTTTTGAATCTTTTACAATTTGACTAACAGCATACAAAGAAGTGAATGGTGTACAAATAATAACATCTACATTATCAGGAATATTATTTTGTTTTAATACAAGCTCTTTTACAAATTCTATACTTTCATTTACATCTTTATACATTTTCCAATTACCAGCAATAACTTTTTTACGCATTTTTTCTCCTTTTATAATTGATTTTTTAACTCATTTAATTTAGTTTTTAAAAGCTCATTAACAATTTGGGGATTTGCTTTACCTTTCATTTCTTTCATCACCTGACCAACAAAAAAACCAAAAACCTGTTCTTTTCCTGAAAGGTATTTATTTACTTGTTCCCTATTACTATTCAAAATTTTGTTTATACATTCTTCAATAAAATTTGAATCAGAAATTTGTACCAATCCTTTAGATTCGATATAAGATTTTGGATTTTCATTAGTATCCTTAATTACTTCAAACACATCTTTTGCAATTTTACCACTTATTGTGTTATCATTAATTAAATCAATTAACATAGCTAAATTATTAGGTCTCAATTTAAACTGATTTATAGATATTTTATTTTCTTTTAGAACTCTTAGAATATCTACCATAATCCAATTACTTGCTTGTTTATAAGCATCCTTACTTTTAATTCTAAAAGACTTACAGGTTTCTTCAAAATATTCAGCAATACCTCTTTCAACAGTTAAAACATCAGCATCATAATCAGGTAAACCATACTCAAGTATAAATCTTTTTTTCTTCTCAGTACCTAATTCGGGTATTTCTTTTTGTAAATCTTTAATCCATTCATCGCTTATATAAAGTGGTACCAAATCTGGTTCTGGAAAATACCTATAATCATGAGCTTCTTCTTTACTTCTCATTGGTAAAGCAATTTCTTTATTAGCATCCCATAATAAGGTTTCCTGAACAATTGGTTCACCTCTTTCAAGAGTTTCAATTTGTCTGGATATTTCATAATGAAGAGCTTTTTCAACATTTCTAAAAGAGTTCATATTCTTTAACTCTGTTTTGGTACCAAATCTCTTTTCCCCTTTTAACCTAACAGAAACGTTGGCATCACACCTAAGAGAACCTTCCTCCATATTGCCATCACAAATACCTAAGTATGTAACAATTTGTTTAATTTGTGTTAAGTACAAATATGCTTCTTTAGGTGATCGAATATCAGGTTCAGATACAATTTCTATTAGGGGAACGCCACAACGATTAATATCAACTAATGTATCTTCAGCGATATCATGAATTGATTTACCAGCATCTTCTTCCATATGAATTCTTGTAAGACCAATTTTCTTAGTTGTACCATCTTCATTTTCAATTTCAATATAACCCTTTGTGCAAATTGGTTCATCAAATTGTGAAATTTGGTAGCCTTTAGGTAAATCTGGATAAAAGTAATTCTTTCTTGCAAAAGTACACTTTTTCTGAATTTGACAATTAGTTGCCAAACCCATTAAAATTACAAACTCAACCAGTTTTTTATTTAGCACAGGTAATACACCTGGCATTCCAAGACAAACAGGGCAAACATTACTATTAGGATCATTACCAAATTTTGTTGAACAACTACAGAAAGCTTTGCTTTCCGTTAACATTTGAGCGTGTACCTCAAGCCCAATGACAGCTTCATATTTATTATTCATTATCTCCATAAAAATTATTAAACATTAATTGCTTGTGTTACTTTTTCAGCAGCATCTTTAAAACTATCAGCTACTAAAAAATTTAAATTTGAATTTTTTAAGATTTCTCTACCTTCTTTAGCATTTGTACCCTCAAGTCTAATAACAACAGGTAAAGTAATATTCATATTACTTACAGCATCGACAATACCTTGAGCTACCCTATCGCAGCGTACAATACCTCCAAAAATATTAACCAGTACCGCTTTAACATTTTTATCGGAAAGTATTATTTTAAAACCATTTGCGACAGTATCAACAGAAGCACCACCTCCAACATCTAAAAAATTAGCTGGTTCTCCTCCAGCAAGTTTTATAATGTCCATAGTAGCCATAGCTAAACCAGCACCATTAACCATACAACCAACATTACCATCTAGTTTTATGTAATTTAAATTGTACATTGAAGCCTGTACTTCTAAAGGATCTTCTTCTGAAGTATCTCTAAAACTATTTAACAATTGATGTCTAAATAACGCATTATCATCAAAATTCATTTTTGCATCTAAAGCTAATACTTCGCCGGATTTTGTTACAACTAATGGATTTATCTCAGCTAAAGAAGCATCCATTTCTATATAAGCATTATATAAGGCGAGAATAAATTTTACAGCATTTTTATGAGCTTCACCTCTTAAACCAAGATTAAAAGCTAATTTCCTTGCTTGAAAAGGTAAAATTCCTAAACATGGATCAATCTGTTCTTTAAAAATTTTTTCTGGTGATTCAGAAGCCACTCTCTCAATCTCCACCCCACCTTCAGTTGAAACCATAATTACATTTTTTGAAGTCGCTCTATCAAGAACAATTCCTAAATAGAATTCTTTATCAATATCTACACCTTGCTCTACCAACACTTTTTTTACTATTTGACCATCTTTTCCTGTTTGATAAGTTATCAATCTCATACCTAGCATTTGTTCAGCAATTGAAGCAACTTCATCTATAGTCTTAGCTATTTTAACTCCTCCACCTTTACCTCTTCCACCTGCATGGATTTGTGCTTTAATTACCCATAACGAACCACCAATTGTTTGTGCAGCATCTTGAGCTTCTGCTGGTGAAAAAGCAACCCTACCTTTTGGTACAGGTACATTATAATGTTTTAATATTTCTTTTGCTTGATACTCATGAATTTTCATGGTAACCTCATAAAATAAAGTCAAAATTTAATTTTTTCTGAGATTGATTTTGCTTGCATAAATAATAACAAATAATCCCTACCACCTGCTTTTGAGTCAGTACCAGACATATTAAAACCACCAAAAGGATGAACCCCAACAAGTGCTCCGGTACATTTTCTATTAAAATATAAATTTCCTACATGAAATTCTTTCTTTGCTAGCTCAATTTTCTTTCTATTCTTTGTATAAACAGCTCCGGTTAAACCATATTCAGTATTGTTAGCAATTTCTAAAGCATCATCAAAATTTTTAGCTTTTATAACAGCTAAAACTGGGCCAAATATCTCTTCTTGAGAAATTCTTGCTTTTGGATCTACATCTATAATCACTGTTGGTTTTATATAATACCCATCATCTCTAGCTTTTTCACCTCCGCAAACAAGTTTTCCTTCATTTTTACCAATTTCAATATAATTCATGATGGTTTGTTCAGCTTTTTCATTAATAACAGGTCCAACTTTATAGTTTTCTTTAGCAGGTCCAACATTTATTTCATTTACTTTTGGAATTAATAAATTGATAAATTTGTCATATACTTTTTCATCTACAATCGCTCTTGAGCAAGCAGAGCATTTTTGTCCCTGGAAACCAAATGCTGAAGTAATAACACCATCAACAGCTAACTCGAGATTTGCTTCTGAATCTACAATAATTGAATCTTTACCTCCCATTTCTGCTACTACCCTTTTTATCCATATTTGGCCAGGCATAGTTTTTGCAGCTAATTCATTTATGTGTAAACCAACTTCTTTTGAACCAGTAAAAGAAATGAACCTTGTTTTTGGATGAGCTACAAGAGTATCACCAACTTTTGCTCCAGAACCTGTAACTAAGTTTACAACTCCAGCAGGTAGTTTAATCTCTTCCAAGACTTCCATAAACTTTGAAGCAATGACGGGAGAATCACTTGATGGTTTGAGAACAACAGTATTTCCTGAACCAAAAGCTGCTGACGTCATCCCGACTAAAATTGCCAAAGGGAAATTCCAGGGTGGTATAACTACACCAACTCCTAAAGGTATATATATTAACTCATTATTTTCACCAGGATATTTGACTACGGGTTGTTTCTCTGCATATCTTAATACTTCTGAACCATAAAAGTTTAAAAAGTCTATTGCTTCAGCAACATCAGCATCAGCTTCTGCATAATTTTTTCCTGTTTCAAGAATTAGCCATGAATTGAACTCAAATCTTCTTTTTTTAATTAGGTTCGCAGCTTTAAATAAATATTCTGCTCTCTTTTTCGCTGGAACATTCTTCCAGGTTTTAAATGTTTCATAAGCAACTTCTATAGCTTGATTTGCTTGTTCAGCAGTTGCTTTTTGACATACACCAACAATTTCATCTTTTTTTGAAGGATTATAAGAAACAAGCTTATCTTGATTAAAAATTTTTTCTTTTCCTATAATTAGAGGATATTCTTTGCTAAATTGAGACTCTGCTTTTTTGATAGCTTCAAGCATTTTCTTCTTGTTTGAAGATTGAGAAAAATCGAGGTAAACTTCATTTTTAAATTTTAAGGTTTTCATAAATACCTCTCATTAATTTTTTATAAACTTTAGTTATTTGGGTTTTCTAAACATTCAATTACTTTATCATGTAAAATTGGTCTAAATTCTGATATTTTATTATTATCACGAGTAGGGTATACTCTATTAGTTAATAAAATTACAAAAACTTTCCTAGTAGGATCAACCCATATACTTGTTCCTGTAAATCCTGTATGACCAAATGATTCATTAGAAAACTTACTTCCTGCAGAAGAATATCCTGTAAGGGATTTTAGACCCCAACCATGAACTCTATTTGATGATCTATTTTCTGGAGTAAGAAATTTATTAATAACCTCTTCGCTTAAATATCTTTTTCCTCCATATATACCCTTGTTAATCAATAATTGAACTAATACAGCAAGATCTTCAGTTGTACTAAACAAACCTGCATGACCTGCAACACCACCTAATGCATAAGCATTCTCATCGTGAACTGAGCCCTGAACTAATTTCATTCTCCAATAATTATCTAATTCAGTTGGAGCGCATAATTGTTTAATCCTCTCATTAGGATTATAAAATGTATTAATCAATCCTAAAGGCTTATAAAAGTATTCTGTTAGAAATTTATCTAAAGACATGTTAGATATTTTTTCAATAACTTTTCCAAGAGTAATCATTCCAATATCACTATAGACCGTAGAATCACCGGGTTGAAATAGAACTTCACAATTATAAATTGAATCTAATATTTCTTTAGAGTTTGAACACATTTTATAAAATAGCTTAAAAGGAGGTAATCCAGAATTGTGTAATAATAAATTTTTTATTTTAATTTTTTCTTTACCATTTTTTCCGAATTCAGGTAAATATTTTACTACATAATCTTCTAAATTTAATTTTTTTTCATCAACTAATTTCATTGCAGCAAAAGTAGTGCCCATTACTTTCGATACAGAAGCTAAATCAAAAATTGTTTTTGTAGTAATAGGTTTTGAATCAATATCATATGTATAAAAACCAAAAGCCTTGTTATACAAAATTTTTCCATCTTTTGCTATTAACAAAGAAGCACCTGGGAAAACAGAATCTTCTATAGCCTTATTAACTAAATCATCAATTTTATTAAAAGCATCTTCTTTTAAACCAAACTCATATGGTGAAGCCTCACCAAGAGCGGTTTTTTCTATTACCATACCATCATAAATTTTATAATGTCCAGGAATTGATATTGGTAATTTACCACTTATTGAAATTTCTCCAAAGGCAGCTTCCAAACCTGCTTCAATAGATACTGGTGCATCTCCATAAGTTGTTAGATATGTAGAAGTTGTTGGATAATCAGCTATAACATATGGATTACCAAAAGAAAGCATAAAAATTGGTTTTTTCAAAGTATATATAGAATCAATATATTTCTTCGTCTTTAAATTAAAGGAAACAGAACCCGAATAGGATCTTACCTGTAAATAAACAGGCATAACAACAAGATCTGCTTTTTTTAATTTATTATATATAAAATCAAATTCTGTATCATTTGTTCTTGCGTCAATTTTTAAGAAATCAACATTACGATATCTTGATGAAAATCCTCTTTCAAATAATCTACCAGAATTTGTTTCTTCTCTATCATATACCGAAAGACATATTATTTGTTTATCACCATTTTTTTGTAACGGAATTATGTTTTCATTCTTTAAGACTGTAACAGATTTTCTTGCAATGAGTTTTGCAATATAATTATTTTTTTCTGTATTAACCTTTTTAGGGATTTCATCAATATTTACATATTTATTCTTATCCAAGCCAAGACAATATTTTAATAATAAAATTTTCTTTACAGATTCTTCAATTCTTTTTTGAGATATCTCTCCTTTTAACACAGCTTTATAAATAGAGTTTATAGCTATATCAGGATCTGGAGGTAATAAAACAACATCATTACCGGCTTGTATTGCCATTACACTTGACTTAGCTACAGAAAAATTTTTTGTTATTCCCCTCATTTCCATACCATCAGTTACAATCAATCCTTTAAATCCTAATTCCTCTTTTAATAGTTTAGTAATAACATTAAAAGATAAAGAGCCGGGAACATTTATTGTATTATCTAAAATTGGAATATGCAAATGTGCAACCATCACAGATGCAGTATTATTTATAGCAGATTTAAAGGGGACTAATTCTACTGAATCGAGTCTTTTTCTATCAAAATTCAATACCGGTAAATCACTATGAGAATCAACATCAGTATCTCCATGACCTGGAAAATGTTTAACAGTAGAAGCCATCCCCCCTTGATGCAACCCTTTAATGTAAGCATTTCCAAGTTTTGCGACTAAATATGGATCCTCACCAAATGATCTTACATTTATTATTGGATTTTTCGGATTATTATTCACATCTAAAACTGGAGAATAGTTCTGTTGAACCCCAAGAGCTCTTCCCTCTATAGCAACAATTTTACCCATTTCAAAAGCAAGATTCTCATCATTTGTAGCACCTAAAGCCATATTTGTAGGAAAGTTTGTTGCTCTATCAACTCGCATTGCAACACCACCTTTTTCAAAATCAGCAGATATCAATAAAGGAACTTTTGATATTTTCTGTAGTGCATTTGATAATTCAGCAATGGAATAAACATCACCTAATGAAAAAATGAATCCACCAATTTTATTCTTTTTAATTTGCCTTTCGAGTTCTTTAAAACTCTTACTATCTTCACTTAAATAATATGTAGTTGTAAAAGGTATAACTAACTGCCCAATTTTTTCTTTTAAAGTTAATGAATTATAAATTTTGTTTACCCAGTTTTTTGCTTTTTTATCAGGTTTATAAAATAAATTTACATTAAATTTATAATTTGATAAATAATTGTCCTTTTCTTTTTTTTGTGCAAAAGAAAAAGATAAAAAATACAATAATAAAATTAGGATAGTAATTGTTTTTTTCATAATAAATTACCTAATTTATTTTTTTTAATTCATTAATTGCCATTACAACTGCACCATATATGGGTTCATTGTTAGAGTCAATCAGTTCAATCTGTTTTAGGTTAGAATTAATATAATTTACAATTTTTTTTCTTACATAATTATCGTTTGTAATTATACTTCCTACAAAAGATAAACCGATTCTATCATTAAAATTTATTTTTCTAATCATAGTTTCAATATGAAGTAATAATTCATCTGCAGCTTCATCAAGTATCTCTTTTGCAATTTTATCATCTTTTTCAGCAGCCTCAAAAACTAACGGAGCTATCTTTGCAATATCAAAATTATCAGTATAAATAGATTTAATAATTGTTTCAAGAGAATTAAGATTAAACTTTTCACTTATTAAATCAAATAATAATGTTTTTTCTCCTCTTCCATCTATTTGTTTTATTGAAGCAATTAATCCCTTTTTACCAATATAAAAACCACTACCTTCATCTCCAAGTATTCTTCCCCAACCTCCAACTCTATAAAGATTACCTTTTTCATCTTTGCCAAACATTATCGAGCCAGTACCTGAAATTAAAATCATGCCAGGTTTATTAGGAAAAGCAGCTTCAAGAGAGATTCTGGCATCACTATCAACAATAATACTACTAAAAGAAAATCCTTTTAATACTGAATAATCTTTAAAAGCTTTTCGCATATTATCTTGATCTAATTTTCTTCCAGCACCTGTTAAACCCAACATTGCAATTCTGATATCTGTTTTATTAATTTTTGAATTATTTATACATTCCTCTACACCTTGAATAATATTTTCACAAGCTTTTTCAAATCCAACTATCAAGAAATTTGATGGGCCA
>Ga0116184_10002583_pt1 | contig 15679 bp, 19 predicted proteins | sample AD_JPNNA5_MetaG_FD_89886 | JGI IMG/M metagenome (GOLD analysis project Ga0116184, IMG submission 89886) | Active sludge microbial communities of municipal wastewater-treating anaerobic digesters from Japan - AD_JPNNA5_MetaG | ecosystem: Engineered > Bioreactor > Anaerobic > Digestate | place... | reverse complement strand
ATGAAAATAAGTATAAATATTTCTCAGAAATTATTAACTCCAAAATTATAATTAGTAAAGAAATTGCATTATTTATTTGTACAATAGACATAAGAAAGGATTAAAGATCTTATTTTCATGCATTATTGTGGCAGAAATACAAAGAGATGCTAAAATGGAAAGTAAATTAATTTCAAAACATTTGTAAAATTGCTGCAACTTTACATTTAGTGTTTTGGTTTTATAATTCTATACAAAAATGTATTAACTTCTAAAGGAGAAAATTTTTAATGGGAAGAGAAAGTAAAATTAAGAAACTGAGAAAAGAGGGCGTTCTTGAGCCAGTTAAAATAGACAAGAAAAAAATTTCATCAGTAAATAAATTATTTATTTGGATTGTTTCGGTTCTTCTTATTGTGGTAGTTGCTTTTGGTATATGGGCATATTCTGCAAAAGATATAGAAGCAAGAGTAAATGGTTCTAAAATAACAACAAGCGAGGTTGATTATTACCTTAGACCAATTTTACAAAATATGCAATCGCAGGGTATGGACCCAACAGCAGAAGAACAGCAAGCAACAATAAACAAGTACCGTTCTGACATAATTAATATGTTAATTGAACAAAGATTGTTTGAGCTTTATGCAAAAGAAAATAAAATTACCTTAACAGATGAGGAAATACAAAAAAAAGTAGATGAAGAATTGGCAAAACTTAAAGCTCAATATCCTAATGAAGAGGAATTTAATAAGATAATTGCTCAATCAGAATTAAGAACAGTAGAAAAACTTAAGGAGGAAATTGCAAAAAGTGCAAAAATTGAACTTCTCGAAGAAAAAGTATTAAAACCAATATATGATAAAATTAAGGTTACAGAAGAAGAAGCAAGAACTTTTTTCAATTCACCTTCTCAGATTACAGCCCAAAGGATTCTCATAAAAGTTGATTTTGAAAATGCTAAACCCGAAGATATAACTAAAAAAGAAGAAGAAATTAAAACTATAAAAGATAGAATTTACAAAAACGAGATTAGTTTCGATAAAGCTGTTGAGCAATACTCAGAAGATGAAGCATCAAAGCCAAACCAAGGTAATATAACTCTATATGAAAATGCTTTTCCTGATGAACCTGAACTTTTTGAAGAAGCTAAAAAACTTAAAGTAGGGGAAATAAGCAATATTATAAAGACAAAACACGGTTATAACCTGCTTAAAGTAAATACTATTAATTATAACAAGGAAAGATACGATATTCCTGAAAGTGCTCAAATTAAGTCAATTATTATTGCCGTTGATCCTAATGCTACTCAAGAAGAATGGAATACAAAAAAGACAAAAGCTGATGGCTTAGTTGCTAATATGAGAGCTGGAAAAGAAAGCTTTGAAACAATAGCTGAACTTTATTCTTCTAATCCCGAATTAGCAAAGAATCCTCAAACTGTATATTCAGGTCAATTAGAAGCAACCCTTAACGAAACAATATTCAATAAACTTAAAGTAGGTGAAATCAGTGATCCTGTACAAACTCAGCAGGGTTATCAAATAGTTCAACTTATAAGCAAAAAACCTCCACAAAAAGCAGTTTTTGAAAATGTAAAAGATAAAGTAATTACAGACCTTACTAATCAGAAAAAAGCAGAAGCAAGAAAAAATTGGCTTGAAGAACAGAAAAAGAAAAGAAATATTAAATATAGCAACCCATGGGTTAATATGACTTCATTCTTTAAAAATACATTTAGTGGCCCTATTGAAGATCTAGTTAATTGGTTTAAACAATACACAGTCGAACCAAAACAGGAAACAACTGAGAATGCACAAGAGGGTGGAGAAGTTACTATTCCTGTTGACCAAATACCCACTCAAAGCGAAGGAGAGATCCCCGTAACACCTTAAAATAAAATTATTAAATAGAAGGTTAAATTAATGGCAAGAAAAAAAATTGTAAAAAAAGAAGATAAAAAAAGAAGAACAAGAACCATAAAATATGCTTTATTGCTCATACCAGTTATAATAATTGGTGGTATTTTTACATGGCTCTATCAAACAAAAGATATTATAATGAGAGTTGGTTCTGAAGTAGTAACAGTGCAAGAGCTTAACATAGAAATGCAAAGACTTAAACCAACTGATTATGAAAAAACTTTAAGTTCAATGTCAGCTTCCGATAAAAAAGATGCAGAAAACATGCTTCGATCTAAAGCAATCGAAAATCTAATGAAGCTAAAATCAATTTACCTTTACGCTAAAGAGAACAATATAAAAGTTACGAAAGAAGACATTGAAAAAGAAATACAAAACTTTGAAGCTGCTTTAAAAGAAAACTCTGGATCAGAAAACATTGACTTAAAAGCTACTTTGGCAGACTTAGGGGTTTCATGGAAAACTTTTTACAAAGATATGCGAGATCAGGCAATATACAATAAAGTTCTTGAACCAATAATTAAAAATGTCACTGTAACAGAGGAAGAAATAAAAGAATATTATGATCAGTATTCTTCATATTATAATGAACCTGAAAAAGCTCATTTAAAAATGATTGCAGTTTCAAAAGAGAGTGAAGCCGATGAAATCCTCGAAAAACTTAAAAAAGGAGAAGATTTTGGAAAATTAGCAAGAGAAAAATCTCTCTCTCCTGATGCTGCAACAAATTCTGGAGATATTGGATGGGTGAGTAAGACTGAATTATATGAAGAAATAGGGAACAATGTCTTTCATCCTGATATAAAGTTAAATACCCCTTACAAAATTCAGGCAAGAGATGGTTGGTATATTTTTATAGTATTGGAAAAAAGAGGAGCAATCAATCATACCTTTGAAGAAGTCAAGGATAGTGTTAAAAATGATCTTTTATCGATCAAACAGAGTCAGGCAATCGATGCTTTTATGAACAAACTAACTGAACAGTACGAACAAAGAATAACTTTAGGAAATCCATGGGATAGCTTTTTAAAATGGTGGGACAAATTAAGAGGAAAAACCGTTTAAAAATAGCTTTATATGTCGTAATTATTGCTTTAGTAGGTATATTTGTTTTCTATCAGTTCTATCCAACACCTTCAAAGACAGTTAGGCAATTTTTCACTTATTTAATGCAAGAAGAATACGAAAAAGCATATAATTTAATTGATGGTAGCTATAAAGAAAAAAGAGGAAGTTTAGAGAAATTCTCAAGCGAATACCAGCAAGCAGTAGAAGGTGGAACAAGAACAAAAGGAGTTAAAATAACTGGTGTAGAAAAAACTGGAGATCCAAATAAAGTAATTGTAAATGTTACAGTTAGAGCTCTTTATTTTGGAGATCTTATTGATACTAACGGAAGATACTTGGTAGAAAAAATACAAGGTAAAGGTTGGCGAATTGTCGATAATGTGTCCTTACAACAAAACAAATAGGAGGATTTAAGTGAAGCTTGGAAAAAATAAATTGTTATTAATAACTATAATTGCGATAATTGTTATTTCTGGAATAATATACTTTCTTAACTCAAATGTTCTTCCTTCCCCCCAAAAAACAGTTAAAGATTACTTTAATTACATAATTAATGAAGATTATTCAAAGGCATACGAATTATTGACTGGTAATTTCAAGCAATCAAAGGGCACGCTCGAAGAATTTACAGCTTTATTTGAAAATGCAAGGGCTCATGGTACAGTTTATGTGGGGGTAAAAATCAATTCTGTAACTAATACTAACAGGAAGAGTCAGAAAATAGTATCTTTTAGTCTAAAAGTTAAAGAAAAAGGGAGAGAAACTACATCTTTTGGTCAATATCTGGTTATAAAAGAAGCAGACAATATTTGGAGAATTTCTGATAGTTTACAGTAATGATCTTTTTTGTGTAAAACCCCTTTACAGAGGAGGAAATATAAATAATGAACAAAACGTTGACATGGACAATTATATTAGTAATAATACTGATTGTCATTTCTTTTTTCTTTTATTATTCTTTTACTGGAACAAAAATTCAAGGATTAGTTATAAACTCAATTGAGCAAAAGCCAATATCCGGGGTTTCTATAAGAATAAATGATAAATACTATTACACCGACGATGAAGGACGTTTTACTGCATATAAGCCTATATTTAAGCCTGTTGAACTAATAATTGAAAAAAGTGGTTTTAAAACAGTAATTAAAAAAATAAATACTAAAGGGTTTAGTTCAGTCAATAATTTAGAGATATTATTGGAACCGCTTACTTTTAGTAACATTCTTGACTATACAAGTAAAGATTTAACATCATATTTGAGCTATAATTTTAGATATACATGGAAAACTGCAATAGATGAAAAATATGAGAAAACGACATATATGCTCTACTCTTTAAATAAAGATGGAGTTTTAAGGTTTAAATATACTGAGGATGACAGATTTGGAAATACCATTATTGAGCGAGAAATAATCCATGCAATAGATACAATTTTCTATAGAGATAACCAGAACCCTAATTGGATAAAAACAAGAGAGGAAGAAGTTTCTATTGTAAAACTTCAAGAACCACTCGATATAATACAAATATTTCGAGATCCAAATGAACCTGCTTCCTTTGTAGCTGGATCCACACCTATCACTCTGTATGAATCTATTAATGGAAGTCTCTATACAGAGCATGAATTAGCTGAAAGAAACATAAGCAAAGACAATAAGGAACTTATTGCAATCCAAACAAAACCATTTACTGCAAAATGGAATATCCTCGGTGGAAAGAAAGAAATTACTTTTTATTTAGATTCAAATACATATGCTCTTATAAGAGCAGACCTTTATGAAGAATCACCTGATGAGAGCGGTAAAATCAAAAAACAAAATTTATCTTTTACTATAACAAATATAAATAAAGACATAAAAATAGAATTACCTGAAGTTTAATGTAATGACATGTAATGTCTAAAATTCTTATTCGTGATACAAATATTTTAGATTTTTCTAAAGATGTCGAAAATGTTAGAAATGTAGACATTTTCATTGATGAAAATAAAATAAAGCTAATATCCAAGAATATTAAAGAACCTCCTAATGAAAGAATAAAAGTAGTTAACGGTAAAAATAAACTTACCTTTCCGGGCTTAATAAATTGTCATACTCATATTCCAATGGTTTTAATGAGAGGATATGCAGATGATTTACCTCTAAATATCTGGTTAAACAAGAAAATATTTCCAGTAGAGAGAAGATTAGATCCCGAATCAATTTACATGGGAACCCTCCTTGGTTTAGCTGAACTTATAAGAACTGGTTGTACTACATTCGTTGACATGTACTTTTTCATGGAAGAAGTAGCTTCCGCCGTAAAAATTGCTGGATTAAGATGCATTCTATCTTATGGTATTATTGGAATAAATGGAAAAAAGGGGTTGATTGATTCTGAAAACTTTTTTAATAATTTCAATAATTATGCAAATGGAAGAGTAAAAGTCTATTTAGGACCACATGCACCATATACATGCTCTTTAGAATACTTAAAAGAAGTTGCAACCCTTTCAAAAAAACTTAATACAGGTGTGCATATACATCTTAATGAGACTAAAAGCGAAATAGAAGAACTAACAAAAGATTTTGGGAAGCCACCTATACTTAAAGTTTCCGAGACAGGTCTAATGGATGGTAAAACAGTAGCTGCTCATTGTGTTCATTTAACCCAAGAGGAAATTGAGATTTTAAAAGAAAAAAATGTTTTAGTTGCACATAACCCATCATCAAATATGAAACTTGCTTCAGGTATAGCTCCTGTTCAAGATATGCTTAATAAAGGAATAAAAGTATCTATCGGAACTGATGGAGCAGCATCTAATAATAGCTTAAATATGTGGCATGAAATGAGACTTGCATCATTCCTAAGTAAAGTTTCTACTTTAGATGCAACATCTCTACCTGCAAGAGAGATATTAAAAATGACAACTTCTGTTCCAGGAAATTACTTATGGGATGGAGCAATAGGTGAAATAAAAGAAGGCTCTTTGGCTGATTTAATCCTAATTGATCTAAACAAAATTAATCTAACACCTGCATTCTCTCTTGAATCAAATCTTACTTATGCAACATATGGAAATGAAGTAGATACTGTAATAGTTGATGGAAAAATTATTATGGAAAATAATAAAATTTTATCCTTCGATGAAGAACTGATAAAAAAAGAAGCAAGAAAGCAAGCAGAAAGAATTATAGGTAAAAAAGTATTCTTAAATGAATGAGAAAAAATTAGGGATAATTGGCGGTTCTGGGCTTTACAATTTAGGAGAACTAAAAGAAGAAGTAGAAATACAAACTGAGTTCGGTTTAGTATATCTTAAAATTATCAATATTAATGGATTTACTGTATATTTTTTACCGAGGCATGGGGAAAAACATGAAATACCACCACACAAAATAAATTTCAGATCCAACATTCTTGCTTTTAAGGAATGCGGTATTAAAGATATTATTTCTACATCAGCTGTGGGTTCACTAAGGCTTGACTTTAAACCTGGAATGTTTGGAACTTGCTACCAATTTATTGACTTCACCAAAAGTAGAAATTCCACATATTTTGATAGTTTTAAGGGTGGAGCAGGACACACCGATATGACAGAACCTTACTCTAACAAATTAAATAATCTAATAGAAAAGAGCTTTATTAAAAATAGAATTGATTATATAAAAGACCTGACAATGATTATCACAGAGGGACCACGCTTTGAAACAAAAGCAGAAATAAAAGCTTATTCAATCCTTGGAGGAGAAATTGTTGGAATGACGGGATATCCAGAAGTTGCTTTAGCTAAAGAATTAAAATTGGGGTATTCATCTATTGCAATATGCACTAACTATGCAGCTGGCATTTCTCCTAATCCGCTAAGTCATCAAGAAGTCATAGAGGTTATGAATAAAGTTTCAGGGCATCTTCAAAATGCTATTTCTGATTTAATAATACTCTACTATAGTTAATGATATCTAATCTATATTTAAGATATACTTACCTAATATATGTCAAAAAAACTCTTAAATATAAACAATTTAATGAAATTAAAGACCTAAATGAAAACGAACTTCCAGATAAAATCCTTGATACAGTAAATAGTAAAAATGCTTCAAATTTTGTTGAGGGCGAACTCGAAAAAGCATTAAAATTAAATGCAAAGATAGTAGAATATAATTCTGAAGATTATCCTACTTCAGTTAAACATATAAAAAACTCTCCACCAGTCCTTTATATTAAAGGAGAACTTGGCTCACCTATTAAAACTATTGCAATAGTAGGATCAAGGAAAGCTACAACATATGGACTAAAAGTAGCCTATGAGGTAGGATTTCAGCTTGGTCAAAGAAAAGTAACAGTGGTTTCAGGTATGGCTTATGGAATAGACAGTAGTGCACATAGAGGAGCAATAGATGCAAAAGGCAGAACATACGCAGTTCTCGGCTGTGGAGTTGATATAACATATCCAAAACAAAATAAAAAATTAAAAGAAGAAATAGAAAATAGTGGTGCATTAATCTCGGAATTTCCTTTTTCTACTGATCCATTAAATATAAATTTTCCTGTGAGAAATAGAATAATAAGCGCTATATCAGATGGCGTTATTGTTGTAGAGGCATCGGAAAAAAGTGGAGCATTATTAACGGCAGACTATGCTCTCGACCAAGGAAAGGATGTATACGCTGTTCCAGGAAGCATCTATTCAGAGCTAAGCAGAGGGACAAATCAACTAATAAAAAGTGGAGCAATTCCATATTTAAATATTAACGATATCTATTCAAAAAACCCTACTGTTCTACAAAATTCGAACCTCTTTAAAAATACACAATTAACTGATGAAGAGAAAATTATTATAAATAGTATTGATGATTTTACTGGCAAAAATTTAAATGAGATAATAGACAAAACCGGGCTTAAAGCTAATAAAGTAATGATTACTTTAACTGAACTTGAATTAAAGGGATTAATAGAAATGATAAATGGAAAATATCTAAAAAAATAAAGAAGAGCAAGTTCCTAAAATTTCTTCTAAAACCATACAAATTAGGAGCTTACTCTTCTTTTACTCTACTTTAAGAAGGGTAATGTATTCATATATTATTACCTTAAAAATTTCTAAAAGGTTACAATTATATTAATAAATTTTTATAACCCTAAACTTAAGCGTTTATAAAGATTTTTAGGAAATCCTAATTCTATCATCTTTTTCACTGTTAAATCAACTCTATACGGTAACCTCACAATCTCTATAAAATTATCTTCAGTATCATAAATGCAAACTGACAATTGAGGATTGCCATCCCTTGATTGCCCAATACTACCAACATTAACTAAATATCTTTTGCCTTTTTCAATATTTATGCGAATATTATTAAACGCATTCATGAATGTAACCTTTTCTCCTTCAAAAACCACAAATCCAGGAATATGTGAATGTCCTATAAATAATATCCGTTTTCTTGTAAGAGCCATATTTTCTGTTGCTGTTTTTTCATCATAAACATACTTGTAGGGAGATTGTTTGCTTAAAAAGCTATGAGTTAAAATATACTCATCTTCGGAAATTGTAAATGGAAGTTTCTTAATAAACCCAATTTGTTCAGCATTAATTAAATTTTTTTGTATATTAAGTGCAACAATGGCATCTTCATTAAAATAGATTCCAATAGAATCTGTTAAAATCGCTTTGTCATGATTCCCATAAACTGATTTAAAATCATATCTTCTCAGTAGGTTAATACAAGAAGATGGATCGGGCCCATATCCAACGATATCACCACAACATAATATTTTGGATGCATTTCTTTCTAAGATAAAATTAATAGCCACTGTTAAAGCTTCTAAATTAGCATGTATATCTGAAATTATTGCAATAATCATTTGTTGTAATTATTAACTACAATATACTCATAATTTTGGAAACAAGAAAGGAGTATTTTTCTTGTATTCTTCATATTCTTTGAATTTATGGGGAAGAAATATTTTATCCTCAAATACTGCAATAAAAAAATTTAAAGCAGAAAACAGAAACGCACAACAAAATAAATATATTGATCCACTTGATAAAGAAAGAAAAAATAATAGTAAAAAAAGTAATAACACTCCTGGATGTCTACAAAGCTTATAAATTCCTGTTTTAATTATTTTTTCTTTCTTATCTTTATAGAAAGCAACTTCAACAAATAATGCTTTATATAGAAATATAAATGCAATAATACTAAGAACTAAAAAAATCAATTTTACATATAAAGGAATGTGCCATTTCGGAGAGAAAACAATAAGTCCTATTGCGGAAATAAGTAGTAATATTACACTACTATAACTTAAAAATTTACTATACTTTAAACTTTTTCCTTTATATTCTATGTAATCAGCTAAAAAGTATGTAATAAAACTACTTATTCCACATATCAGGAACAATATGTTAATTCTTCACACTCGTAACTAATTCTTTATCTTTGTCAGTTGTTTTTTTCTCGTACCAAATTTTATCTGCTACTTTCTGCCACGAATAAGCATAATTATCGATTGATTCTTTAAGTTCATCAAGGATATCGTCAGCTTTTCCACAAGTAGGACGAGCATTATATTTTTGAACAGCTTCTCTCAATACCCATGGGTTGTCAATAATCATACAAGGGCGTCTTAAATTTTCAGAAAATGGTATTTTGGATTGTAAAAATCTCAAGAAATCAGAATTTAAGCATTCCTTAAGACTTTTCTCTTTAATGTTGTCAACTGCAAAATGAACAAATGCACAGGGCTCTACGTCGCCTTTTGCATTTATATGAAGATATTTTCTGCCACTACTTATACAACCTGAAACTGCTTCCCCATCATTCCAAAAATCAGCTAAAACAATTGGTTTAACTCTTCTATAATAACTAATTTTATCAAAAAATTCTTTTCTTTGCTCGGGTGTAAGCATCATCTCGAAATTAGGATTTCTCCCGATGGGTACATACATAAAATACCAACATAAAAATGCACCTTTTTTATCCATAAAATCTACAAATTCTTCGCTTGAAACTTCATCAACATTTTCTCTCGTAACGGTAACTGAAAATCCAAATGGTACTTTCCATTGTCTCAAATTATCTATGTTTTGCATTACTTTCTTAAAAATACCCTTACCTCTTCTTGCGTCAGTGCGATCTTCAAATCCTTCAATGCTTATAGCAGGGAAAATATTACCCATATTTGCTATTCTTTTTACTATTTCCTCATTAAAGAAAGTACCATTAGTATAAATTTGAAAAACCATGTCACTTTTCTCTTCGAGAACATCAAGAAGATAAGGATACATAAATGGTTCTCCGCCAGAAATAGTAATAAAATAAATCCCTAAATCCCTTGCTTGATCTAAAATAGAAGAAAAAAGCTCTTTATCCATTGTTGCAGCCTGTTCATAATTACCTGCCCAACATCCATCGCACTTGAGGTTGCACCGTTCTGTTGGGTCAATAAGAAGAAAATATGGTACATGTATTCCTTCCTTTTCTTCTATTTGTTTTCTTTTACGATCGCCATCCCATGTAGCATTTACAAGAAAATTGGTAAAAGCTTTTATAATAAAATTTCTGTTTATGTTTGAAAAAATTTTGTCAAAATACTTAGGGCAAGCATGGTCTGGATTATTATACATGTCAATAACATTTTGTACTGTTTTCTTTTGGTCTCCAAAAGCTAGGACTTTAGCAATATTTAGAGCTCTTGGTAGATTCTTCTTCGGGTTAGAAACAAGATAATCAATCACTCGTGAGACTAAAAAACGTCTCCATCCATTACTCAAATTAACCAATATTTTTCACCTCCTAAAATAAATTACTTACTAATATAATAATACCCTTACATTAAAGTTCAACTCACAAATGCAAATTTTAAAAAAGTAAAAAATTACTTTTTCGTTTAATTTTATCTTATTTCTACTGTGGCTCCAACACTGACTAACTTTTCTTTAATATCATTAGCTTCTTTCTCACTTACTTTTTCTTTTATAGCTTTAGGGGCACTATCAACAAGCTCCTTTGCTTCTTTGAGTCCTAGTCCTGTTATGTCTTTTACTACTTTAATAACCTGAATTTTTTGTGAACCTGCATCTGTTAAAACCACATCAAATTCTGTTTTAGCAACTTCTTGTGCAGCTCCTACTGCTTGTGAAGGTCCAGCTTGTGGAGCATAAGCCATAGGCATTTGAGCAGATACCCCAAATCTTTCTTCAATTGCTTTAACTAATTCTACTAAGTCTAAAACTGACATTTTCTCAATTTCATTTATTATTTCTTCTTTATTCATTTTTTAAAATATCCTCCCTTTAAATATTTTTTTCTTTTTTATTTTTTACTTCATTAATTGCGTAAACTAACTTCGACAAAATAGCATTTAATGTAACTGCAAGTTTACTAACTGGTGAATTAAGAGTAAAAGCCAATTTTTGATATATAGCTTCTTTAGATGATATTTCAGCTAATTCTAAAACATCTTTAGAATTTACAAATCTACCATCAATATATCCACCTTTTATAACTGGTTTACCAGTTTTTCTAATAAAACCATAAATAACTCTACACGGAATCAAAGGATCTTCTGAAGAATAAACTATACCAGTCTGCCCTCTAAAAATACCATCTTGCTCTTCGGAGATTTCAATACCACTATTTTTTGCTCCTTTTTTCAAAAGAGTATTTTTTGAAATATAAGCTTTTAAGTTGTTAAGTTTTATTTCTTTTCTAAATTCGACAGCTTCGTTTGCCTGCATTTTCTCAAAATTATAAAACACAACACCTTTTGAATTACTCCATAATCCTGATATTTCTTCAATTAATTTTTCTTTTTCTTTACGAGTAAGCAAATTTACCTCCTTTCAAAAAAAATTGCCTTCCCTAAAAAATTTCTTATTGAAGGAAGGCAATTTTTATACTCTAAAAATATTAATACTTAAAATAATTTTATAATTGCTTTCCCTCAATGAGCTCACTTCCAATTTAAGTGAATTAAATCCCTTTAAAGAATACTCGTTTTCTCAGGGAAAAGTAATAATTTAACTTTTCAATGATTTAAGTAATTTACTAACATTAAGCTTTACAGAAGGACTCATTGTTAAGCTAAGAAATCCTTCTTTAATATACTGCCCTTTTGCACTTTGTGGTTTTGCACGAATAATAGCTTCAAATAAAGCATAAATATTTCTTACTAAATCTTCCTTATTAAAAGATGATTTACCAGCTGGTGCATGTATATTACCAAACTTATCAACCCTAAATTCTATTCTTCCAGCTTTTGCATCCTTAACAGCTTTTGCTATATCGTTAGTAACAGTACCCAATTTTGGATTTGGCATTAAACCTCTGGGTCCTAAAATTTTACCTAACTTTCCAACAACATCCATACAATCTGGCGTAGCTATAACTACATCAAAGTCAAGCCAGCCACCCTCAATTTTCTTAGCTAAATCATCTGTACCAACATAATCAGCATTAGCTTCTTGAGCTTCTTTAACTTTCTCTCCTTTTGCAAAAACCAAAACCTTAACACTTTTACCAGTTCCTGATGGTAGATTGACAACACCTCTGACATTTTGGTCTGATTGCTTTGGATCTACGCCAAGTAATAAAGTAACTTCAACCGTCTCATCAAATTTAGCTGTTTTAATTTTAGGTAAAAGATCAAGCGCTTCATCGAGATCATACTCTCTTTTTTCAATAAGTTTTAAAGCATCTAAATATTTTTTTCCACTCATATTTATTACTCCTTTACTAATAAAAGATTAAACAACATCTACTCCCATAGATTTAGCAGTACCAGCAACCATTTTTGAAGCCGCTTCCTGATCAAGTGTATTTAGATCTTTCAATTTTATCTCTGCTATCTTCAAAACCTGATCTTTAGACAACCTACCTATCTTTTTCTTTAACGGATCACCTGATGCTTTTTCAATCTTTAACTCTTTTTTTATTAGAGCAGAAACAGGTGGTGTTTTTATAATAAAATCAAATGATCTATCTTGATATACAGTAATAACAACCGGTACAATTATACCTTGCTGATCCTTTGTTTTGTCATTGAATTCCTTACAAAATTGCATAATATTTATACCCTTCTGCCCCAACGCAGGACCAACCGGTGGTGCTGGATTAGCTTGTCCAGCAGGGATCTGTAATTTCACTATTCCAGTAATTCTTTTAGCCATTAATTACACCTCTTTTTACATTATATCTTGTCAATATTGACAAAATCCAATTCTACGGGCATATCTCGCCCGAATAACATTAATCGAACTTTTGCTTTCTCGGTATCCTTGTCAATCTCTTCTACAACGCCTATCATTCCATCAAAAGGTCCACCTACAATTTTCACAGAATCATTAATATCAAAATTTAACTTAGCTTTAGCTTCATCTGCACCAACTCTTAGTAACATTTTATTAACTTCTTCATCACTTAGTGGAGTTGGTTTTCCTTCGCTACCAACAAAACCAACAACATAAGGTGTATTCCTTACTAAAAGCCAGGTATCATCATCCAAAATCATTTCAATTAGAACATAGCCAGGATAAACTCTCTCTGGAACTACTTCTCTTTTACCATTTTTAAGCCTCACTTGATAATCAATTGGTACTTCTACTTTTAATATCTTGTCTTCTTTTCCAAGTGATTTCACTTTTTGCAAAAGAGTCTTTTTTACTTTATCTTCATACCCAGAATAAACACTTAAAAGATACCAATTAACACTACTTTTTGTTTTTTCAGTTTTAATTTCTTCTTTAGTTTCTACCATAATAAAAATTAACTACCCACCTTTTGCAAAATTAAGGAATGCTTCCAGTCCTTTTGCAAAAATAAAATCAACAACGCCCACAAAAATAGTCCAAATAGCAATAAAAATCAATACAACACATGTGACTTCTAACAAGACTTTTCTTGATGGCCACGTAACTTTTTGTAAAAGTTCAACTCTTACATCTCTAAAAAAGTCAGAAACCTTACTTATTTTAGCCATTTTATCAAAACAGGCCCGGAGGGACTTGAACCCCCAACACTCGGTTTTGGAGACCGATGCTCTACCAATTGAACTACGGGCCTATCTAACCTCCTTATGCTCTGTATGCTTTCTGCAAAATTGACAATATTTATTTAAAGTCATTCTTTCTGAATCCTTCTTTTTATTTTTTGTAGTAGTATAATTTCTTCTCTTGCAAGTACTACATTCAAGTGTAATTATATCTCTATTTTTGCTCTTAGCCATTTTTTAAATTACAATACCTCTTTTTATTCTTAATTTATTCGATTATCTTGGTTACTACGCCTGCTCCAACAGTTCGTCCGCCTTCTCTTATTGCAAAACGAAGTCCTTCTTCAAGGGCAACAGGGTAGATAAGAGTAACTGTCATTTTTACGTTATCTCCAGGCATAGCCATCTCTACGCCTTCTGGTAACTGTATCTCTCCTGTAACATCTGTTGTTCTTATGTAGAACTGTGGGCGATAACCTGTAAAGAATGCTTTATGTCTTCCGCCTTCTTCTTTTGAGAGAATGTAAACTTCTGATTCAAATTTTGTATGAGGGTTAATTGAACCTGGTTTGGCTATAACCTGACCTCTTTCTACTTCAGAATGGTCTACACCTCTAAGAAGTAACCCAACATTATCACCTGGGTGACCTTCATCAAGAATTTTTCTAAACATTTCTATACCAGTTACTACTGTTTTCCTTCTATCATGTGATAAACCTATAATTTCAACTTCATCACCCACTTTAACTATTCCTCTATCAATTCTACCTGTAACAACTGTTCCTCTACCTGTTATTGTAAAGACATCCTCTACAGGCATAAGGAATGGTTTATCAGAAGGTCTTTCAGGAACAGGAATATAGCTATCAAGAGCATCAACTAAATCCCATATTGGTTTAGTATTTGGGTTGTTTCTTGAAAGGTCTCCAGTTTCTTCTAGTGCTTTAAGTGCAGAACCTCTTATAACTGGTACTTCATCTCCAGGAAATCCATACTTTTTTAGAAGGTCTCTTACCTCTTCTTCTACAAGATCAATAAGTTCTGGGTCTTCTACTGCATCAATTTTATTTAAGAATACAACAATTCTTGGAACATTTACCTGTTTCGCAAGAAGAATATGTTCTCTTGTTTGAGGCATTGGACCATCAACAGCAGAAACAACAAGAATTGCTCCATCCATCTGTGCTGCACCAGTTATCATATTCTTTATGTAGTCAGCATGCCCAGGGCAATCTATATGAGCATAATGTCTATTCTCTGTTTCATATTCTGTATGGTGAACATTAATAGTAACTCCTCTTGCTTTTTCTTCTGGAGCATTATCTATCTCAAAGAATGATTTAGCTTGGGTTCTTCCAAGAGAAGATAAAACTTTTGTTATAGCAGCAGTTAAAGTTGTTTTTCCATGATCTATGTGGCCAATAGTTCCTACATTAACATGGGGCTTAGTCCTTTCAAATTTTTGCTTAGCCATTATTTCCTCCCTTTATGGATAATATTGATGTGTCTGTTACTTCTTCATATTTTTCAAATTCCATAGTATAACTTCCTCTTCCTTGAGTAATAGACCTTAGTTCAGTAGCAAATCCAAACATAGATTTAAGAGGAATGGACGAATATATAACCTGTGTTGTACCAATTGATTCAAATTTTATAATTTTACCTCTTCTTGAATTTATAAGAGCCATAACATCTCCTAGATAATTTTCGGGGACAATTATTGAAACTCTCATTAT
>Ga0116184_10002574_pt1 | contig 15715 bp, 11 predicted proteins | sample AD_JPNNA5_MetaG_FD_89886 | JGI IMG/M metagenome (GOLD analysis project Ga0116184, IMG submission 89886) | Active sludge microbial communities of municipal wastewater-treating anaerobic digesters from Japan - AD_JPNNA5_MetaG | ecosystem: Engineered > Bioreactor > Anaerobic > Digestate | place... | reverse complement strand
CCAGTGACCGCACATCGATGGTCGCGCCGTCCTCGGTCCCGGCGGGCAGCATGGCCACGGTGAGCAGCACGACCGCCGACAAGCCCCAGGTCGCCCGATGACGCATGGAGATGCCTCCTCTGGCGCTGCCTACCTCAGTTCGACCGTCTCTCCCTCGAGGGCGCGAATCTCGATCGCCGGCCCGACGATACGCATGCCTCCATGCCGGCCGCTGACCCGCGCTCCCACCCCCAGGCCCCCGGCGAACAGCGCAGGCCGTAGCTTCACGTCCACGTCCGCGTCGCACATCAAGCGGAGCGAGTCAGTGCCCCACGCCAGCATGACATTGGCCGGCCCACCCGAGCGCGACGCGAACTCGAGCCCCGGCAACTCGGCGCGCCGGTCACCCACGAACAGGGCCCGTTGCGCTCGGAAGACATAGCCCGCACCGGTGGCCGTCCTCGACCGAGTGATGGTGAGCTCGCCGCCCGTGCCTTCATGGTCGATGTACTCTCGGAGGAAGCGCAAGGCGTACGCGATGGGCTTGGGCTTCATCTCCGGCGTCCCGTCGTACGCGAACGACCCAAACCGCTGCTCATAGGCGTTATCGGGCGACATCCACCCCGCGTTGTCCCGCATGACAGCCTCCGGCCACTCGTCGAGCAGCCACTTGAGCGCGCCGGCGTGCCCGTGAGCCATGGCGGCCAGGTACACGGTCATCTCGCCCACCGACGAGGCGTGCCAGTCGAGGCAGCTCTCGCCGAGCCGGACACCATTCGAGTACCCGAACTCGCCCAGCATCACGGGCCGGTCCGGCCACACGGTGGCCAGTCGGTCCAAGGCCGTGGCGTTCTTGACAATGTCCTGGTAGGAGGTCGGCGGCTGGTAGATGTGGTGACAGACGAAGTCCAGTGTGCCGTTCGCCGGAAGGCAGGCGAGGGCGGTATTGTAGCCGACCGTGATGAGGTGGTTCGAGTCGACAGACCGGATGGCATCGACCTGCGCGCCGATCCACCGGGCGAAGGTGCGATCAACCGCGGTCACCAGATCAGCAAGATCCCCCTGGGCCCGGATGAGGCCATCCGCACCGGTGAGGGTCGAGTAGTCGGCGCCGCCGGCGGTGCGCCCGCTGATCACGCGGCCCCAGAGCAGCCCGGCGACGTAGAGCTCGCGCCGCACGTCGTCCGACAGCCCGCCAGGCATCGGCGGCCAGGAGGGCGGTTGCCGAACGCACTGCTCGACCCAGCTCGGGTCGAGCATGCCTGCGAACCGGGCCGACGGGCGGAGCTCGACGATGGGGCTCAGCCGTCCGCCGGAGGTGATGGCGCCGACGGTCTCGACGTAGGGCTCGTTCATCAGGTCATAGCCGATGACCATCGGCTCATCGCGCCACGCCTCGGCGGTGGACCGCACGCTCTCCGTGATCTGCTCCATCGTGCCGCCGGCGCCGCAGTGGATGATCAGGTAGATGCCGTAGCGCCGGGCCAGCTCGCGGATAGCCTCGACCTCGTCCGGACCTCCGAGCGCACCGCTCCAGAGCCGGAAGGCGTTGTGGCCGGCGGCCTTGGCCCGGCGGAAGTCGGCCTCGACCCGGGCCGCGTCGAAGGCCCAGCCCCAGTGGAACTGGCGGTCGAAGTGGTTCGCGTAGTTGCAGCCCGTCAGGAACAGCGGCTTCCCGTCAGGAGTGACGAAGCGACGGCGGTCGGCGCTGAGGCGGACGAACGCGTGTGGTGCAGGGGTGGTCAGTCTGATCTGCGTGGCGCGGCTGGCCTCGTCGCGCTGGCGCGCCTCGGAAGCGAGGTCGCGCGAGAGCAGTGCCGTCGCTGACTCCACGATAGCCGCCTGGAAAGCGGGGGTCTCATAGAACTCCGGCGTCGTGACGCCGCTGAGCAGCCAGGATCCGCCGCGGTAGTCGCCCTCGTAGTGAGTGAGCATGCCCAGCGCCCAGCCACGCCCTCGGCCGTACTCGTCGACGCACTCGAGAAGGGGACTGAACTCGGACTTCCGGGCCAGGGCGAAGCCGACGGCCGACAGGCCGCTGGCGGCACAACGACCGGCAGGGCTGCAGCGCACGATGGCCTGCCCTGCCCATGGGCGCACGCCGGTCACGTCACGCAGCACGTAGGGCTCGTAGTCGCTGAAGGCGTCCAGCGGTAGCTCGACCCCGGGCGGATCGGGCAGATCGCTCGTCGCCGTGCCGATCTCGGCAACCCACACCCGGTGGTCGCCATCGGGGTGATTCGTCAGTCCGGTGGCGAGGCCCAATGACAGCCGCGTACCCTCGTCCAGGCGCAGCGAATCGCCGTCGCCACCGCGCCCAGCGGGCGAGCCGTCAGCGAGGAAGCGGAAGTCGGCGGCCCGGACCACCTGACGGGTCCATTGCTCGGGCGTATCCACTGTGGCAACCCACCGCGAGCCATCGCGTTCGTCGATCTCGAGCGCGGCCTGCCGCGTGGTCGGTCCGCCCTTCGCCCACAAGCACACGACGTTGTGGCCCGGCGGCGGCGCCGCCGCCAGGTCGGCCCCGAAGGCGTCCCACTGCCACGGGCCCATGCCGTTGAGCTCCAGCAGGAGCGCATCGCCGTGCGGGCCCTCAACATCGAGCGCGCGCGAAGCGGGTTCTGGCTTGTTCGTATTCCGCTGCCACTGCGCGGCGTCGCCCGGTTCGAAGTCGAAGAGCATGTGCTGGACTGGCGTCTCGGCGCGCCTCCGCGCGAGATCGGACTGCGAGAGCCACTGACGGCCGACCCAAACGGCTGGATCCGAGAATGCCCTCCCGCCAAGCAAGGCGACGTGGCCGCCCGAGCGGAGGTACCGAAGCAACGCCTCTGCTGCGGCTGCCGGGAAGTGCGGGCTATCGGGAACGACCAGGAGCCGGACCCTGGCCGCGGACAGCACGGCCGGGTCGCAGGCCTCCGCGTAGCTGATGGGCTCGGCCCGCATGCCGCCATGCCGGAACGCCCTCAGCAACCCGTCGGCCCGGGCCGCAGAGGGGAGGCCGGCCTCGCGAAGGACCGCGATCAGGGGGGCATCGGGCCCAGTGCGCGCCGCGCCCGCGACCGATGCGGTCACGATAGCCGCCACAACCGCCCACCCCGCTGTTCGCATACCGAGCCCCTCTGCTCGCGACGGGCCTACCGGCTCAGTACGGGGCTGAACCAAATGCCCCAGTCGCCGCTACGGCCATCGCCGCCATCCTCGACGACGAGCTCGAGCATCCGCACGCCGGTCACGTCCACCTGCACGGCCCGCTCAACGGCATCGGTCACGCGTTCGGAGCGGAACAGCTCGGCACCATCGCCCATGACGACGAACACAACCGAACCCGTGTTACCGCTCTGGAGACCGTAGAACGCGTCGAGCTGGCCCCACCCGCCGCCCAGATCGAACACATAGCGCGACGGCGCGTGAGCATACAACCCTCGCTCGTGTACCCGTTCGGACGACCGCAGCGGGAAGCCACCCTCAAGCAGATCCCGCGCCGGCGCCTGCCATCCCACCTGGGCCGCCTCCCACTTGGCTTCGGTCAGACCCACGGACGTGACAACGGCCGGGATGTCAGCAGGAGTCTGCGTGGGCTCGGGAGGACGCGGGGACCAGGCGCGCTTCAGCACGGCCAGCTCTTCGGGCGTGAACGACTGGCGCAGGTCGGCACCCGAGAACTCGGCCAGCCGGGTGCAGAACAGCTCGAACTTGCCCCAGTCGGTCTCGGTAGCCTTGAGGCGGTCCTCGGGGATACGGTCGGCTGGGTCGGCACTCCATGCCACCGAGAGATGATCGCCGCCCGACCCCTCAACGTGGAGCACCTCCACGTAGTAGCGCCCGCCCGCCTCCAGATGAACCGGCTCAGACTGCTGCGAGGCCCGCTGCACCTGCCGTGGGGCTGTGTAGCCCTCGACCCACGCGATGCGGCGCCTGTTGGCTGGATCAGCATCCGTACTCAACCAGAGCTCGCTCGCATCATCGGATGAGAGCCACAGGGTGTACTCGCCCGAGGCATCGGGGCAGAGGAAGCCGCTGACGCGATCCCCGTAATGATCCTCCTCGTCGATGGGGATCTCGAACCGAGTGAGTTCCGTCACCGCATCAGGCGGGCCCGCGAACCGAGGGCTTCGTGTGAGGGACGTCAGCTCTCCATCACCTGATCCTCGCCAGAGCTCTCGCCGCAACCCGCCCGTGGGCCCGTCGGCCGATGTGGCGAGATGGGCCCCATCAATGGGCGTGTGCTCCATGCCCTTCAGATAGGAGCGGTACGTCTGGCGGAAGGGCTCCCAGCCGATGGTGTCGCGAAGCTCGATGGCCTTCAGTATCACCGCGCAGACGCTGGGGACGCCGTCCTTCCCACGCACGATCCAGCGATTGCGGACGGCAGGCCCGCGGCGCCAGCCATCTTCAGCAATGGCCAGGTCGCGCGTCTCACAGGCATAGTAGAAGAACAGCTCACCGAAGTGCATCTCGAACACCCACGGCTCGTAGTCGTAGTCGTGGGCGAGCTCGTGCAGGAACACCTCGGGGCAGAAGCCAGGCCGCGCCCAGTACTGCTCGAGCCAGTCACGCCTGACGACCCAAAGGATCGGGTTGCCACTCCACCCCAGAGCACCAATGTCCCACAGGCGTGGACCCCAGGCCGAAAGCTGGAACTCGCCCAGATCGCGGCCGGTGAGCTCAGCATAGGCCTCGTAAGCCAGATCCGTGTTGGCGATCACCTGCTCGACACCGGCCCGAGTCGCTGCCGCGATCTCGTCGCGGTAGAGGTTCAGAACGAAGTGCCGCCCCTCGAACCGTTCGGTGTCCGGGTTGGGCTCCACGGTAAGGTCATCGAACAGGGCTTCGCCCACAGCCCCTCCCCGGCCCAGTCGGCACAATATGGTGATCTTCCCGTCGGGCCCGGTCGCGAAGTCGAGGGCGAAGGGCGTCCAGTCGAAGTCGCCCAGGCCCTTGTTCGCGCCATGGCAGCGGGTGGAATCGCACATCCACATGCTCGTGGCAATGCCGGCGCCGACGGCGTCGCCTCCCGTGGCCCCGGGACGGATGCCCGTACCCTTGACCTTGCCGCGCAGAATGTAGGCCGAGTGGGGCGCCAGCTGTAGTTCCCGCGAACACGCGGCATCGTCATCGCCCGGCTGGTCGGTACGGATGCGGATGCAGGCCGACCCGCCGACTCCGGCATCCGCCACCCACGAGACCTCGGCCCCGTCCCGACCGTTCCACGCCCAACCCTCCGGCAAGCCGTCCGAATGGGCCTCGAAATCGCCATTCGGGAGCAGCACAGCCGGGGCCTCGGCCGGCGCGATCCCCGCGGCACACGTCAGCATCAGCGCGCGAAGCAGTATGGGCATCGGCCTGGTGCCCTCCTGGTAGCGTTCGCAAACAGTGTGACAGGTTCGCGAAGCGAGAGCCAAGGGCGTTCCGAACAACACGGAGCCCGGATCGGGGCTCGGTAGGCACCCAACCCGGACTCCCTGGATCTCCATCGCACGGGGCACGGACCCACGCTCGGCACGTCCGGCTAGGCCGCCGCAGTCAACTCCTCGTCCCCCTGCCCTTGCCCGGGGTCAGTCCAATCTTCCTCGAACCCGTTCAGCCAGTCCGGGTACCCGTCCCCGTCCTCATCATCACCATAGTCGCCGTCGTCCCAGCCATCGCCGTCGGCATCGGAGTCATAGTCGTCCGAGACACCATCACCGTCATCGTCGGCGTCCAGGTAGTCGTCGGTCCCGTCATCATCCGTGTCGAGGCCCAGCCAGTCGTCCTGGCCGTCGCCGTCATCGTCCAGGTCCTCACCGTCGCAGAACCCATCGCCGTCATCGTCCAGGTCCTGCCAGTCGTAGATGCCATCCTCATCCTCATCGAGCCAGCCGGGCAAGCTGATGCCATAGTCACAGGGGTCATCCGGGTCCCCAATGCCATCGCCGTCGTCATCGGCATCGACCGGGTTGTCCTGGCCGTCGTTGTCCCAGTCGTCATCGAAGATGAAGGGGATGTCGTCGTCGGTCCCGGTGAGATACTCCTCCTCATCGGCGTCTAACACGCCATCGCCATCGTCGTCGCTATCAGACCAGTCATCGGTTCCGTCGCCATCGGTGTCGATCTCATCCAGCGGGCTGTCACTGCACTCATCGACATCGCCGGTCTCCTCGTCGAGGTCCACGTCGCCGATGTCCACAGACATGTCCTCGTCAGGGATGCCCAACAACACGGCGCCGCCGAAGCCGATGATGGCATCGACGGCGTCCAGGAACCCGTCGCCGTCCAGGTCGGTCAGCACGGCCAGGATGACCTGCTGGACATGATCCGGAAGCGCGATCTCGAAATCGCCGTTGGCGTCCGGCTCACATACGCCAGCGATGTCGCCGCTGTCGTTACCGATCGCGCAAACCAGTTGGCGCACCCCGGCCTGCCGCAGACTCGTGGCCACCGCACCGCCAGTCAGATGGCCCTGCACCCCGCGAGGGCCGGCCACGAGTGCATCGCTCACGTTGTGATTGCCACCATTGTTGTTGATGCCCGGCTGCCCATCGCCACATCCGGCCATGATCAACACAGTCACTGAGAGAGCACAGTAGTACCCGGAACGCAGAGCCGACCCATAACACAGCGCCCGTCTCACCAGCACATCGACCTCCTTCGCGACTCCTCACCCTCAGTAACGGCCTCAGCAAGTAGCTGCTCAGCGGGTTCGACGGCCGGCCACAGAGCCCTTCCTAGTACTTCGGGCGCACCAGCACCCGCAGGCGCTTCAGCGAGTATCCGCGGGCATTGCCGGTGAACGTCCAATCGCGCGTCTGGCCCTCGCTGTTGCCAATGCCGATGTCGGCCCCCGCACCGGCCTTCCAGTTGTTGATGGCGAACACGGTCTGCTGGGCCTCGCTATTGCCCACCTGCATGCAGCCGTAGCCATCCACCGTGCCGCCATCCATCTGATCGCCGAAGTCCCAGAGGTCATTGGAGGCGTTGGGGACGTTCGCGGCGTTCGGCGGACCATAGTTGTTCGACCAGAACTCGATACAGCCGCCGCTCAGCCCGACTCCTGTCGCCAAGCCGCTCACGTTCGAGATGATGGTCATGTTTGCCACGGGGCACTGGAACCGGGCACCCGATGCTATCGTGGGGATACCGATCTTCGTGATGTCATCGGTGAATGCGTCCATCGACACGTAGACGTATTTCACACCCTCGCCCGGCTTCTGGAGGTCGAGGAAGTAGGCCACGCGGTCGAAGGCGCCAGCGAGCGTGCCGGCGTTGTTCACATCGTAGGTCACATCAGCGCCCAGCTTGCCGAGATCGATATCGTAGGCGAGCTGGTAGTCCTTGGCCTCATCAACCTTCACGGTCAGGTAGTCGATGACCGGCACCTCTCCCGCCCGGAAGGCGCCCGCGGGCAGGCCTTCCTTGTTCGACAGGTTCGGCTCGGCGCTCTTGTGCCAGGCGAAACGTACAGCGCACGGCTTCTCGACGCCGGGGGCGGTGAGAAGCACCGAGTCGCCATCGATGACCGCATCGGCCTTGGTGTAGTCGCTCTCCGGCCCGATAATCTCGAACCAAGTTAGCGGCTGGCCGTCGCGAGAGACCAGACCGCCGCCCACGTTGTCGAAACGCACGCGGAGAGTGTCACCCTCGGTTGCGAGCTCGCGGAACGTGGGCCCGGAGCACACCACATTGGTCCGGCCGTAGGTCTTGTTGAGAGCCAGCAGCGCCAGGCGCTTGCCCACGTCCTGCTTGTTCTTCGGGTGGATGTCGTTGTAGTCCGCGATGTCGTTGATGACGGCCATGCCGGTGTTCGGGATGCTCTGGGCGGCGGCCTGGGCCTCCCAGAAGACCGGCAGGATACCCGGGTCCTCGTCGCCGTAGTTCCACGGCGCGATCTGCACGTAGTAGAAGGGGAAGTCCCCCTGCTGCCATACCTCGCGCCAGCCCCCGATGAGGGCCTTCATCTTCTCCGCGTAGAGCATGCCCTCGCCATGGTTCGACTCGCCCTGATACCAGATGGCACCCCGTATGCCATACGGCACAAGCGGCGCGATCATGCCGTTGTACAGCGCGGTGGGCTGGCCCACCGTGTTCATGGGCTTGATCGTGTCCGGGTAGGCGGGCGCCGGGTCGAGCGGCGTCTCGGTTGCCAATGCTTGGTCCGCCCGGGCGCGCCAGGCGTCGAGCTGGGTCAGGTAGTCGCCCAGGGCCTTCTTGTAGGGCTCGGACCGCGGGTCGGTGAGCGTCACGGCCTCGAGCGTGCCCTGCAGCGCGGGGATGGGAACGTAGCCCACAGGGGCCACCCACGGGTCGATGGCCGTGCCGCCCCACGAGGAGTTGATCAGGCCGATGGGCACATTGAGCTCGCGGTGCAGGTGCCTCGCGAAGAAGTAGCCGACAGCAGTGAACCCGCCCACCGTCTCCGGGCTGCAGACCTGCCAGGCGCCCTCGAAGTCTCTCGCGGGAGTCCCCGCCGGGACCTTGGGCACCTGGATGTGACGAATGCCGGGGTAGTTGGCCTCCACCCTCGCTAACTCGGCGTCGGTACACCCGTTCACGGTCCACTCCATGTTCGACTGGCCCGAGCAAAGCCAGACATCGCCGATCAGGATGTCGTCCAGTGTGAGCGTGTTCGCGCCGGTGACGGTGAGGGTCAGCGGCCCGCCGGCGGGCTGGGCCGGCAGGTCGACGCGCCAGGCGCCAGTGGCGTCGGCCGTGGCCGTAGCGACGGGCAGGTCGCCGAGCTTCACCGCGACCTCCTCGCCGGCGTCGGCCCATCCCCAGACCGGGATGGCCTGGTCGCGCTGCAGCACCATGTGGCTGCCGAACACATGCGGTAGAGTGACATCGGCCCGGGCGCAGGGCGCCAGGGCTGCCGCCATGCAGGCGACAAGGAACGTGTGGGTTCGGGGCATAATGTTGGCCTCTCTCATGAAACGAATGCGGGGAGCGGCAGGCGCGGCCCTTGGGCACAGTCTACCTCAAGCGTCGCTGCGGCGAGGAGAGACGGTTGCCTCCGAGGGCATCTACGCCCTCGCCGTGTAGGCGATCCGGGCGGCGAGCTGGGTCTGGGCCTCAACCGCGCCTGAAATGACCGCGCTCTGCTGAGCGATCATGCGGGCGAGCTGCTCGGCTTGGAGGGCCAGGTCGGCTGACCGGAGGCGCTCTTCGCCCTCGACCTTGTCTGTCTGCGCGTCCGCGATTCGGCGCCGCTCATCTTCTGTGCGCGGTGTGGCTGGCAACGACGAGAGCGCCGCCTCGGCGGACCGCACCTGACCGGCGGCCTCCTGCCGTTCGCGCTTGAGCTCGTGCTCCGCCGACGCGGAGGGCACGGTGCCGCCGTCACGGCTCTCGCCCTCGGCCTCCGCGGCGGAGGCCTCGCCGCTCGCGGCCTGCGTTGCCGGTGCGGTGGCGCCACCATGCGCGGCGGCGGTGTCAGTCCCCTGGTGACTCTCCCTCGGCTCGAGCCTGGCCTTCGCCTCACCCGCCACCGCCACAAGCCGCCCATCGCGCATCTCGAACCGGATGTCGATGTCCTCGGAGACGACCTCGTAGCCCTCGGCCAGTGCCCGCATCCGATAGCTGTTGAGATGACCGCGTTCGTGAGCAGAGACGTGAGCGACCGACAGACCCTCAGTGCAGTGCTCGGTCATCCCGTGGCCGTCGAAGGCCATCATCCCGTGCGCGGCCGGCTCAGCCATGGCCTGCCGCCACGCCGCGATCGTCGTCAACTGAGGGTAGGAGCCGATCCCACCAACGCGCAACGGTCACACCTCGCGCACACCTCTACTACATCGGTTGTCGGCAGAGGGGGCGCGGAACTTGAGGGCGATCATCCCCACCCCCGCAGAACCCGCGCTCACCGCTGTGCGATGAGTCGCTGCTGCCTCAGTGAGCGGAGCACCAAATCGCTGACGGGTGTGGCAGTGGAGGCCAACACGTAGCTCGCGCCGTGGCTCATGCACCATGCACGAAGCTCGCCGCAGTAGGCGTCGACCGTCCGTTGGTAACGTCGCAGTAACCCGCCGCCGACCGTGACCTCCCTGGCGTCGCCCGTCTCGGAATCGACCAGCCGGAGGTCACCCACCAGGTCCGGCACCAGCTCGGTGCGATCGAGCACCTGGATGACACCCACATCGAACCCGCGCCCGAGAAGGGCTGAGAGCCCCGGGCCATAGCTGGAGGGGTCCAGGAAGTCCGAAAGAACAACGAGCAGCCCCGGACGCTTCATCCGCAGCGCGGCGGCCTTCATGCAGGCCGAGAGGCGCGTCGCGCCACCCGGTTCCAGGCGCTCCAGGTGCTCGAGAAGCCGGAACACGGACGCTCTGCCCCGGACCGGGCCGAATGTGGCATCCAGCTGCCACGAGAACGCGGCCACCATGACCCGATCGAGGTTGCACAGGGCCACGTAGGCCAGCGCCGAAGCCACCTGCCTGGCGTAGCGGAACTTGGCGGGGCTGCCGAAACTCATCGACTCGCTCTGGTCGATGAGCAGGTAGACGTTGAGATCCTCTTCCTCAACGAAGAGCTTGATGAACAGCCGGTCCAGCCGGCCGTAGAGGCACCAATCGATCCGCCGGAAGTCGTCGCCGGGCACGTAATCCCGGTAGTCGGCGAACTCAATGGACGTGCCTTGCTTCCTGCTCCGCTTCTCACCCTTCAGCGTCCCGCGGAACACCTTGCGGGTGAGCAGACAGAGGCGCTCGAGTTGAGACAGAAAGCCAGGGTCGAGAAGAGGCTCGGCCATGCTCCGTCCCCGCTATCGGGTCGACGCCGCTTCGGCCTCAGACGCAGCCGGAGCAGCGGGCGGCGCCGCGGGGAGATCGGCTGGCTTCGGCGGTTCTGCCGCCTCGGGCACGTGGGCCAGGATGTCATCGATGAGCGAATCGGTCTGGATGCTCTCGGCCTCACCCTCAAAGTTCAGGATCATCCGGTGGCGTAGGGCTGAATGGACCACGGCCCGGATGTCCTCGAAGGAGACGTTGAACCGCCCCTGCAGCAGCGCCCGGGTCTTCCCAGCCAGGATAAGCGCCTGGGCGCCGCGGGGCGAGGAGCCCCACGAAACGAACTGGGTGACCCGTGGCGGGGCGAAGGGCGAACCCGGGTGCGTGGCCAGCACCAAGCGCACCGTGTAATCGCGCACGTACTCGGCGATGGGTACCTCCCTCACCAACAATCGCATCTCGTTGAGCCGCTCGGGGCCCGTGACCTTCTGGATCGGCTGGTCGTAGGTGCCCGTGGTGCGGCCGATGATGTACCCCAGCTCATCGCGGCTGGGGAACCTCACCAGGATCTTGAACATGAAGCGGTCCAACTGGGCCTCGGGCAGCGGATAGGTGCCCTCCATCTCGAGTGGGTTCTGAGTCGCCATGACGACATAGGGCTCCGAGAGGCGGTGGACCACCCCGCCCACGGTGACGCTGTGCTCCTGCATGGCCTCAAGCAGGGCCGACTGGGTCTTCGGCGTGGCCCGGTTGATCTCGTCGGCCAGGATGATGTTCGCGAACACGGGGCCGCGGTGGAACTCGAAGGCCCGGCGCCCGTCAGGGCCCTCCATCACCATGTTGGTGCCAATGATGTCGGCCGGCATGAGGTCCGGGGTGAACTGGATCCGTGAGAAGGGCAGGTCAAGCACCTGTGAGAGCGTCCGGACCAGCAGGGTCTTCCCGAGGCCGGGGACACCCTCGAGCAACACGTGGCCGTTGGCCATGAGGCAGGTGAGGACGCCATCGATCACATCCTCCTGACCGACGATCGCGCGCTGGATCTCGGCCCTCATGGCGCGGAAATCGTCACGGAAGGCCTGTGCTTGCTCGACTCCGTCCAACCATCCCGCCCCCTTGCGCGGCGATTATCGCAGTGGGTCGGTTGGGCGTCAACGAGACGACTCCATGGCAGCGGGACAGCCATACAGATCCATCCCTATCAGCGTATGGAGGAACAGGGCCGCCCCATGGAGTAACACGGAAAACATAGCCGATGCGGGCGCTTTCGTCCCTTGTCGGCAACGCGACCGCGTGATCGAGTCTGGAGGAAGGCGTTCTTGCGGCGCGAAGGCCACTTGTGATATAGTGTCGGCAACGCGACCGCGTGATCGAGTCTGGAGGGACTGTGTGATGAGGTGCTTGTGGCTGCTCATGCTGAGCGGCGCGCTCTGTCTGGCGCTCATCGGATGCAAGAAGGGCGGTGATGCCCAGAGCGGGCCGACAGACGCGATGCTCGAGACGAAGGCGAAAATGCAGCAGCAGTACGCGGGGAAGCGTGGCCCGATGGCTGGAGTCGAGGGCGGTGCAGGGGGTATGAAGGCCAAGATGGGCCAGACGGCCGGCCCAACGGCATCGACGACCGGAGACGAGTAGCCGGCTGGTCAGGCGAGCGACTCGGACCTAGCGCAGTCGGTCGACGACTGTGCGATGCCACGAGAGACGAGGTGTGAGTGAGTATGCGTTCGCGGCATGGATTCACGCTGATTGAGCTTCTGGTCGTAATCGCGATCATCGCCATTCTGGCGGCCATTCTGTTCCCTGTCTTTGCCAAGGCGCGCGAGAAGGCGCGTCAGTCCTCATGCGCGTCGAACCTGAAACAGCTTGTGCTCGCCTTCATGCAGTATAAGACCGACTACGATGAGAAGTTCTGCCTGACGTGCTGGACGCCGACGGTAAACCAGGCGGGGTGCTCCCCGTGGCCCCAGGCGTGGCCCAACTGCATCTACCCGTACTGCAAGAACCAGCAGATCTTCGTGTGCCCCAGCAACAGCGGTGCCTGCATGATGCCGGGGGCCTATGCGCCGAACTCACCCGGGTCCGTGTGGGACAACGGGGCGGGCACCAACTACGGCATCGCCGAGGAGTTCTTCTCCTACAGCGGAGGAATGCCGGACGCGAAGCTCAGTGCGCCGGCCGAGACGCTGTTCATCGCCGATTCCCGCTGCAACTGGATCGGCGGCTACTGGAGCGCGGCAAACCGCTCGGCACTCACGCGTGTGGCCATGGCCAAGCGCGGATCCGGGTCATCCGCGGCGTGCTGCAACGGGAACGTCTGGGACGCGGCATCCGAGAACGCGACCCTGCACAACGGCGGGTCGAACCTCGGTTTCGCTGACGGTCACGTGAAGTGGATGAAGGGTGCGGCCATCAAGACGGTATCGGGCGGCGGCTCAATCCGGTACTACCCGAACGAGTGGTAGTCTGGACTCGATCAGGCACTGAGACACAGACACGAGCAGGGAAGGGCGAGGCGCAGTGGCCGCGCGAAGCTGCTGCGCCTCGCGCGCGGTTGAGAGCCACTGCCGCGTAGGGGAGCATCGGCGGCGACCCAAGCCCGGCCGGCGCGCGAAAGGCCCATACCCCGCACCGCTCTGTCGGGTGGAGTGGCCGCGCAGGGGTGCGCCCGAAGGGCGCGTCGGTCGAGCGTCCCACTCAACACCTCTTACCCCACCGGGACGGTCGGCCTGCGGCCTGCGGCGGAACAGGGCAATCTGGGGACCCACCCAGCTCGCACTCGAGAGCGAAACGGCCCTGCCCTGTGCTTCTTTGGGCGTCCGCCTCGCCGGGCCATGGTGTATATTGTCTCCTTCTGCGGAGGCCTGCCTTCGATGACATACGCTCCGGGTCTGGCCCATATGCCTCCCCGCCGCCGGGCAGTGCTGTTCAGGCACTGCGCAACGAAGATTGCCTGGCCGCCATGGTCATGGCGCCGGGCGGCCTACCAGGTCTTCGCCCCCTGAGCGGCGCTCAACTCTCGAGACGCACTGAAGGAGTGCACTGCGCGATGAAGCAGGACCTCTTGACCATTCTGGACCTCGGCAAGGACCTCGTTGAGGAGATCCTCGACCTGGCGGTCGACATGAAGACACATCGTGGGGCGCCCGCACATCGGTCGATCCTCGGCGGGAAGTCGGTGGCGACCATCTACGAGAAGCCATCGACGCGAACCAAGCTGTCGTTCGCTGTTGGGATCTATGAGCTGGGCGGGAACGCCATCGAGCTCACCGCGTCGGGGAGCCAGCTCAGCCGGGGGGAGACCTATGCCGACACCGGACACGTGCTCGAGCGGTACGTCCATGGCGTCGTGTTCCGCGCACTGAAGCACGAGGCGGTGTGCGAGCTGGCCGCCGCGTGCGGCGTGCCCGTCATCAACGCGTTGAGCGACCAGCATCATCCGTGCCAGATTCTGGGCGACCTCATGACCGTTCAGGAGCGATTCGGTCGCCTGCACGGCGTCGAAATCGCCTTCGTTGGCAACGGCAGCAACATCGTGCACTCCCTGATGTGCGGGGTCGCCGTGCTGGGACTGAAGCTCCGGGTGGCAACGCCTCCCTCGGCCACGCCGCTGGACTCGGTGAAGGAGTTGGTTGCCCCGGTCGCACAGGCTTCCGGTGCGGTCATCGAGTACGGGGTCGACCCCATCGCCATGGTCACCGGGGCCGATGTGGTCTACACGGACGTCTGGTTCGACATGGGAAAGGACCATGAGCGGGACGCCCGACTCCACGAGTACCGGCCGTACCAGCTTGACGACGCTCTGCTGGCCCACGCGAAGCCGACGGCGGTGGTGATGCACTGTCTGCCCGCCATGCGCGGGGAGGAGATCACCAACGAGGTGATGGACGGTCCCCAGTCCATCGTGTTCGACCAGGCCGAGAACCGCCTGCACGTCCAAAAGGCGATCATGGCTAAGCTGCTCGTCTAGCTCGAGCTGGACTGATCCGCGGAGGGCGGGTGGTGGCCTTGGCGGAGCTGATCGACATCTCGGTCGCGATCCATCCGCGCATGCACGTATGGCCCGGGGACCCCCCAGTGCGGGTGGACCGAGTGGCCTCGCTGGCCGATGGGGACTCGTGCAACCTCTCGCGCCTGGAGCTGTGCGCGCACACGGGCACGCACATCGACGCGCCGCTCCACTTCGTCCGCGGCGGCGCGCCGGTGGATCAGCTTCCGCTCGACGCCTTCGTCGGGCCCGCGCGCGTGGTCCGCGTCGCCGATGGTGCCGCGATCGGTGAGGACGACATCCAAGCCTCCGCCGTACGGGAAGGCGAACGCATCCTGTTCCGCACCGCGAACTCGGAGCGTTGGGCCGGCCCGGGGTTCCTCACCGACTTCGTAGCGTTCACCGATGAGGCCGCTCGACTGCTGGCGTCCCTACGCCCCCGGCTCGTCGGCATTGACTATCTCTCCGTTCAGCCATTCCACGCGGACACCGCCGGGGTGCACGAGGCTCTGCTTGGCGCGGAGATCGTGGTGCTGGAGGGGCTGAACCTGGCGGGCGTGCAGCCCGGCGAGTACGAGCTGATCTGCACGCCACTGCTCATCGCGGGGTGCGAGGGCGCACCGGCCCGGGCACTGCTCCGCCGTTAGGGCCCCACGGCTGGAGGGCGGCGCCTGACGCTCGGCGAACCGCCTCGACGCGAGGAGGCGGTTCCCATGCGAGACCGGCAAAGCACGCTGCGTCGCATCCTGGACTCGGGCATTGTGGCCGTGATGCGCGCCCGCAGCAGCGAGCACCTCATCGGTGTGGCCGACGCGATCCGGGCAGGCGGAGTTGACTGCATCGAGGTCACGATGACGACGCCGAACGCCTTGGGCATCATCGAGCAGACCGCCCGGACATTTGGTGACGACGCCGTCATCGGCGTCGGTACGGTGCTCGATGCAGAGTCCGCCCGAGCCGCCATCTTGGCCGGCGCCCAGTTCATCGTCGCACCCACCCTGAATCCCGACGTGATCCGCATGGCCCATCGGTACGACAAGGCGGTGATCCCGGGTGG
>Ga0116184_10002573_pt1 | contig 15715 bp, 9 predicted proteins | sample AD_JPNNA5_MetaG_FD_89886 | JGI IMG/M metagenome (GOLD analysis project Ga0116184, IMG submission 89886) | Active sludge microbial communities of municipal wastewater-treating anaerobic digesters from Japan - AD_JPNNA5_MetaG | ecosystem: Engineered > Bioreactor > Anaerobic > Digestate | place... | reverse complement strand
TGCCGCGGTGATCTTCGGCCTGACGATGCTCTTTTTTGCCAAGCCGGTTTTCAATGTGGATATGAATTCGATGAATTCCATGAGCAAAGCCACCATGAATGCCGACAGAAAAATGCAGGAGGTGTGGGGCAATCTCTCCGGCCGGTGCTATGTTTTTCTGGAAGCCTCAGACATGGTGAAGCTCCGGGAAAAAAATGATCAACTGGCCGCCTGGCTGGCCGAAGATGTGCGGGAAGAAAAATTAGCATCTCCTTTTTTGCCGACAGTTCTGTTTCCTGCACAGGAGACCGCTCAAAAGAACCTCGCGGCCTGGCGCGCGTTCTGGCATAGAGAGCGCATAGCGGCTTTGAAGCGTGATTTAAACACGGCGGCTCGGGAAAACGGTTTTGCGTCAAACGCTTTTGAACCGTTCTGGAAAATCATTCATCGGGAAACTACCGGCACATTCGAAATTCCGGAAAAATATTTTGACATGCTCGGTATTGCCAAAGACGGCGCCGGTTACACACAACTGAGTCTGCTTGCCGCCGGGAAAAATTACAACGCGGAAGATTTCTTTAAGCGCATTTCGCAGAGCGGCCTGGCCAAAATATTCGACGCCGATTTGTTCAACAAGCGGCTGGGCGATTTTCTGAAAAATCTTTTCTTGGAAATCGCCATGATCATTAGTATCGGACTGGTGCTGATTACCTTTTTGTATTTTCTGGACTGGCAGTTAACGCTCGCCGTTCTGGCGCCGATCGTCTTCGCGCTTTTCGCTACGCTGGGCACCATGAAAATCATAGGCCATCCGCTGGATATTCCCGGCATCATGCTCTGGATCATCATCATGGGCATGGGGGATGATTACGCGGTTTATTATATCTGCCATTACCAGCGTCACTTCGATGAAAAAAGTCCGGCCATGCACACCATCAAACTGGCGATATTCCTGGCGGCGCTGACCACCTTGATCGGCTTCGGTGTCCTGGCGCTGGCCGACCACGCGCTTTTGCGCAGTATCGGAATTGTTTCTTTCCTCGGAATCATTTATTCTCTGATCGGCGTCTTTTTTATCCTGCCGGTGCTGATGGAAAAAATATTTGCGCCGGTTCAATATCCGACGGGGGATTTTACGATTGGTTCAAAAGAACATCTACGCCGAACTGTTTTGCGCTACCGGCATCTGCCCGCGTATCCGCGTATTTTCGCCCGGATGAAAATGATGATAGACCCGATGTTCAAGGAACTGGACAAGTATGTAAAAAATCCCCGCCGGATTATTGACATCGGCTGCGGCTTTGGCGTTCCCGCCACGTGGCTTTTGGAAATTTATCCGCATGCTCAGGTGTTCGGCATTGAACCCGATGAAGAGCGCGTGTTGATTGCTTCGCGTGTCATCGGCAACCGCGGAACAGTAGAAGTGGGCCGGGCGCCCGATCTGCCACACGTTGAAGGAGACGTTGATTACGTCCTCATGCTGGACATGCTTCACCTGATTTCCGATGAAGAAGTAAAAATTGTTTTTCAGCGGATTTACGATAAACTAACTGCGGGCGGGACATTGCTTGTCCGGGCAACCATTCCTTCGGATAAGACAAATCCATGGAAGCGCCGGATAGAGGAAATCCGATTAAAAATTACCGGTATGCCTAACCGGTTCCGGGGTGAAAGTGAAATTGTTAGTTTCATGGAAAACGCAAAATTTAATGTCCAAGTCTTTTCCTCAGATTTCAAAGGAACTGAGGAAAAGTGGTTCGTGGGCAGAAAAGTTAGAAAATAGTTGATAAACTGACCGAATTTTATATAATACGGTCATCATAATGACCGAGGCATCAAAGATGTATATTGTTCAAAAGCAGTTAGAAAATCTAAAAAAACTGGCAATGCCCGGAAAAGTGATTGTGATTTACGGCGCCAGACGTACAGGGAAAACTACTTTGCTCAAAGAGTTTCTCAAAGATGAGACTGAATCGCACGTATTGGTTAATGGTGAAGATATAACGGTCCGTTCTCATTTATCGAGCCAGTCCGTAGAAAAACTGGTAGCGTTTGTCGGCGATGCGCGGCTTCTTGTTATTGATGAAGCGCAAAAAATTCCCCAGATCGGGCTCAATCTCAAACTGATTGTTGATCATCTGCCGGAAATCCGCATCATTGTGACTGGTTCTTCATCCTTTGATTTGGCGCGCTCCACGGGAGAGCCGCTAACAGGCAGAAAATACACGCTGAAACTTTTTCCGCTGGCGCAGATGGAAATCGGGCAAATCGAAAAAATACATCAGACGGAAGCCAATCTGGAAAATCGTCTGATTTACGGCTCTTATCCGGAAGTGGTGTTGATGAAAGATAACAAAGGCCGGGAAAAGTATCTTAAAGAAATCGTATCATCTTATTTATATAAAGACATTCTGGAACTGGACGGCATCAGGCATTCGGCCAAGATCGTTCGCCTGTTACAGCTTCTTGCTTTTCAGATCGGGAAGGAGGTTTCCTTAAGCGAGCTGGGAACCTCTCTATCCATGAGCAAGAATACGGTGGAGCGCTATCTGGACCTTCTGGAAAAAGCTTTCGTTCTACAAAAATTAACCGGCTTCAGCCGCAACCTGCGCAACGAAATCACTAAAAATTGCCGTTACTATTTTCTGGATAATGGTGTGCGAAATGCCCTGATCAATAATTTCAACCTGCTGGAGCAACGCAACGATACGGGCGAATTGTGGGAAAATTATTTGATCATGGAAAGATTAAAAAAACAGGAATATCTGGAAGCGCAGGCGAATAACTATTTCTGGCGGACTTATACGAAACAGGAAATTGATTTTGTCGAAGAGCGGGAAGGCCGTTTATTCGGCTACGAGATCAAATGGGGCAAGGCCAAACCAAAGCCGCCCAAACAATGGCAATCCGCCTATCCCGAATCATCCTTCGAACTGATTAACCGGCAGAATTATCTTAAGTTTATTAGTTAATGCAAAATGAAGCACTTAAGGCTAAAACAAAACGGACTCAAAAAACATTACCGGAGGTCTGGAACTTAAATGCCCCAACTCGAACACATCGAAGCAATTGAAAAACGGCTCTGGACGGCGGCCGATACCCTGCGGGCCAATTCCAATTACGCCAGCAACGAATACTTTCTTCCCGTTATGGGGCTGGTATTTCTGCGCCACGCCTACAGCCGCTATCTGGCAGTCAAAGACAATATCGAAGCAAATCTGCCTAAACGAGGCGGCAAGACAAGACCCCTGACCAAGGAAGACTTCTCGCAAAAGAGCGCCATCTTTCTCCAGCCCAAAGCACAGTTTGATTTTCTTGTCGCTCTCACTGACAGCGACGACCGGGCCAAGGCCATCATTGAGGCAATGGAATCCATCGAGGCAGACTATGAAAACCTGCGCGGCGTTCTGCCCAAGTCTGAATATCAGGAACTCGACAACGACGTTCTCGGACAACTTTTGCGCACCCTCAACCCCGAAGAACTCAAACGTGTTTCGGGCGACGTGTTCGGCCGCATCTACGAATATTTCCTCACCCAGTTTGCCGATCAGAAAGCCCACGACGGCGGCGAATTCTTCACGCCCGTTTCGCTGGTCTCGCTCATCGCCAACGTGCTCGAACCCCAAAACGGCATTGTGCTTGATCCGGCCTGCGGTTCCGGCGGCATGTTCGTTCAGAGCGCACACTTTGTCGAACGCCGTCATCAAAACCCGGTGGACAGGCTCACCTTTTTCGGATTGGAAAAAAACGCCACGACCATCCGTCTGGCCAAGATGAATCTGGCCGTCCACGGTCTGGAAGGCAACATCCAGAAGGCCATCAGCTATTATGAAGACCCGCATGAACTGCTGGGGAAGGCCGACTTTGTCATGGCCAATCCGCCGTTCAACGTGGATGAAATAGACGCAGACAAGGTCAAAAGCGACCCTAGGCTGCCCTTCGGCCTGCCGGGCGTTAACAAGAAAGACAAGGTTCAAAACGGCAACTATGTCTGGATCAGCTATTTTTACAGCTATCTCAACAAGCATGGCCGGGCGGGCTTTGTCATGTCCTCTCAGGCGTCCAGCGCCGGGCGCGATGAAGCCAAAGTCCGCCGGAAGCTCATCGAAAGCGGCGATGTGGATGTCATGATCGCCATCCGCTCCAACTTCTTCTACACCCGCACCGTCCCCTGCGAGCTGTGGTTTCTCAACCGCGCCAAACCCGCAGCGCACAAAGACAAGGTGCTGATGATCGACGCGCGCAACGTTTATCGCAAGGTCACCCGCAAGATTTATGACTTTTCCCCGGAGCAGGAGCAAAATCTTCTGGCCATCGTCTGGCTTTACCGGGGCTGCGCCGGAAAATTCCTGGAACGGGTCGCCGGTTACTGCCGTCAGACACTTACCGAAGCAGAGGGCTGCTTTGCCGGCAAGGATGACACAGGCGAGACCGTCGAACCGATCCCGTCTTTCATCAAAGCAAGTGATGCCCTGCGCGAAACGCTTCAGCCGTTGCTGAAAACGCTTGCCAAAGACGGCCCGCATGCCGAAACGCTCAAGGAATTAAACGAAACAAACACCGCTTTCAAAACCGATGTCAAATCTTTCCAGAAAATGCAAGCCTCGGAGCAGACGGCATGGGAAAGTACGGGCACGGCGCGCCGCGCCCCAGCCACCAACGGCGAACTCAAAAAAGCGGTGGAACGACTTGCGCCGCTTGCCGAGGCCAGCCGCGACCTCATCAAACAGGCCGATCTGCTCTTTAAGCTCATGTCCCGGCTTATTGAAATCTGTGAAAACGATTGCAACGCCGAAGAAAGCGAGCACTGGCCGGGACGTGACATCACCCGCAACCGCAAAACTGCCGATGAAGCACGGCAGATTGCCGTCGAGCAGCTCAAGCAGGTGCGCTATTTCTGGAAGCAGGCCCACTGGCTGACCGAGCGGTTTCCGGAGGCGAAACTCCGCGATGTTGAAGGGCTGGTGAAACTCGTCACCCGCGCTGAGATCGAAGCCAACGATTGGTCGCTCACGCCCGGCCGCTACGTCGGCGTTGCCCCCGAAGAAATAGATGAAGAATTCGATTTTGAGGAAACTCTGCGGGAAATCCATGTGGAACTCGAAGACCTCAACGCCGAAGCGGTAAAGCTTGCCGTAACCATTAAAAAGAACTTCGAGGAGCTGGGGATATGACCTACAGTCCCGACCAACATCGGCGGCGTTCCATTCGGCTGTCCGGTTATGACTATTCGCAAAACGGGGCCTATTTCGTTACCATCTGCACAAAGAACAGAGAATGCCTGTTGGGCGAAATCGAAAATGGCGAGATGCGGTTGAATGATGCAGGGCGAATCGTTGTCGCGGAATGGATGAAAACCGCTGAAATTCGGTCAGGAATTGAATTGGATGCATGTGTGGTGATGCCCAACCATTTTCATGGGATTTTTGTTGTTTCCGATGGTAGGGGCACGGCGCGCCGTGCCCCTACGGTGGAACGATTCGGGCAACCGGTACCAGGGTCGATTCCAACGGTCATTCGTGCATTCAAATCGGCCGTGACCAAACGCATCAACGAAAGGCGTCAAATACCGGGCGAACCGTTATGGCAGCGCAATTATTACGAACATGTGATCCGCAACGAAGATGAATTGAACCGCATACGGCAATACATCAACGACAACCCGGCAAAATGGGATATGGACAAAGAAAACCCCCATGCCGGGAATGCCACCACAGGGTGCAAAATGGATGATGTTGACGTGATGGATTGGCAGGGGCACGGTAAATGGTAAGGGCACGGCAATTTGTAAGGGCACGGCGCGCCGTGCCCCTACGGGGGATGACGTTTCTTTTTGCGGAAACAACCGTTTTGCCGGGGATGGGATGATGATAAACAAATATACAATCGCCGAGACGATCAAAAAGAATTTTGAGGACCTGGGGATATGAAGAAGTTTGAAGTTGGAAGTATGAAGTGTGAAATAGAGGTCGGTCATGGTTTTTCAAACTTCACCCTTCACTCTTCAAACTTCTGTCTGGCCGCGGCGATCAAAAAGAATTTTGAGGAGCTGGGGATATGAGTTGGGCTAATGTCAAAATGGATTACCTTGGTCGTGTAGTGACTGGCAAAACACCTCCAACAAAGCAACGAAAATATTTTGATGGTGAGTACCCGTTTATTACACCTTCAGATTTGCAATATGATAGCTTTCGCGTAACAAAAACAGCAACTACGGTAACAGAAGAAGCGAAATCAAAATTTGCAAACCAATTCCTTCCTGAAAATGCAGTTACGTATACTTGTATAGCATCTGTTGGTAAAATAGGAATCACAACCATGGATTCTCTTACCAATCAACAAATCAATTCGATCATCGTTAACGATGCGCATGATTATCGGTTTGTTTACTATCTGTTGCGGAATGAAACACGCCGTATTCAAGGAATGTGCAGTGGAGTGGCCACGCCTATAATTAATAAAAGCGATTTTGAAAAAGTTGATATTAGAGTCCCAATTAATCAAAAAGTTGAGATTAATATAGCTTCCATCCTATCCGCCTATGATGACTTGATTGAGAACAACCGGCGGCGGATTCAGCTTTTGGAGCAGGCGGCGCGGCTCTTATACAAGGAATGGTTCGTCCACCTCCGCTTCCCCGGCCACGAACACACCAAAATCATCAACGGCATCCCGGCGGGGTGGGAGAAGAAGACGTTGGGTGAGTTTGCACCACTCAATTATGGAAGGGCTTTGAAAGAAGATAACCGGATATCAGGATCATTCCCTGTATATGGTTCAAGTGGAATTGTCGGATCACATATTAAAGCGCTTGTATCAGGTCCTACGATCATTGTTGGAAGGAAGGGAAATGTTGGTAGCGTTTATTGGTCATCGGATGATTGCTGGCCGATTGATACAGTTTATTACATTGATACGAGTAAATGTAATTTCTTCTTGTACTACACCCTTCAGTCCATGTCTTTTATTAGTACGGATGTAGCCGTTCCGGGTTTGAATCGTGACCTTGCGCATAGCCGGAACATAATTTTTCCGGAAGTCAAGATTCTTCAATTATTTGAAGATACTGTTATTCCCCTGCATAAACAGATGGATGTTCTGCGTAATACTATTGAAAGGTTGCAGAAAGCCCGCGACCTTTTACTCCCGCGCCTGATGAATGGAGAGATTGCCGTATGAGAATTTCGCGTATTACGAAAATCAAAGATTACCGAATATTCAGGGACTTTGCATGGCCTGGTGATCTGCACTCTTTCTCACAATTTAATGTCATCTATGGTTGGAACTGGTCAGGGAAAACGACACTTTCTTCATTGTTTGCATGCTTACAGAACAAAACAGTTCTTACTGAAGGTCAAGTTGAGTTTGAATTAGATAACGGAAGCACATTCACGGGAGACGAGATTCCATCTGCAAATGTTCCAGCTATTCGGGTTTTCAATCGCAATTTTATCGCAAAAACAGTCGATACAATTCAGCTGAATAAAGATTTAACGCCAATCTATTTTATCGGGGAAGAAAACATTGAGAAACAAAGACAAGCAGAAGGGTTGAAAAGTGAATTGGAAAAAACACGCGATGCCGTCAGTAAGGAACAAGCTAATAAGAACAAGGTGGAACGCGATCTTGATAACTACTGTATTGAAAAAGGACGGTTAATAAAAGAAGCACTTCTGGGGTCTTCGGATTATGCCAATTACGACAAACGCAGTTTTAGAGAAGCAATCAAGAGACTAAAAACCATATCACCGCAACCAAAGCCTTTGTCTGATGAGGAAAAGGAGCGTTTGCGAAAACAGAAGGAACTGCAACCAAAACCGGACATTCCAAAATTAGCAGTTACAATACCAGACCTTGGTCTATTGCGTATGAAAACAGAAGAAATTCTGAAGCGCTCGGTTGTTTCCCAAGTAATGGATGAATTGGTGCGTGACATGGAAGTGGGCAAATGGGTGCAAACCGGTTTGATGTTACACAAAGGGCAACGGCAAACAAATGCGTGTCGGTTTTGTGGAAATAATATCTCCCCTGAACGTTTAGCGAAGATTGAGGGGCATTTTAACGATGCTTTCACATCTTTTATGAGGGAAATCGTTCAACTCATCACTGATACGGAGACAAACAAGAAAGAACTTGAATCGATAGCATTCCCGGACGAAAGCCGTTTTTATGATCATCTTGTCAAAGAGGCTCATTCTTATGTTGAATCCGCGAAACCGGCCATCAAAGTAATGGCCGCATCTCTCAATATACTTAGGATCGCTCTGGAAAGAAAAAAGGACAATCCTTTTGAACAATTTGCATTGTATGATGGAGGCTTTGTCGATAGCTCGGCTGATCTTTCTGATGCTATAAATGCGCTCAATACCGCTATAGAAAAACATTCAACGACGACAAGTAATTTGGGGAATGAAATAAGAAATGCGTATAGAGCCTTGGAACAGGACTATGTTCTTGAATCTATGCCAAGTTATGATGCATTGAGCGGCATGGTAACAGGTGCTGAAACAATGTTGGCAAGTATCAGTGGCAAACCGAAAGAGCTTGAAGATAAAATTGCTGATATTGAAAGGGAAATTATTGAACATCGTAAGCCTGCCGAAGAGCTCAATCAAAGACTCCGCGCTTATCTTGGTCACGGTGAACTCACGTTTGCAGTCAAAGATACTGGATACGCGTTGTTGAGAAATGGAAAGCCTGCTTTCGATTTGAGCGAAGGTGAACGCACAGCTATTGCGTTTCTCTACTTTCTCAAATCGCTAAAGGACAAAGGTTTTGATTTAACGACAGGTATCGTGGTTATTGATGATCCTGTCTCCAGCCTCGACGCTAATGCCCTTTTTTCTGCGTTTGGCTATATGAAGGAACGCACAAAGGAGATTAATCAACTTTTCATTCTCACGCATAACTTTGCGTTTTTCAGGCAAGTGAAAAATTGGTTTCATCACTTAAAAGGCCAGCAAAAAAAGAATATTGAAAAAAGGCTTGGTCGTTTCTATCTTCTTCAAGCTTTCTTAAAGAACGGCGTGCGAAGTGCCAGATTATTACCAATCGATCCGCTTTTAGAGCAATTTGAATCTGAATATCACTTTTTGTTCAAACAGGTTTACTGTGCAGCACAGAATGATGAACCTATCGAGATGCTTGAGTATTGTTATGGTATGCCTAATATAGCGCGACGTCTTGTTGAGACTTTTCTTTCGTATCGTTTACCGCATTGTTCAGGCGATTTGATGAATCGCTTTGAAATGGCTGATTTCGATGTTGCAAAGAAAACGCGCATCCTCAGGTTCCTGAATACCTATTCACACGCATCCGGTATCAGCGAACCAGAACATGATCCATCTGTGCTTGCGGAAACAAAGGAAGTGATGAAGTTGATTCTTGAAATGATTCAATCTTTGGACCAGCAGCATTATCAAGGGATGGAAAGTATTGTGGTATCTAAAGACAATGCAGAGTGAGGCGAAGAATGGATGAACCAAAATCATTAGATAGCATTTTCAAGGAGAAGATATTTCGTATACCCGACTATCAGCGGGGCTACGCTTGGCAGGTGGCACAGTTGAAGGATTTCTGGGAGGATCTTATCAATCTTGCCAATGACAGGGTACATTACACGGGGGTACTTACACTCAATGAAGTGCATAAAAAAGAAATTCCCAAGGATGCAAACGAGTTTTGGCTGGTTGAAGATCATTCATATCACCTTTATCGTATCGTTGACGGACAACAGCGGCTAACCACCTTCATCATCTTTCTGCAAGCCTTTATCGAATGTGTTATGGAACTGCCAGAAAATAAGGACAAACACTCTGACAACGTATATGTAACAGACAGCCTGAACATTGCTTCCATTCGAGAAAAGTACCTGTATAAAATCAAACCTACCGGCGGTCAGTATCGAACCTATAAGTTCGGATACACGGAAGACAATCCGAGCTATCAATACCTGCGCTATCGCATTCTTAATGAAACAGGGGCCGGATACATCGAAGAGACCTTCTACACACTCAACCTTAAAAACGCCAAAATTTACTTTCGTGAACAACTCGACGCGTTGTATGAGCAGGACGGCATTGACGGACTGCGTGATGTGTACAAAAAGCTTACCCGCAGCTTCATGTTTAACGAGTATATCATCCGTGACGAGTATGATGTGTTTGTTGCCTTTGAAACGATGAATAACCGTGGCAAGAAACTCTCCGATCTTGAATTGCTGAAAAATCGTTTAATTTATCTTACTACCCTGTACAGCGATTTAGAATTGGACGAAGCCGACCGACGCAGTTTGCGGGACACTGTAAACGAAACATGGAAAGAGGTGTATGCGCATCTGGGGCGTAATGAGAAGAATCCTCTGAACGATGATGAATTCCTGCGGGCACACTGGATTTTATTCTATAAATATTCCCGCGAAACCGGTCGCGATTATGCACGTTTTTTGCTAAATGATCAGTTTTCACCGCGACGGGTGCTGCTGAAAGTAGAGAAACAAGTTGAACTGGAGCAACCCGAGGAATTGGTTTCGGAAACTTTTCCTGAAGAGGCAGATGAAGAAAACAATGAAGGTCAAAGCTCGCAGCAAACCATCTCCGTGGCAGAACTAAGCCCGAAAGAAATTGCTAACTATGTAGCAAGTATGAAAGTCTCATCCGGCTATTGGTTCACATCCTGGTTTCCGGCATTGATAGAGAGTCTGTCTTTGGAGGAGGTACAAGCACTTGACCGTCTGAACCGTGTCGGTATTAGTTATTTTCGCCCGTTGGTTATGTCAATCCTCAAAAACATCAAAGAGGTCACGTTGCGAATACGTCTCTTTGAAAACATTGAAAGATTTATTTTCCTTGCGTTTCGTATGAACGGGGCACGGGCCAACTATGGTAGCAGTGAGTTCTACAATGCTGCACGGGGCGTGGACATGGGATATATTACGCCTGATGAAATCGAAGCTAAATTGTCGGAACGTCTCGAATATATTTTCCATTCGGATCAGACCCTGAAAGCTACTGAGTTTTATGCGCTTTTGGAAAGAAAGTTTAATGATGGCAGCGGGTATTATGGCTGGGCGGGTTTGCGTTACTTTCTGTATGAATATGAAATAAGCCTCCTTAATGATAGCCGTCAGAAGAAAATAGATTGGTCAGATTTGCTGAAGACGTCTCAAGATAAGATATCCATAGAGCACATCTTTCCTCAAACTCCTAATGAACAATGGAAAAAAGCGTTTGAAGGTGTACCGGAAAAAGATTACGCAGGATATGCAGGCTCTTTAGGAAACCTTTTGCTATTGTCTTTATCCATTAATGCTTCGCTTCAAAATGATAGTTTTGAAGATAAGAAGAAACCAAAATATAATGACAAGGGTGTAAAAATCCGAAATGGCTATTCGGATGGTACACATTCGGAAATCGAGGTTGCCCAATATCCTCATTGGGGGCCGGAGCAAATAAAAGAACGCGGATTAAAATTACTAGATTTTATGGAAAAACGTTGGAAAATAAAGTTTGGTAGCGATCGTGAGAAATTCCTGTTTTTGCCTGAGCAGGAGGAAAGCGCAGAATGAGCCAATATACCGAAGACACCCTCGTTCAACAAACCACCGCCGAATACTTGGAGCAGAAGCTAGGCTGGCAATCCGTCTATGCCTATAACAACGAGGACTTCAGGCCGAATAGTCTTTTGGGGCGGGCATCCGACCGAGAGGTAGTGCTCACAAGACCCCTGCGCCGGAAACTGACAGAGCTCAATCCCGGACTGCCGGATGAAGCTTACGACGACGCGGTGCGGCAGATGGTGGCGACGACGGCCATGCAATCGCTTATCGCCACAAACCGTGACAAATACAATCTCCTCCGCGACGGTGTGCAGGTCTCCTTCCGCAACGACAAGGGCGAGCGGGTCAAGGAGCGCCTGCGTGTGCTGGACTTTACTAATCCTGATAAAAACGACTTTCTCTGCGTGCGAGAACTATGGGTGCGGGGTGATCTCTACCGCCGCCGCGCCGACATTGTGGGATTCGTCAATGGGATCCCGCTTTTGTTCATGGAACTCAAGACCGTCGGCAGGGACATCCGCGTCGCCTATGATAATAATTTCAAGGACTACAAAGACACCGTGCCGCATCTTTTCCATCACAACGCCATCGTGGCACTGGCCAACGGCGTAGAGGCGAAAATCGGGTCGGTGACCAGCCGCTTCGAACATTTTCACGAATGGAAACGTCTGGCCGAAGATGAGCCGGGCGTGGTGGATATGGAAACGCTGCTCAAGGGCGTTTGCGACAAGTCCAACTTCATCGATCTTGTGGAAAACTTCATTCTCTTTGACGATTCAACCGGTGATACTAAAAAAATTCTGGCCCGCAATCATCAGTTCCTCGGCGTGAACCGCGCCATTGACGCGGTGCGCGACCGCAAGAACCGGGACGGTAAACTGGGTGTTTTCTGGCACACCCAGGGGGCGGGCAAGAGCTACTCGATGGTTTTGTTTACCCGGAAAATCCACCGCAGGCTGGGCGGGAATTTCACCTTTCTGGTGCTGACCGACCGCGATGATCTGGATACGCAGATTTACAAGACCTTTGCCGGGTGCGGCGTTGTGGATAACGACCGCGACCCCTGCCGGGCGACAAGTGGCGATGATTTAAACAAACTTCTGACCCTGCAAAAGACGCACATCTTTTCTTTGATTCACAAATTCAATAAGGATGTGGAACCCACCCAGCCATATTCGGAACGCGACGACATTATCGTCATTACGGACGAAGCGCACCGCACGCAGTACGGCACGCTGGCGCTGAATATGCGCAACGCCCTGCCGAAAGCCTCTTACATCGGATTCACCGGCACGCCGCTTTTTTCGGATGACGAAATCACACGGCGGGTTTTTGGCGCCTATGTTTCAACGTATGATTTCCAGCGGGCGGTGGAAGACAAGGCCACCGTACCGCTTTATTACGACGCCCGCGGCGACAAGCTGGGCCTTTCGGTGGGTGATCTCAATGAACGCATTGCCGCCAAATTGGAGGAGTTGGAAACAAGCAACATTGATGTAGCCCAGCGCCTCGAGCAGGAACTCAAGCGCGACTACCATATTATTACCGCCGACAAACGGCTGGATCAAGTGGCGCGAGACTTCGTGGATAACTATTCCAAGGTATGGGAAACCGGCAAAGCCATGCTGGTGTGTATTGATAAAATCACCTGCGTGAAGATGTATAACTTGATTGCCAGGTACTGGGAAGAACGGATTGCCGCACTGACGGCTGAACTGCCGGCCATCAAAGACGAACAGGAAGAGCAGTATCGCAGGCGGCAGATTGCCTGGATGCGCGAGACCCGAACGGCGGTGGTGGTGAGCGAAGAGCAGGGCGAGGTGGACAAGTTCCGCAAGTGGGGTCTGGACATCACGCCGCATCGCCGTCTGATCAAAGACGGGATGGACCTGCCCCAAGCCATGCGGCTCAAACCGCAGTTTCGCAACATGCAGCGGATGGCGGTGGACGACGCCTTCAAGGAAAAAGAACATCCGTTTCGCATCGCCATTGTCTGCGCCATGTGGCTGACGGGTTTCGATGTGCCGTCGCTTTCAACGCTTTATCTGGATAAGCCGCTCAAGGCGCACACACTGATGCAGGCCATCGCCCGCGCCAACCGCGTGAACGAAGGCAAGAACAACGGCATGATTGTGGATTACTGCGGGATTCTCAAACATCTGCGCAGGGCGCTGGCAACCTTTGCCGGAACAGGCGATACAGGACGTCCGGGTGAAGGCGGCGAAGAAGAACCGGCCAAACCGGAAGAAGAACTGCTGGCCGATCTGGCGGAATCCATCTCATTTGTAAAAAGTTTTCTGACCGAGCGGGGCGCATCGCTGGACAACATCATCAAAAAGAAAGGCTTTGAGCGCAACGCAGCCATTGCCGCAGCCAAGGAAGCGGCCAATGAGAATGACGAAACACGGAAACGCTTTGAGGTGATGTGCCGGGCGGTCTTTGCGAAATTCAAGGCGTGCCTGACGGTGACCGGTGTAAATGATTATCGCCGGGATTACGAAGCGATTAATGCCGTTTATAATAGTCTCCAGCAAGATCGCGAGCAGGCGGACATCAGCGATATTATCAGGCAGTTGCATCAGGTGGTGGATGACGCCATTGAAACGCGGCGCGAAGGCGTTGCTGACAATGCGCCCTATGACATCAGCAAGATTGACTTTGATAAACTGCGGCGGGAATTTGAGCGGAGTGCGACCAAGCGCACAACTGTTCAGAACCTCAAGACGGCCATCGAAATAAGGCTTCAGCGGCTGCTTGAGCGCAATCCTCTGCGGACTGACTTTCAGCGGCACTATGAGCAGATTGTGGCCGAATACAATCGTGAGAAGGACCGTGTGACCATTGAGCAGACCTTTGAGGCGCTCATGAGGTTTATAGATGAAATGTCGGAAGAAGAAATCCGCGCCTTCCGGGAAGGACTTGATGAAGAATCGCTGGCGGTTTTTGATCTTTTGAAGAAACCGGATTTATCGGCAGGTGAAATCAAGAAGGTTAAAGCGGTTGCGGTTGATTTGCTCAAAACGCTTAAAGAAGAAAAGCTGCGTGTTACCCGCTGGCAGGACAAAGAAGCCACGCGCGACGCCGTCCGGCAGGCTATTTTGGATTTCCTGTGGAACGATTCCACCGGTCTGCCCGTAGATAAATACACGGAAGGTGACGTGCAGGTAAAAGCGGATGATGTCTATCGCCACGTGTATCGCGTCTATCCAACACTCCCGTCACCTTTCTATCAACAGGCAGCGGCATAAATAAAATGAAAAAAATACCTTATAAAATATTGCTCTTTTTCACCCACAAACTGGGGCTGTGGTTTTTTCGGATTTTTTCCTGGTTTGTAGCGACGGGTTACTTTTTTCTTTTCCCGGTGCGTGTCGCCAATAGTTTTGAGTTCTACCGCACGCTGTTTCCCCAGCATTGGTTTTTTTATCATCTCTGGTGCGCGTGGCGTCAGTATCATAAATTCACCGATGTCTATATCCATCGCTTCATCCGCTTCGACGAAAACGATATCGAATATATCAAAGAAGGATGGGAATATCTGGAAGAGGCGGTGCAGAAAAAGACGGGCGCTATCTTACTGATGTCACACATCGGCAACTGGGAGCTGGCCGCGCAGACGCTCAATAAAAAAGGCCTGCCGATCATGCTTTATCTGGGCGCCAAACACAAAGAGCAGATTGAGCATATACAAAAACAGATTCTGGCGCAAAGCGGCGTCCGGGTGGTGGTGACCACGGAGGATGAAAAATCTCCTTTCGCCTTGATTGAAGGAATCAATTTTTTGCGCGAAGGTGGCATTGTCTCCATGACCGGCGACCGCCTGTGGGGTGAGCAGACTTTTGTCACTGTGGATTTTTTAGGTCATGAAGTTCATCTACCCGACACGCCGCATCTGTTTGCTCTGATGACCGGCGCGCCGCTCATGACTTTTTTTGTATATCAGGAAAAAATCGGTAAATATCACATTAAAGTTTCGCCCGGACGAAAGGTGTTTGCCGCCTCACGTGCCGATAGAAAAAAAGCCGTGCAGGATTCAGCGCAGGCCTATGCGAATGATCTGGCTGCTTTTGCCCGCCAGCATCCCTTCGAATGGCATCATTTCGAGCCGTTTTTAGGTAGAAAAATTTACATAAAATCAAATGATTGACAAGCTCTCAAAGATGATTTAATTACAATCAC
>Ga0116184_10002564_pt1 | contig 15741 bp, 12 predicted proteins | sample AD_JPNNA5_MetaG_FD_89886 | JGI IMG/M metagenome (GOLD analysis project Ga0116184, IMG submission 89886) | Active sludge microbial communities of municipal wastewater-treating anaerobic digesters from Japan - AD_JPNNA5_MetaG | ecosystem: Engineered > Bioreactor > Anaerobic > Digestate | place... | reverse complement strand
GCCATCCATTGTGGTTATCAATGATGAAGGATCAGTTCTTTACCAAAATGTGGTCGAAGATGTTCAGGATTTGGTAAAGATCATCCGGGATGGCAGAAATGTGCCTGGTTACGCTTTGGATGATTGCCCAGAAGTACAGGTTAATGGCTTGATTGTTCTCGCGGGTCAGCCACCTAAACCGAAAAGGAAACCGCCGGCCTTATCAGAGCGGCAAATGAGTGTTTTACAATTACTGGCGAGGGCCAACACACCAGATCAAATTTCGCTAAAACTTGGGTTGACCGAAGCGACTATTCGATTACACATCCGCGCTTTGAAAAAGAAATTTAGTACAGACAGCCGTGACCAGATGATGGCGATGGCTGGTCAATTAGGATTGTGCGATCCTTTTGAAACGAGCACGGTCCATGATCAAAAGGAGGAACAGGCTCGGCCAAGATGATCTGATGAAATGAAGGGGGATTCGTGAGTTAGTTCAGATACATATGAGACAAAAAGAATAGACAAAAAAGAACATCGAGGTCATCCTTAAGGGTGGGAAACCAAACGAAAGGAGAAGGACCTCGATGCGCATACATTCTATCCCGAAAGATTTTTATTATCTAGCCAAGCACAAACCCGTAATGTGTATTACTAGGCTTCTTTCTTTGCGGATTTCTTCACAAACAATTGTACCGTATCCATAGGACGACGGCCCATGTTCCTGTAACCTTGGTGCGGTCGTTCTGTGTTGTAATGGATCAACCATTGGTCCAAATCAGCCTGTAGGGCTTCTACCGATTCATAGAACTTGGTTCGGAAAGCTGTCCTGAAAAACTCATCCAGGACTGTCCTGTTGAATCGTTCCACAAACCCATTGGTCTGAGGATGGCGTACTTTAGTTGTTCGGTGTTCAATGTCATTGAGGGATAAATAGAGATCGTAAGGATGGGTCTCTTTGCCACAGAACTCCCTGCCATTATCGGTGAGCACTGCAGTAACCTCAAACCCAAGATCTTCATAAAAAGATAAGGCATTGTTGTGCAAGACCGCCACAGCAGCTTCTGGCTGTTTTGAAGTGTGCAGGAAGCCAAAAGCATAACTGCCATAAGTATCTACCACGGCATGTAGATAGACCCTGCCAACTCCTTTGAGGACCCCAACGTAAAAAGTGTCCTGTGAGAGCAATTCGCCCGGTTTACTACTCTCCACATGCCTTTCTTTGAAGCAGGGATTAGCTTTTTCGATTTGGGCTACTTGTTCTGGTGTCAATTCTATGGCATGTTGAGCTGCCTTTTCTTCCAGTTTCAACAATCTTTCATAACGGCTTGCCATGCTATTCTTGATCAAAATATTTTGGATTGTGGGCGAACTGATCGTGACTCCCTCAAGCTTGAGCATACTGCTCAATTTGACACATCCCCAGGTTGGGTGTTCCAGGATGACCGCTAGCAATCGTTCCACTTCTTCTGATGGGGTGGTGAATGGATGACTCTTATGGATCGGAGGCAGATCTTTTAAACCCTCCAATCCATGTGTCTGAAATCGCCGCTTGTACTCGTAAAACTGGGTCCTGGACACATCTTTAATCCTGCAAGCCTCGCTTACATTCCCCAATGTGAGCGCTAATTCCAATACACTCAGCTTGTGTCTTGCCACTTTCTCTTCTGCTGTCTTGGGTACTCTCCTTTTCTGTCTCTATTATAAGTTAGGAGAGAAACCTAGTAGTACAGATGACTCTTATGGATCGGAGGCAGGTCTTTTTAACCCTCCAATCCATGTGTCTGAAATCGCCGCTTGTATTCGTAGAACTGACTGCGTGATACCCGCCTTAATCTTGCACGCCTCGTTCACATTGCCCAATGCATGAGTTAATTCCAACACACTTAGCTTACGCCTTGCTACTTTCTCTTCTGCTGTCTTTGTTGCTCTCCTTTTCGAATTTTTATCTTAAGTTAGGAGTGAAACCTAGTAGTACACGTAAATATTAATATGCCCCTTTTGCTCTTAAAACCACAAGAATAGTCTTGGCCAGTATTTTTATATCCAGCCAAATCGAGTAGTGTTGAATGTAGTAAATATCATCCTCAGTGTTAAGATGCATAGGCTTGTCGCTCCGGCCATTCACCTGCCACCATCCAGTCATCCCTTGTGGTACAGTAAAACGTTTTCTCTGCCACAGTTCATAACAATCCACAAATCGCGGTAATTCTGGACGAGGGCCAACCAAACTCATATCGCCTTTAACGACGTTAATCAATTGTGGCAACTCATCCAAACTGGTTTTCCGCAGAAAACTCCCGATTTTCGTCAGGCGTGGATCATCAGGCCTTTTGTGTATGACGTTACCATTCTTGTCTTGCTTGATGACTTGATCCAATAGCTTATCTGCATCAACATGCATGGTTCGGAATTTGATCATTCCGAACAACTCACTATTTTCTTTTACACGTTCTGAAATATAGAAAATTGGTCCTGGCGAGCTAATGCGAATCATCACCATGATCACCAAAAAGACGGGGAAGAGAACTATTAAAAATAGAACTGCAATTACTAGGTCAAAAATGCGTTTGATTAACCTTTGATAATAACTCAAGGCAGGCGACCGAAGATCGATTAATGGCATATTGGCAAATTCAATCACTCGCGCTTGACTCAGTGTTAGGCTAAAATAATCTGGAATGACCCACAAACGAACCGGTAAGGTGTGAACCTGACTGATCAGGTAGGCTATTCTTTCATGCGCACGCCTGGGTAAAGCGACAATAATATTATTTATTCGATGCTTCTTTACAATATCACCAACCTGGTCTATTGTCCCCAATACCCGCGCCTCAGAATTACTTGTGGTCGGATTATCATCCAAATATCCAACCACCTTGAAGCCAACATCCCTTAACGAAGCGATCTTCTTAGCAACATCTTTACCTACTGGCCCGGCCCCTGCAATCAAAATACGATTGAGGTATTTTTCACTCTTTGACCTCATCTTTTCTATGGTGCGGTCCAAGATCCTAATTAAAACTAACAACACTAAAGAAAAAATAAAAAAACTAACAAACAACAAACGCGACAATCCTCGATCTGCAAGATAAACCAGACCAGATAGCGCAACTCCGGCATATGAAGAATAAATTAGAATGCCACCCAATTCATCCTTGAATACTAGAAATTTTTCAGGATCATATAGCCTATTAATTATGAATATTCCTACCCAGACCAATGGGAAAAAAACAAAATTTCGAAAATTAATCGTTGGTGCTATTGAATAATCTCGAATCCACGGACCCAGGACACCAAGGTGGGGACGAATCAGCACAGCAAGCAATAAACCCAAAGAGATGCATAACCAATCGATAATCATCATAAGAATTGCATGATTATTTGAATACCTTCTTATCATCAGTCCTCCCTTATTTGAGTGACTATTACTTTAGTCAATTTTATTGCTTTCTACACCGTTGAGAATTAATTGTTTTGTTGCCAAAAAAATAAAACGTGGATTATGGATTATATAACGTTTCCAAAGACGCCTAGGTTCACTTAACAGTCTAAACAGCCACTCTAAGCCGATTTTTTGCACCCACGAAGGTGCTTGTGGTTTTGTCCCCGCGATAAAATCAAAGGCTGCACCGACGCCCAGCATAACCGCTTGAACCTTCCCTCGGTGCTCATGCATCCAATACTCTTGCTTGGGACAGCCAAGCCCAACAAAAAGAATCCTGGTTCCCGATGAATTTATGCTCTCAGTAACTTGACGATCTTCCTCGTCAGAAAGCTGTTTGAATGGTGGACTATATGCATAAACAATTTGTATTTTTGGGAAATCTCTTTGTACATTTTGAACTAACTTGCTCATTACATCAGTTGTGCTGCCAAAAAAACCAACAGGTATAGATTCATCGTTAGCCATTTCCAATAGCTTTACCATCAAAGTTGGCCCATAGACACGCTCCTGGTTAGGATATCCCATTCTTCTAAGCATCCAAACAAGTGGCATACCGTCAGGGGTAACCAAATCAGCTTGATTGATCACTTGTTGGTAGGAAGGAGAGTCATAGGCTTCCATAACCATGTGAACGTTAGCTGCACAGACATATTGACTAACCCGATCTTTTTGCCAACTATTAATTAACGCACATGATTCCCCATATGTTATGGGAGTAATGTTAGTGCCTAGTATTAGTTGTCTTTGCATAGGTTGTGAACAATTACTGAGAGATTACTAACACAACTTACTTAATACCGAAGAAATAATTGTCCCCACAAACATGCCTAAATATTTGTTAATGCATTAGGAATAAGCATTCAAACAAATTAATTAAACAGGTCAAGGTAATTAACTTTGGTAAATACTTGACACTTACCGCCAATAGTGGCGTCAAGGACTTTACCCCCTGTTTGTTCAAATGCTTTGCGGGCCAGAGAAAAATCTTGCTCCGATCGTAACAAATCAGGTAATTGCCATTTTACACCCTTTGGGAAATACTGATCATTGAAATGGCTGTGATCCTTTTCGTCCTTACGAACTTCAGTTTTGTTGGGCGTGCCTTTTTCTTGATAATTATGATCAAGACCAACTAAGATCACCTGATTAAACCCCATATAAAATGCTATCTGGAGCGCTACAAAAGTAACTGAAGCTCCAACAACTAACGGTTGAGTAATGTCCTGCTGAAAGAAATCGTCAATAACTAACTTGGATTTAACAAATAATGTATTAGCACAAGAAAATGTGTAATTTGAGTGACGATTCCAATTTAAAAATTTTGGCATTTCTAACTCAGATATTTCACGAGAAAATTGTTCGAGAATTAGTTCATTTACTGCCACATAGTAACTTGGTCGAAAAGACGATTTATCAAAATTCAGGTAAATTCTATTTAATCCGAAAGTAAATTCATTGGATAATAAATCCAGATCTGTCTTTAATAGACTTGGGCCGTTCGCTACAATAAAGCATCTTTTTCCCGAATGTAGTTCTTTATACTGCAAAAGACATTTCCGATTTTCTGCTGCCAACTCATCAATATTCCAAGATATTGTGTGGGGAATTTCTCTGAGCCTAACTTTTATTCCTGAAATTACTCTCCCCAATGTCATCTGGGAATATTTTAGCCGTTGAGATTTCATAATTTAACCCTTTCTATCAAGAAATCACAATCCAGTTACATGGTATAAGCCTGGGCACTACCACGATAATCGTCTGAGAAAGTGAAATAAAATGCGGGCAAAGTCAAAGAAAAAGTAAATACTACCCTGAAAGACATTAGGAGCGGTATCATAGGCAAACCAAAATCGCGTTTTAAAATTGGCATTTGACCGGACACCAAAAAGATATTCTTTAAAGTCCGTTAAATGATATTTATCACTCTCTGAAAAGCTGATAGTTCTAAGTGGATAACTATAAACAACAGCATCATAACTTACAATCAACCGGTATCCATTTTTCTCAGCTCTTTTCGGAAGTTCAGTATCGCCATAATGGCGAAAGTGCTGTTTATTGTATAACCCAACTTTTCTAAACACTTCTATTGGAAAAAGAACACCCCTACCTGTAAGTGTAGAGACTTCTGTATAGTAGCCTTCAGGGAACGAAGATAACTTTTCTTTGTAATTTAGGTTATTTCTTTTTGCGTGCCACCAATTTATTTTGATGCCACCATTTAGAATGGTCTCACGATCAGTAATATCCATAATAACTGAGCCAATAACTGTTTCTGGAAATTTTGAGGCAAGTTCATGATAATTCGAAATGTAATTTTTGGGTACAACCAAATCGTCATTCAACACAAGTATAAAGTCTTCATCTTGACAATTATTTAATGCAAAATCGATACCTTTGTTGATTGCACCAGTCCACCAAAGATTCCCATCGCCATGCAACAAAATGACATTCGGAAATTCATTAGAGATCATCTCGTTGGTGCCATCTGTTGAAGCGTCGTCGACAACAACGACACGGAAGTCTGTATTGGTTTGTTTTGACAAACTCAGCAAACAATTCCTGGTTATTTCTTTTCGGTTATAGACTGGAATTACGATAAAAATTATCATTGGACCTTGGAAAAACATGTGAAAAATTTAATATTAATGTTTCAACCACTTTATTGGTTTGTAAAATCAATCTACCATTATTGATGGGTCTTGAAAGTATTAGTTTTATCTAAATGCGTTGTTAAGATAGAAGAGGTACTTGAATTGATGAGTAAGATAAAAAAGATAGCATGAATTATGAAACTATGATCTAAAGAAACGTTGCGTAATGGCGTCTCTGTAATTAATCGCACGAAAAGAAGTATTGTTAGTGAAGAAAGCAGCATGGTTTTTTTGGGTAAACCATTTCTAATGGCTAGATAAATAACAAGCAGATAAACCAGTAATGTAATTATGCCCAAAAGTCCGGATTCCCCAAGGGTATGAAGTATCTGGTTGTGTGCTTGGCCTGCCCATAAAAATTGTTCACCGAGACTTAGCCTGTAATCAAGATTCCAGAAATTCGGACCATAGCCAATTATTGGGTTTTCACGCCATTCTCCAATAGAAATATTCCAAATATCAGTTCTACCTGTTAACGAGGTTACTTCTTCGGGTAAGAAAGAAAAGAATGATTGGTATTTGATAATCATTGGAATGGAAATAAATATCCCAATTAGAATGCTAACCATCAATAAGCTAGACATGGTCTTCTTACCACGAATATATCGTGTTATTAAAAAATAGATTACCCAAATGATTAATGCCAACCATGCTGTTTTTGACTGAGAAAGAATTAGAGTAAACAAAGATGCAATGATATGTAAGGTGCGAATTGTTTTTCTCTGTTTCACCGCAACAGTAATCATAATTGATGCAACTGATAAATATCCCAGGCCATTCGCATGAGAGAGCAGACCAGATAACCGGTAGTTTAGGCCTATCCAACTACTGAAGTAATCATCGCCAGCCCACGACGGATTTACTATTAAAGCAATAATGCTCCCATAAATAAAAACCAGGGTGATAATCTGAATCAATTTGTAAAAATCTTTTAAATCTTGTCTTGGGCTTAGATATACTGCTAAAATAAAGATGGGAAAAATGAATAATTCGTGACGAAAGCCTCCGTTAGGTGAAACGAGTGAACTGATAATCACTGGTATGTAAACAGAAATTCCCACAATTGTTACAAATAATCCTCGTTTCGACTGTGATTCTCTCCGTAAAAACAAAGCAGCCAATATCCCAAGCCCGCTAAGAAGGTAAAACAAAAAAGTAGTTACCTGACCTATCCTCACCCAGAGTTCGTTGCCCTGGTAAATTGCCCTTTCTAAATAAATACTGGAACCTGCAGTAACAACCTCTCTAGGTAAAAATATATTTTGAATTAGAGCCCCAAAACCTACTAGAATGAGTATCGATGGAATTATCCATTGAAGATTCCGCAGGTAAAATTTTAGTAATAGAATGCCAAATATCGCAATATTACATATTACCAAGAGTGCTAGGAATAATCCAACATTATTCATGAATAAACTTACCTTTATTTATTGGTGAACAATTGCATCTGCTTCATAAAGGAGAACACGATATTATTCTCTATGTTTTTCTATAATGACAAACCATATATTATGTAGTATTCAGTAGCCCCACGCATAACCCCAAATTCGCCTTTGATCATTTCTAATTGGTCTCTTGTTGGATATTTAGGCGAACGAAGCATTAAGAGAATATTATTGGCAAGCTGTTGGGGATCAGCTTCTGTATAAATTATTGAATCAATACCATACTGCTTCCACTCTGAGAGGCCAGGAACATCAGTTAGGATGGTCGGAACTCCGCAAGCAATTGCTTCCAACGCGGCGATGCTAAAACCTTCATATCGAGACGGCATGACAAAGACATCTGCAGCCCACAGATAAGGGCGAATATCATTCTTGTATCCTAAAAATTCTACCTTTGAAGAAATAGTTAAGTCTTTAGCCAATTTTCGTTCTGAATGACTATCGTCTTCTTCACCTATGTGAAAATAGCATATTTTTGGTATTTTCTTTTCAAGATGTGGTAAAGCTCTAATGATCAATTCATGCCTTTTCGTAGGCGCACAATTGCCTATTGACAAAATAACGCTACAATCTGTTATACCAAGAGAGGTGCGAGATTGTTCTCTTTGTGATCGAGTTGGCGGGAAGAACCTATCCATATCACACCAATTCCTTATGATTTTTGTACGATTTTTGTATAATTTTAATTCTGAATCATATACCGATTGGCTAATGCTTATTTGTTCTACTTTTATCCATCTCATGAAACTGCGGAAAATTGTCCGATAAAATTTTGTAAATCCAATGAATGTGTGGTTACTATGAATCGTGCTAACTATTTTCTTAACGCCGGCTAACCGTGCAATTATGGCGTACAAGAAAAAAGCCCTTTCGGTGTGAATATGAACAATATCAAAGTTGTTGTTTCTAAGCAATTGAAAAAAACTGAGACCAAACTTGAACGTTTTTGAAAAAGGCAGGTGTAAAATTTTAAAACCGGCATTTTCTAACTCGCCTGAATAAGGCCCAATAATCTCGCCTGTTGCAAGAATTGATAATTCCAAACCTTTTTCAAGCCAATATGGAGCAGCAAGCCGGAGCATGGTTTCGGCACCAGAGGGTCTTAATGTATTGAGAATGTGTAGTACTTTCATTTACCTGCACTCTCTTAGCACTCGAGAATATTCTTGTTCGTACTGGTCAACAATTTTCGAAATCCGATAATTTTGAAATGCATATTTCTTTCCATCAGCCCCCAACTTCTCTCTATAGGTTTTATCTTCTATGAGTTTTTTCATAGCTTCAGCCATCTCGTATTCTGATTCCACATCTACGAGAAGTCCAGCCTTGCCATACCCGAGTGTACTTGGAACAGCACCGCTAAATTTTCCACCGATCACAGGCACTCCAACGCTCATCGCTTCCACAAAAATATTCCCAAATGATTCTTCAAGAGAGGGATGAATCAGGACATCAGCACTCGACGATAATTGCTCCAAGAATATTTGATGAGGTGTGGTTCCAAAAAACCTTACACCGTTGCTTACTTGATTTTCTCTCGCCCAATTATCAGCCATTCCCCCGCTTTCATGTCCTTTTCCATACATCCATAACTCTGTAAATGGATAGCTTTTGTGAACAAAAGTAAAGGCGGTCAATAATTTTTTTTCGTTCTTGTGCTTACTCCATCCATTAGCAGCAGAGACAAAAATGACCTTTTTATTATTCTCCTTTGCGTTGTTTATTCCATTTTTGAGTACATTATCATCAATGCCATTTGGAATTATTTGGATATTTTTTGTGAAAAAGAAATGTTTTCTTAGATGTTCTGCTATGTAAGGTGAAACAGCGGTCATATAAGTTGTTTTGTGAATAGCTATACAAGCCATTAAAAATTTAATTACCCAATGTACTGACAAATTGAATTTTAGGATTCTTAGAGGCGCATCTCGTGCAGTTACTAATACTGGAACATTTGCGCTTAGTGAGCCTAACGCATATTCATATGTCCAGTGAGCGTTTACAATGTCTGGCGATGCTTCTTTTATGGCGCGAGTAATAAATTTCCTCTCAGCTCTAAACCCGTCTCTTGTCCTATCTCGCCCTCTTTTTCGGAATTTGCCAAGATAAATTGTTAAGTTTTCACCATTCAATACTTGATCAGTTTCAATGTTAGGGTCTAACGAAAATACTGACACCTTCCTTCCCCTCTTTAAAAGTTCTAACGTAATTGCAGTTGGTGCTGTACCCCCCATACCTTGCAGAATATCGATATCAGAATCCAATGTGAGGAAACCAAGTAAATAACTGATATCGATAGGGGCTGCTATTCCTATATGAATATCATCCATGCTTTCCTCCTTAGCAATCAATAGCTAAATCATTTAGAAAAAGATTCATTTTTATAAAATGTGAATAAGAATTAATTACTCGAAATATGGGTACTTGCATTAATGATGCTGCTTTTTCATTCAAGAAAAGTGCTCACGGACGATTAGCAGATTTTTTCATCTGATTGAAAATGTTCGATAAAATTGTAAATAGATCCGTCCCGGCAAGAGGTCTCTTAAAAAACCAAATGAGGGTGACCCATGCAAATGCGGCCGCTATGCTTTGAAGAAGCAATTGTGCAATCGCTGTATTTTGAGCAAGTACGAACCCAAGAATGACTATAACTAAAACAACAAGGGTTGATATTGCGCAAGTTATAATAATTAGCTTTCTTATACTCCTCATGGAAATCCCTAAGACCTTAAAAGTAACAATACTCATCAACATAAACTGAAGTGCATACATCCCTAGTACAGTCCATAAAACAGCAGTCACAGAAAATTGAATTGCGATGAACAAAGCAATGACATAGATAATCGCGATGAACCACTTAACTCGGAATTCAATTTCTGGCCTTCCCAACCCTGCCATAGTTGGTCCACCTATTGCCTTCAACGCTGAGAATGGCAATGCGAGCGCAAGGACCTGTAAAAAGGGTACCGCATTAATCCAATCGGAACCATAAATCACCTCAATAATTGGTCTGGCGATTAAACTGAGAGTAATTGAAAAAGGGAAAAGGATAATCATAAATAATGAAAAGACACCCAAGAAGGCACTCTTCACTTTGCTGATTGACTCCTGAGCTCGTGACGAAGCAGAAAATATTACACTCTGGCTAGCCGTCACGACAATATTTACAGGTGTAAAAGCAAGGGTCATTGACCTATTGTATAAACCAAGTACTTCTAAACCAAACCACTTTCCCAACAAAGCAGAATCAAGACTCGCTATAATCCAATTCGCGATGTTTGCCCCCAGAATGTTGATACCGAAACGAGTGACCTTATTCTCATCTCGAAAACTGAACGCAATCGGATGCCTAGCGCTCCAATAAACCATTATGAGATATGTAAAACTTTGCACTAATTGGGCGATCACCAAACTCCATACGCCTTTACCAGCAAAAGCCAGGGGAAGGCCAAGGAGCAGATAACCGATAAGGTAAGAAACAAGCACAGCTTGTTGGATTCGCTTGAACATCAATTTTCTTTTTAAAAGGCCCATTGAAGTCTGACTGGCAGCTTGCAGCACAATCATCAAGGATAAGATACGCAAAACCGGGATGATTTCAGATTCACCGAATAACCGGGCGATCAATGGGGCAAAAAGAACGATCAAAAGATAAATGGAAATTCCCAAAACCATTTGGATCGTAAAAACGTACTTGATATCGCTTCGTGCCAGTTCTTTTTTTTGAACGAGACTTGCGTTTAATCCCGAGTCTACAATAAGATTGCCGATAGAGATAACAATGGTTGCCAGGGCAACAATACCAAATGGCTCTGGCCCTAACAATCTGGCCAGGATAATGTTGATCAGAAATCCAGCGCCGTGCCGCACAACTGAACCGGACAAGTTCCACCCAAATCCCTTCACAGCGGACTGAGTGAGTGACAGACCAGAATTTCCATCCCCAATGGGTGCGTCTGTTAAGCTATCAAATTGTGCTGGTTGTTGGTTTTCCATGAATTTTCTTTGAATTGTTACTCTTCATTACAATCGCTAATCACGACCATTAATGGTAAAGCCCAATGAATGATGCCAACTATTGGTAAATATATTTACAAGAATATTCAGCGCTAAAAGAAACTGATAAAGCTCTTTTTTTTCTTTGCCCCTGCCCCATAATACTCATTGTAAGCAGAATATTTACCTTTCCTGCCATAACGGTACGTGTAAGCGGAACGGCTAACATCCAGGTCGTTAAGCACCACACCGATGATGTTCGCATTGGCGGATCGCATTTGGTCAACAGTATCTTTGAGCGCGTCTTTGCGCGTCTGACCTGCTCTGATGATTAACACGACACCATCAGTTTGCGGCGCAAGCACCGCAGCATCCGTAACTGCCAGCGATGGAGGTGTATCGATGATCACGATATCTGCATAATCCTTCATTTTTTCGAGGATCCTTTTCATCTTTTTTGAACCCAACCATTCGGCAGGATTCGGTGGTAGTGGGCCAGAAGTTAATATGCTGAGATTTTCAATTTTCGTATGTTGCATACCTTGCTCCAGCGGAATTTCAACAGTTTGGGCAAGAATATTACTGAGGCCATAACTATTTGACACGCCAAAAACCTTATGGATTTGCGGTTTCCTTAGATCACAATCCACAACGAGGACTTTTTTACCTGTCTGCGCGAAGACAACCGCCAAATTCCCCACCGTGGTGGTTTTTCCCTCACCGGGATCCATGCTAGTCACCATGATGCTCCGCAGTGGTTTATCAACACTGGCATAATTGATGCTTGTTCTAATTGCCCGGTAAGCCTCCACTACTGGAGAACGAGGTTCTTCGAGCGCAATCAATGAGCCTTCTTTCTTGTGATTGTGGCGAACAATCGTTCCTAAAATGGGTAAGTGAAAATCCTTATAGATCAACTCTGTGCTACGAATGGTGTCATCGAATGCTTCACGAACGAAAATCACGCCTATCACCAATAGACCACCCAGGAGGGCTGCCACTACCGTGTTAACCATAGTTCGCGGTCTAACAGGCTCTGGATCAGGAACGGCTGCTTCCACCTGAACGATGGAAGAAACCGATTGCGCTTCAGCAAGACGTACTTCTTCGAAAGATTGGAGGAGGTTGGAGTATATCGCACGATATTGAGTTGCTTTTTCTTCTAGTTTGTCTTTTTCATCAGGAACGACAATTCGGTCGATCTGGTTTTCAATATCCGCGATCTGGGTTTCCAGATCGGCAAGCTGGGTTAACAAGGACTGTTTTGATTCCGCGAAGCGAGAGCCTTGTATCTCTTCTATTTGATTGGTAAAAACCGCAACTACAAAATTGGCAATATTAGCAGAAAGATTGGGGTCGGGTGTCTCAACTGTGATCTCAATCAGTTGTGTGTTGATGATCGATTTAACTTCAATCATCTCCGTCAAATCATCTTCTGTAAGTTGTAGGTCTAGCTCCTCAATGACCTGTTGCAGCACAGACCCCTTTACCATTAATTCTGCATATGTTTTTGCCAGGCGCTCAGACATCATGACGGATGAATAATCGGTTGTCTGCGTGGCAGGAGATTGGTTGACCAATACTGTGGAAGTTGAACTGTAGTAAGGAGTCATGTAGTTACTGATAAGATAACCCACTCCACCGGTGATAAGGCCAATGAGAATAATCAGCCACCACCAACGAAATAGAAGATTTATGTATTTCCGCAAATCTATCGTATCATCCCTGTTATTCTGTAGATAAATATTGGAATCCATTTTCACATCCTTATCATTGTTTTTTCATACACCTACAAAAAACGTATATCGGTTAGTCGGCAAACATCAGCTGCTCTGTTGAGCATCATGATCTACTTCTGCTCTAGATTTTGTTAGAGCAATGATTGCCAAGAATACGTTGTCTATGGTGTCGATGATAACCTGAACGATTTGCTGGGCGTCATAAAACTCATTATTCGCTGGATCGGTTATCTCAACGGCATTTTTATCGGTTACTTGGCTAAGAAGAAAAATCTTCTCGCAGCACAGGGGAAACTCAAAACACAACGCTTCCTTGTGACCTTGTTCCATGACTAGCACAAGATCAGCCCCGATTAATATCTCAGAGTTTACTTCTCTGGTTTTATGAGAACTAATGTCGAGTTGGAATTTTTCACCAAGTTTGATAGCACTAGGATGTGCAGGCAATCCATTTTTTGTCCATGTGCCAGCGCTAATTACATCCCAATCCCCTGGAATATGCTCATTTTGCAGTTTAGTAGAAAAATATGCTGCTGCAATAGGGGAACGAAATTGATTGGCTGTACAGATGAATACAATTTTTGTCATTGAGTTTTCTCAAGCATCCGCCCTTACGACATCCAATAAAGGCTGATGTCCTAAACAAAGATTTATCACAAGATTACTATCAATTGCATTACCAACAAATTTAAGTAATCTATTTATTCATGGGACCATTTTCCCGATTAATCGATACTACCCTGTTTCGAATATCTAATCAACTATAGAAGCGCTATTTACCTTGATATAGATGGTAAAAGAATCACCTATGTATCTACTTCTCTAAGAACCCATCTTCTAACCAGACAAAAATAAACCCCTTCACAAATTAATCACAATAACAATAATCACTCGGAAATCTTAGGCAACAGGACCCACTCACCTACGATGAACACATGTTCTAATGGTACGGCATTTAAGTCAGCAACTAATTGAGCGTCAAACCCCAACCTTTCCGCGATGTACATAACGGATTTATCCTCAAACTCTATTCTATAGGCGATCAGTGGGGTAATTTTCGAAATATCCGCCTGTTTATACGGGATAACTATATAAGAATCATCACGTATTGGCATTAATAAGGGTTCATTTGCTGCGGTGATCGCATCCACAGTTGTGCTGTAGATATCAGCAAGATATATTAGACTATCCCCTTCAACGACCTGGTGGATGACATATACTGTATCCAGGCCAATAGGGGTTTCGAGATAACGTGGAAAAATGGGTGTAGGGGTATCTGTTGGTGGATTGGGAGTTGCAGTCTTTGTTACGGTAGGAGTGGATGTCTCAGTAAAGACCAAGCTAGGAGTCATTGTCACTTGTGCAATAACGACGCCAGAAAACTGCGTTTTTGACGATTTGTTTAGGTTTAGAAACCGACCCCCTATACCGAACGCGTCAGGAAAGACCAACAACAGCCCGAGAAAAACTCCTAAAACGAAAATGGATGCAAGCAATAAAGTTTTCCGCGGAATATTCTGCCGTCCAAATATATCATTCTTTATTTCTCTATCGCATTTTTCTAATTGAAATATTTGACATACGTGGTATTTTTCCGTCAGACAGTATTCTCGCTGATGTTCATTTTTAGGCGATGTGGACGGTTTTACTTTCATGCAGTGATTGATTTCACTTGGGTACCCAACCACTGTATCGTGATCCCCTGCATGTTTTAGGTATGGACATACCTCCCCTTCAAAGCCATGTAAAGTACCAGATAACGAAGGTTGTCTTTTCAAAACATTATTAGATTCTGAAGAGTTGTTTCCGCTTTTCGTCATTCTTGATAATTACCCCCCATAACGGATTGAACCAATTCTATCACACGATCATCAGGTATTTTTACAGCTCCACCTTTCGGTGTTGTAAAGCCTTTATACATTTCCTGTGGGATTTCAACAAATTGAATGTCTGATGGCTTTAGTGATTTCGCCAGACATAATAAGGGTGCTACATCTTTTACAGCAAAGTCGCTTTGTACTGAAGAATCAGACACAAAGGTATAACCAATATTTAATATTTTACCTAAGGTTAATTCTGTCATAACCTTATCGTAAAGCGCTGTGAAAACTTGGGTTTGGCGACGAATCCGATAGAAATCTGAGTCAATGTATCTGATGCGCATGAAATCTATCGCGCTTTCCCCATTTAAGTGGTGTTCCCCTTGTGAATAGTATCCCATATTTTGACTGGTTCCGTTAACTGGCTTCTCCAGATAAATATCTATCCCACCGATTATGTCGATATATTTTGCGAAATTATCGAAATTCATGACTATGTAATGGTCAAAGGTAACACCATAGTTATAGTTTAGATTTTCGGCAATGGATACTACGCCCATTCCTTTACCATTATAGTATTCACCATATCCATAAGTTGCATTAATACGTCCGATTTCAATTCCATGGTCTTTCATATCAACGATAGGTAAGTAAGAATCG
>Ga0116184_10002561_pt1 | contig 15759 bp, 7 predicted proteins | sample AD_JPNNA5_MetaG_FD_89886 | JGI IMG/M metagenome (GOLD analysis project Ga0116184, IMG submission 89886) | Active sludge microbial communities of municipal wastewater-treating anaerobic digesters from Japan - AD_JPNNA5_MetaG | ecosystem: Engineered > Bioreactor > Anaerobic > Digestate | place... | reverse complement strand
GTCTAGCCATCTGCCATCTGCCCTACGCCCCGCCCATCCACTGAGAGAAGCGAGGGAACCACGAGTCGGGCGGCAGGTGGAACACATGGGTCAGTAGGGCGCCGGCAACACCCAAGAGAATGACGGCACCGACAGCAAACTTGAGCCAGTCCTGCGCCTTGAGACTTCCGAGAAGCCTCGGCGCGCGCGACACGTAAGCGGTGGCGGCGTACAGCTCCTCGCCCATGAGCGTGTAGTCACACGCCGTGACGAAGAACGGTAGCTGGAACACCTGATCGGTGCCGGCGATCTGGATGGCGCCCGTGAGCGCGCCGGTCTCGGCCAGGATCAGGGACTCGGCCTCGAAGTAGCCGAGGTAGAAGCACGCCGCGGGCCGATCCCGCAGCATGATGCCGGTGACCATGGCGGCATAGGCGAATTGCGCGTTGCTCTGGAAGAACAGGTCCTCTTCGCGGTAGGCCTCTGGCCGTCCAGCCTGGGCGTACGCGTCGCGGACAACCTCCCGCTGGGCGCTCATGATCCGCGGATCGATGTTGGGCACCAGAATGCGCGTGCCCTGCTCGGCAGCCAAACGGGCAATCTGTCCCAACAGCACCGTTGCGGCCATCGTCGGCGCGATGCTGTCGATGAGCGTCGACGAGCCCATCCCGGTGGAGTAGAGGATCGGCTTGCCCATCTCGGTGGCCCGGCCCACCGCATCGTGCAGGGCTTCGAGCCCCGGGATGGGCCGGATGTACAGGTCACGCGTGCCGGCATGGCGGATCAGGAAGAGGACCATCCCCGCGCATAGGGTCAACACCAGTAGGACGCTGCCCCGGGTCGTGTCGAACCCGGTCTCGACGGGCCGCACGGGTCCGGCGGTCACGGGGGCCGACTGGCTGCGCTCGCTCAGGGCCCTGACGCGGTACCAATGCGGCTGGGCGGGGTCGGCCAGCCGGGGCCCCTCCCCACGCTCCTTGGCCCGCTCGGACGGCTTCCAGCTATAGGCGCTGTCCGTGAACGTGGCCGTACCGCGACCGACACGGCCCACTTCATCGAACGGTCCGTCGGCGCCGGCGGACCGCTCGACCACGTAGCCGGTGACGCGGCCCGCGGGCCCGTCGTCCTCCGAAAGCTCCCACGACAGGCACAGGGCTGTGGCGTCATCGTTGGGCTTGTCCCGCACGGTCAGCGCAAGGGGTGGAGCCGGCTCGACCGCCTCGGCGGTCGAGGTCCGGCCCGGGGCAGGACCGGTCCCGCCCACGGGGATCAGTACCTGCGCGTTCGACTGCGCGGTGAAAAGCCAGGCCCAGCCCAGGATGGAGATGCAGATCAGCCACGCCCGCCAAGCCGCCCGCATGGGCATCTCCCTGCTCCGATGCGACTCGAGTCAGCGGATCAGCTCGATGTTGGCCCGAGGGAGGGTCACGGCAACGCCGTCCTCCGTCTGGACGGTAACCACCCGCACGTGTGCCTCGGTCTCGATGCGCGTCAGTTCGGGCGGCAGAGCGATGACGCGGGCCAACCGACCGAAGTGGGGCTCGCGGATGATACGAACGGTATCGCCGGCCTGGATGCCGCCCGAAGCCGCCTCCTCCGCCCCCCCGGCTGCGAGCCCGTCGCCGAACGGGATGACCACCTCGGGGCGCACGACGCCCGCCCGGATCTGAGTGGCTCCGTCGATGCTGGCCTTGGCCCCCTCGCGGCTCTTGAGGAGACCGAATGTCCTCTGGGCCATGCGGATCTCGCCGAAACCCTCGGTGAGCACCAGGGTGAACGGTGTGTCCTCCTGGCCCGTAATGGCGACGCCCAACGGATAGCCCAGCAGATGGTCAACGCCGTCGCTCCCGACGCCACCGACAACCAGGCCAGCGAGGCCGATCTCCTTGGCGCGCTCGAGGGCCGCGCGTGTGGCCAGGCATCCTCCCACCGCGATGGTCCCGGACAGGCTGTCGTCCAGGCTCGAGCCATCGAGAACCGCGTCGGGCGAGTCGACGGCCATGCGGAGCTCGGCCACGCGCTCGCCCCCGACACCCAGGATCCCCTGGACGAACGTGGCCACCGTCTCGATGACAACGCCCTGTCCTTCGATGCACTCGGCCACCCGACCGTCGACGTAGGCGGTGATCTCCACGGGCTTGGGAGGACGGCGGACTCGCACCTGCCCGGTCACGGAGGAGATGCCCTCGATGACGCCAGCCGCCGGCGCGGTGCACTCCGACTTGAACAGCCCCAGAAACGATGACGAACGGGCGATAACCTCGCCGGCCTCGACCGAGTCGCCCTCGCCCTTGAGCATGTGCTGGGCCACTTCGCTGGGAGGCACCGAGAGCTTGTGGGCCACGTTCACCAGGTCGACATCGCCCGGAAGCTCGGTTCGCGCCACCACGTCTTCGGCTCGGACGGTCTGGCCTTCGGAAACCACAACCTGCCCGTCGAGTGGGAGACGGCGCTCCTTACGTACGGTCTGACGCTCCACCACGCGGAGCTCGGGTGTGTAGGCGTGAGCCATGCGGTCACTCTCCCTGTTCGCTGGAGAGGTTCGCTCGCGACGCGCCAGCGGCCTGCTTGCGCGGGCGGGGTGAGACGGGCGAACGCGCGCGGCCCGGGTCCGCTCAAAGGTGAGGCGCTCTTGAGGTTGGCCTGGGGCCCTTGGTGCCTGAACGGCCAGGCCCGAGATGAGTCTACTCGGCGGCCACCGACGGCACGCGAGCCTGCACGAACTGCGAGAGCTCGTCGGCCGCAGCCGGGGGGACCTCCTGGAACTCGAATGCGGCAGCCTCACCACCGACGCGGCCGGGCTCGATCCGAACGACGCGGGCGGGCAGGTCGAGGATGGTGTGGCCAGACTCGGTGCGAATCGCCCGGGCCGAGCGATCCGTGTCAGTGGTCATCAGATAGCTCTCGAGGTCGGCAATCCGCTGCTCGCTGGCGATGCCCGAAGCCGGAAGATCGAACACCACCCGAGCACTGCGTCCCACGGTGAGCAGGGTGGTGCCGCCCACGGGAGGGGACGGGAAGTCGGCGAGAATGCCACCCACGCTCACGTTAAGGGCACGGCCACGCACGGGGTGCGCCCGGCCGAAGTAGTCGCTGAGGAAGACGGCGCAGCCCTGGTGCTCCACCGAGGCGCGGGGTTTGGTGCGGCGCTGCCGAACGATGACGTTCGTGGGAAACGAGGTGCGCAAGGCCCAGGCAGCGGACCCGGACACCACGGTGCGCCTCGCGTCGAGCACCACGCACTCGAACTCGTAGGGGACCGCCGCCACCGTACATCGGAGCCGGCAGTCGGCGCCCCGGGCGATGGTCAGGGCGTCGTTCTCCCGCGACGACCCGACGACCACCAGGGCGTACCCGGGAACCGCAGCCACGAGGCGCCCCACCAGTGGCGACTCGGCACACTCGGCAGCGGGCGCCACCTCGATGGCCACACTCCCCCGCTTCGCGGCGACCAGGACCTCCTGGATCCTGGCAGCCTCGCCCACTTCCGATCCGTTCCGCAACGGCATCATGAGACAACCACCCAATGCAACCAGTCCAGGCTGCGCGCAGGGCCCGGCGAGTCCTCAAACGCGGCCCGGCCAATGCATCCGAGCCCGTCGCGACGATCCCGCCCCGAATCCCCGGGAGAGCGCGATGCTGGTTCGCGAGGTCGCCTTCCTGTATAATGCCGGGCCGTCATGGCCGTTCAATCCAGTGACCATCTCCCGGACAAGCTGACCGCTGGAACGACACAGACGCCCCGAAGACCCGGTGTCACGCCCCGCATACTGCTTCTCTGCATCCCCCTCATAGTCGTCAACAACTACTGGGTCATGCAGACCGAGACCATTCGGTACGCGGGTTTCCCGACCACAATATCACTCTATTATAATGTCGTTTTCATCCTGTTGACCATGGTTTTTGTGAACCGGGTGGTGTCTCGTCTCGCCCCCCGATGGTCCTTGTCGCATGGCGAGCTGGCCGTAGCGTATACCATCCTGTGCCTGGCCTCCAGCACCTGCGGCCACGACGCGATCCAGGTGCTCACGCCGATCCTAACACACCCCTTTCGTTTCGCCGATGACGCCAATCAGTGGATGAGCCAGTTCGGTGAATACCTGCCGCGCTGGGCCATGATGTCAGACCCTACGTCCCTCAAGAACCTCTATGAGGGCGGCTCAACGCTCTACGCGGAGGGGAACTGGAGCACCTGGACACGGCCGGTGGCGGCCTGGGTCGCCTTCATCACCGCGCTCTACCTGGTCACCCTCTGCATCAACAGCCTGTTCCGCCGCCGATGGGTGGAGTCGGAAAGGCTGACCTACCCCATCATCCAGCTCCCCCTCGAGATGACCCGGCCCGGGTCGCGCATCTTCTGGAACAAGTACATGTGGTTGGCGTTCGCGTTGGCACTGACGTTGGACGTGCTCAACGGCCTCAAGATGTTCTACCCATCCGTGCCGGGCATCCCCGTCAAGGTGGCCTCGATTCCCCAGTTCAACATTGGCGCTCAAGTGGTGGACCGGCCGTGGAACGCCATCCAGAACCTGGGGTCGGTGTACGTCTCGTTCTACCCCTTCGCCATCGGCCTGGGCCTGCTGCTACCCACGGAGCTCGCTTTCTCGTGCTGGTTCTGGTACTTCTTCTGGCGCGCCGAGATGGTGGTCGTCAGCGCATTCGGGTGGACCTCCATCGCAGGCTTCCCGTTCGTAAATGAGCAGACGTTCGCGGGCTATCTTGCCCTGGGCGGGTTCGCGGTCTGGACCAGCCGCGGCTATCTCCGTCAGGTGCTGCGCTCCGCGGTGCGCCTCAAAGGAGACCCCGACGGCAGCCGTGAGGCTCTGCCGCATGCGGCGAGTCTCGTGCTGGGCCTGGCCGGGTTTGCGTTCCTCGTCGGGTTCTCCATGCGCGCGGGGGCCACCCTGTGGTACGCGGTGTCCTTCTTCGTGATCCACTTCGGACTAGGCTTCGCGGTGACCCGCATCCGGGCGGAGATGGGGCTTCCCGCCCATGACCTCCACCATGCCGGGCCGGGACAGATCCTGTACCGCGTGCTCGGTGGGTTCATCATCCCCAAACCGAGCCAGACGGTGGGGCAAATCTACTATTGGTTCAACCGGGCATACCGGTCCTACGCGTCACCCCACCAGGCAGAGGGATTCAAGCTGGCCGAGAGAACAGGCACGAGCGTGCGGGCCTTGTTCCCGGTGATGGCGTTGGCCGTGGCGCTCGGATCGCTCGCATCGTTCTGGGCGATCCTGCACCTGGGGTACCAGGATGGCTTCGCCGCCAAGGTGGCCGAGCCGAAGGTCAGTCTCATTTTCGGCCGTGAGCCATACGACGAACTGGTGGCCCATCTGAACGCGCCCGAACGGCCGAGTCTGCCCGCCGTGTGGGCCATGGTGGTTGGGTTCGTCACGGTGTTTGGGCTGATGCACCTGAAGACCCGTGTGCTCTGGTGGCCCTTCCATCCGGTCGGGTTCGCCGTCTCGGCGAGCTGGGCGATGCAGCACTTGTGGTGCCCCCTGTTCCTGGCATGGGGGGCCAAGTGGACTCTGACGCGCTACGGCGGGCACTCGGCGTTTCGCCAGGCCGTACCGTTCGCGTTTGGTTTGATACTGGGGGACTTGATCGGCGGCAGCTTCTGGACCATCTACGGCATCGCCAAGCATGTCGCCACCTATTCGATCTGGGTGTAGGGACGATGCAGATGCGCATGGGCCCTCGAACGGTGTTGTGGGCGGGCTTGGCCCTGTGTCTTGCCGCGGGAGCGGCGCGCGCCGCGACGGATATCGCTCAATTCGTTCGACCGGTGCGACCCGCTGCGATTGAGAAGACCATCGAGGACCTGTCCGCCTTGGGTAGTCGCGTGGCTGGCTACCCGGGTGCAGATCAGGCCGCGCGGTACGTCCTGAACCAGTTCCGAACGCTGGGGCTCAGGAACGTTCGAACCCAAGCGTTCCCGGTGACGGTACCCGTGACTCGGCACGCGTGGGTCCGCGTCCGGGCGGGAGGTGTCGATCGCCGCCTCGACATCTATCCCCTCTGGCCCAACCGCGTGCGCACCTGCCAGACTCCCCCCGCTGGGCTCACCGGACCCCTGGTCGACGGAAAGTCCGGCGAGTTCACGGACCTCAACGGGCACGAGATCGCCGGCAGCATCCTGATCGTGGACTTCAACAGCGAGACCCGCTGGTTCAACGGACCGCTACTGGGTGCCCAGGCGGTGCTCTTCCCAGAGCCCGACTCCGTCAGCCGGGGCGAGGCGGAATCCAAGTTCCTCTCACCTCCGGCCAGCATGCCGCGGTTCTGGGTGAAAAAGGACGACGCGCGCTGGCTCCGCGAGTTGGTTGCGCGCGAGGACAACGTGTCCGCCACCGTATGCGCGGATGTGCGCTGGGAGCGGCGCACCGCCTACAACATTCTGGGCGAGGTCCTGGGCACCAACGCGGAGTATGCGAAGGAGCGCCTGGTCCTGGAGTCTTACTACGACTCGATGTCCGTCGTGCCCGATCTGGCACCCGGCGCCGAGTCCGCCTGCGGCATCGCCGCCCTGCTCGAGATCGCGCGATGCTTCGCGCAGAGCCCGCCCGAACGGTCGATCCTGTTCCTCGCCACGTCGGCCCACTTCGAGGCACTGGGAGGCACCCGGGAGTTCCTCCGACTCCACCGCGAGGCCGGATGGAGCACGCCCTACAATGCAAGCATTCCCGCGGCCGACTCGTCGGTCCAGGTGCGAGTGCACCTGAACCCCGAGGGCGAGAAACCCCTACCGGGGACCGGCGACACTGGCGACGCGAACCCCGCCGCGGGCACCAAGTATCCCACCGTAAGCCTCCGCCTGGGCGCCGGGGCCATGATCAAGCCGGGCCAGGACACACTCACCATTCGGAGCAAACTGGCCGACGCGCCATTCTCGGCCACCATCTCGCTGACCGATCCCGCCGGCTGGGAGCGCGAGGACGAGTTTGGCAGGTGGGTGAAAGCAGAGCAGGCTCCCGCCGCCGTCGATAACCGCCTCAGCGGCGACGCCATCCAGTACCGCTACATGACCGAGTGGTCCGGTGCCCCAGAGCTCCTGGGAAGCCGGGACTTCAAGGTCACTCCGGCCCTGGATTTCGAGGAGGCCTCCGCCCCGGGCGATGACGCCAAGCCCCCCAAGATCACGGCCTTCATCAGCATCGACCTCAGCAGCCGCAGTGACCTGATGTGCGTGTTCTACAAGGGCCACTTCTACAACATGAACGAGGCCCAGCAGTGGAAGTACTCCGACTTCGGGAAATCGTGTACGACCTTTGCGGGCCAGGTGGAGAGTGCCCTGGGCATCTCAGCCAGTGCGCACTTCGCGGACGCCATCAACTCGATCACCGGCAGCAACTGGAAGTCGTATCTGCCGTGCCGGCTGGCCATGGACTTCGAGCAGGCCGCCGTGGCTTCCGAAGTGGCGGTCGGTTTTGCCACGGCCAACGATATGCGGGCGCTGGTCGACACACCCATGGATGTGGCGGAGTCGGTCGACACCGGCAGTGTGACCCTCCAGACGCGTCTGCTGGCCGGTCTGCTGCACGCCATGCTCGCTAAAGGCACCACGGGGGACAAGTCGGACCCGGCGGACTTGGGCGGCCTCGACTTCGCCCGCAAGACCAAGCCGCTGACCCTTGACGCGGATCTGTGGTGCGTGATCGATGGCAACATCGTCTACTTTGACCCCACCCAGGACTACTACCCCAACGAACCCGTGCCGGGGGCTATCGCCTTCGCCCGAGGCCCCGCCAAAACCAGTGCGGGCGTGCGTGGCGACATCCTGCAGATGGTGGGGCACGATGGCCGGTTCACCTTCCACGGCGTCCCCATGAGCAAGATTGCCTACTACGGCTTCGGCATGGAGGGATTCCTCCTCCGGCCCGAAGACGGCGAGATCATCATGGCCCCCGACCTCGGCCAGTCGGGTGCTCAGGCCTTTCCGATCGACCAGGTGCCCGATGCCCAGCAGAAGACCATCCGCGTGGTGGTGTTCCCCTGCAAGGCCATGAGCCTCTATGACCTGGTTGACCAGCGTCAGTTCATGTTCCTGAACACGGTGTCGGTGCTCAACGCCGTATCCAACGCCTCACCCTTCTCGTGGGGCATGAGCCTGCCCGAACCGTCGCGTCAGTGGCAGTCGTACCTGGAGCCCGTGGCCGTCGTCTATGGCAAGAGCGGCGAGCAACTGAAGTTCGGCTTCGGACTCTCTGTACTCGGGAACCGGTTTCTGCTGCTGAACGGGACGCGGGACGACCCGATGGGCAAGGGGTACGACCTGGGCCAGAACCCGATCCTGTACCCTCTTCCCCGGCGGGTGGCCGAGGACATGTGGTACCTCAACGAGTCCCGCATCGAGACGCTTCGAGGGTACGGGATCAAGAACAAGCGTATGGAAGAGCTCCACGCCGGCGCGTGGGAAGCCCTCGCTCAGGCCGATGCGGCTCGAAAGGCACTGCGCTACGACGAGTTCTTCCGATACCTGCGCGAGGCGCTGGGCTACGAGACCAAAGTCTACCCCGATGTCATGAAGACCACCATGGACGTGGTCAAGGGCGTCATCTTCTACCTGGCACTTCTCCTGCCGTTCTCGTTCTTCTGCGAGCGGCTCTTTTTCGCATCCATGACCATGGGCCGACAGATCCTCGGCTGCGCCGTCTTCTTCCTGGCCATCTTCTGCGTCCTGTGGGTCGTCCACCCGGCATTCCAGATCACTCGAGCTCCACTGATCGTGCTGTTGGCCTTCGTCATGATGACCCTCACGTTGCTCGTGACGTACATCATCGTGACCAAGTTCGACCAGCGAATGCGGTTCCTCAAGCAGCAAGTCACGGGGCTGCGCGAAACCGATGTGGGACGGCTGAGCGCGTCCAGCGCGGCATTCTCGCTCGGTGTGGCCAACATGCGCCGGCGCCGGCTCCGGAGCACCCTGACCAGCGTGACCCTGATCCTTCTCACCTTCACGCTCATGTCATTCACATCGGTCGTATCCGAGACGCGGTATAACCGGATCAAGGTCGATGACCACGGGCGGTACTACGGTCTGCAGATCCGCGACCGGCAATGGAACCCCATCTCACTGCCGGCCCTGCGCTTCATGCGCAATGAATACGGTGATCGGTACCCCGTTGCCCCGAGGGCCTGGTACCTCTCGGAGATGGTCGGGAACATCAGCCGAGTTGGGCTCACCTACGAGGGCAAACGCATCGAGGCGGCCGCTCTGGTGGGCCTTACTCCGGCCGAGGAAAGCATCACCATGCCAGGGGAGAGCTTGGTCGCTGGCCGCTGGTTCAGCGATCAGGATCAGGGTCTGACGTGCATCCTGCCCGCCCCCCTGGCGAAGATCTTCGGCCTCACCGAAGCCGACATCGACCGGGCGGAGATCACGATCCTGGGCTCCCGATGTAAGCTCATCGGCATCATTGACCCGCTGAGGTTTCAGCAGTGCGTCGACATCGACGGGGAGCCTTTGACGCCGGTCGACTACCAGATGATGGCGCAGAAACAGCGAACAGGGGATGCCGCGGCGCAGGACCAGGTCCTCAACGAGTACATCCACTACAACCCGAACCAGGTGGTACTGGTCCCGTTCCAATTCGCCCTGGACGCCGGAGCCTCCCTGCGGTCCATCGCCGTCAACATCGGCGACCCGGACGCCATCGATGAAGAGGTCGAGTCTCTGCTCAAGCGGGTGGAGCTGAACATGTACACCCGGGGCAAGCGGAGCCTGCTCGTCAGCGCGGTGGCGACCAGCGGACTCCAAGCGGCCAGTCAGGGCATCCTGATCCCACTCCTGATCGCGTCACTGATCGTGCTCAACACCATGCTGGGGGCCGTGTATGAGAGGTTGCAGGAGATCGGCATCTTCTCCAGCCTGGGCTTGGCACCGATGCACATTGCGTTCCTGTTCGTGGCGGAGGCGCTGGTGTACGCCGTCCTCGGTGCCGTCATGGGCTACCTGGTGGGGCAGATGGTGGCCAAGGGCGTGGTAGCCTTCGGCTGGTTCCCCGAGCTGAGCCTCAACTACTCGTCGGTGGCGGGGGCCGGGACGGCGGTCGTCGTCATGATCACGGTGCTGGCCTCGACACTTTACCCGGCCCGGATGGCTGGCCGCCTGGCGACGCCCGGCATCGACCGCCGGTGGAAGTTGGTCGACCCACAAGAGGGCGTGTTCGAGGTCGAACTGCCGTTCTCGTCTTCGACCGATCAGGTACTTGGATTGAACGCGTTCCTCTATGAGTACTTGGGGGCGCATGTCGAGTACTCGACCGGGAAGTTCTCGGCCGACAATGTCGATCTGGTCCGCGAGGGTGACGTGGACGCCGGGCCGCGGTATCACCTGGCATCCACGGTCTGGATCGCTCCGTACGACCTGGGGGTCCGCGAGCGGTTCACGCTGGTGTCCGCGCCGGTTGAGGATCAGGAGGGGGCCTACGGCTTCGTCGCCATCATCCGCCGCGAGGACGGGGACGAGGGCGCATGGATCCGCCTGACGCGCAACTTCCTGACTGTGTTGCGGCAGCAGTTCCTGTTGTGGCGGACCTTTGACGCCGTGTCCCGGGCCGAGTATGCCGTCAAAGGCTACACCATCCTGGGCGAGGTCCCGCCAGCGGGGCTTGTCGCGTTCGTCGAGGCCGCCAAGACGCGCGACGAAGACGAATCGGCTGCCCCGGCGGCGGCCGAGGAGGCCCCGGTTGGCTGAGTCGCGAGTCGGACCACTGGCCACATCCTGTAGGCATTCGGAGTCGCTATGGCCGTAAGAGACCAAGAACTTGAGCTCTATCGGGGGCTGATGGAGGCCCCCAAGGAGTACGCCGAAGGATTCACCAAGCGGTCCATCATCGGGGCCTTCTTTGTGGGCCTGATCATGATGCCGGGGTCGATCTACCTCGGCCTCCTGGCGGGCCAGGGCCTGGGTCCGGCGGCCGAGTGGGTCACGATCATCCTGTTCACCGAAGCGGCCCGGCGGTCGTTCACGGTGTTGCGGCGGCAGGAGATCTACATCCTGTACTACATGGCCGGGGCCCTGACAGGCGGCATTGGCCTGGTGGCCCTTTCGGGCGGGCCCTTCGCGGGCCTGATCTGGAATCAGTATCTGGTGCAGTCGGATGCGGCCCTCGGGTTCGGGATCCGCGACCAAATCCCCTACTGGGTCGTTCCGTCCGCCGACTCGCCGGCACTCGTCGAACGGACCTTCTTCCACCCCCATTGGTTCGTGCCCATCCTGCTCCTGGTTCTGGGGAACATCCTGGGCCGGCTCAACTGGTTCGGGCTGGGGTATGTGCTGTTCCGCATCACGTCGGACGTCGAACGCCTCCCCTTCCCCATGGCACCCATCGCGGCGCAGGCGGCCACGGCGCTGGCGGAGGTGACGGCCAAGACCGAAGGCTGGCGCTGGCATCTGTTCTCCATCGGCGCGGTCATCGGCATCGCCTTTGGCCTGCCCTATGTGGGCATCCCCGCCTTCACCGGGTCCGTACTGACGCGGCCCGTGCAGCTCATCCCCATCCCTTTCTATGACATGACGCTTCGCCTGGAGCGTACCTTCCCTGCCGTGCCCTTCGCCTTGAGCACGGACTTGGGCGCCGCCATCGTCGGGTTCGTGCTGCCGTTCTGGGTGGTCATTGGCTCCGCGCTGGCGACACTGGCGTCGCTGATCATCAACCCCTGGCTGGCGCGAAACCAGCTCATGCCCACATGGTCGCCCGGGATGGACTACATCCAGACATCCTTTGCGACCAGCGTCGACTTCTGGACCTCGTTCGGCATCGGCACCAGCGCGGCGGTGGCGGTCATCGGCATCGTGAGCATTCTGCGGTCGGCGAGCCGCATGAAGCGGGAAACCTCCGGGCGTGGGACGTTCCAGCCGCCGCCGGGCCGGGGTGATTTCCCGATCTGGATCGGCATCGCCCTCTTCGCCGCGTCGACGCTGACGTATATCCTTCTGTGCCGACTCTGGCTGGTGCCCAAGTTCCCCCTGGTCTTCCTGGTGTTCTTCGGCTTCATCCAGTCGCCGGTGGAGTCGTACATCAATGCACGGATGATCGGGCTGACCGGCCAGTACATCGGCATCCCGATGGTGCGGGAGGCCAGCTTTATCCTCAGCCGCTACAAAGGAGTCGACATCTGGTTCGCCCCGATCCCGATGAGCAATCATGGTGGCCAGGCACAGAACCTGCGCGTGGTCGAGCTCACGGGCACCAAGATCACCAGCATCATCAAGGCAGAGCTGTTCATGCTCCCGCTGATACTGATCTGCAGCCTGTGCTTCTGGCAGTACATGTGGAAGCTGGCTCCCATCCCTTCCACCGCCTACCCGTATGCGCAGAAGATGTGGCACCTGCAAGCGCTGCGCAGCTGTCTGTGGATGACGGCGACCGCGCAGAACAACGAGATGTTCATGCGAGCCATCAACTGGAAGTACATCGTCGCGGGCGGAGCCTCGGCATTGGGCTCCTACGGCGTGCTCTCCGTTCTCCAGCTGCCCGTGATGCTGGTGTGGGGGTTCGTACGAGGTCTGGGCGGTAACCCGATGGATGCCATCCCGCAGCTGTTCGGCGCCCTCCTGAGCCAGTTCTACTTTGTCCGGCGCTACGGCATGAGGGAGTGGAAGCAGTACTCGGCAGTACTAGTAGCGGGCTATGCCTGCGGCATGGGCCTCATCGGCATGGGCTCGGCCGCCATCGCCATGGTCATGAAGTCCATCCGGCAGTTGCCGTACTGAGCGGTACGAACCGGGACAGGCCCGCTGACCGCTACCGTAGAACCTTGGGTACATGAACGCCTACCAGAGAACGTTGGCTACGGTTCGTGGTGAGCCACGCGACCGGCTCTCCTGCCAGCCGATTTTCATGACCTTCGCAGCACGCCTCGCCGGCATCTCGTACCAGCGCTATGTCACCGAAGCGTCGGCACTGGTGGAGGCACAGCTCCGGCTCTGCGAGACCTTTGGGATCGACGTGGTGAGTTGTTGCTCCGATGCGTGGCGCGAGGCCCACGACTGCGGGGCCGAGCTGCGCTACTTCGACGAAGCCCCGCCAACGTGCTCGAGCCACCTTCTGGCCGACAAGTCCCGGCTGTCCAGCATGCGGCTGCCGGTCGGCGGACTCGGGCCACGGATGTCGGATCGTGTCGAGGCCGTCACCCGTTTCCGGCAGGCCGTTGGCGGTGAGATACCGATCCTGGGTTGGGTCGAGGGGCCCGTGGCCGAGGCCGCCGACCTGCGCGGCCTCAATGAGCTCATGCTCGACACGGTGGACGACCTGCCGTTCGTGCTCGAGCTGTTCGAGTTTGCCACGCAGATGGAGATCGTGTTCGCCCGCGCCCAGGTTGAGGCCGGTGCCGATATCATCGGCATCGGCGATGCCGCCGCCTCGCTGGTCTCCAGAGCCTTCTACGAGGAGCACGCCCTGGCATTCGAGCAACGGATCATCGACGCCGTGCATGAGGCCGGTGCTCTGGTCCGGCTGCATGTCTGCGGCAACGCGAGCCATCTGCTCGAGTGCTTTCGACGTCTGGGCCCCGACCTGGTGGACATCGACTACCCGGTGCCGTTCGCGGGCATCCGGGAGCGGATCGGGCCGGAGACCGTGCTGCTGGGCAACGTGGACCCGGTCGCCGTGGTGCGCGACGGCTCGCCCCAGCGGATCGAGGCGGCGGTGGGTGCCTGCCACCGCGAGGCCGGTGACCGCTTCATGGTTGGCGCCGGATGCGAGATCCCGCCCGACACTCCCGAGGAGAACGTCCAGGCCCTGGTTGGCTATGCCCGGTCGCACGAGTAGCGCTTCACAGGTCCAGCCAGACGGCGTAGGCTGAATGGCGGCCGAATGGATGGCCCCATCGGGGGTGGATGCCATGGGCGGAAGACCTCAGTGTCTGTGCGCTCACCTGAAACGCATCGGGGACGACAGGAGCACAACGCGGCCCGAGGACGTCTCGTCGCGTGACTCGGGACCCGAGCAGGCGAACTGGGTATGCACGCACGGGATCTACGACCGCGCCTGGCAGGCGGGCTCTCGGCCCAGGCCATCGGTCTGCTTCGGGCCCCGGCCGGGCAACTGCCCGGAGTTCGAACCGGGGCCGCCGAGTGAAGAGGCAGGGGAATGAACCGATCCGGCAGGCCCGAGGCCGAGTTGCAGACGAGCCTCCCAAAGTTCCTGGCGGGCCTGTCGCAGACCTGCCGAGAGGAGAACCGCTCGGCCCGCGAGAGCATCGCGGCCCCTGAGGACTGGCGCAAGGCTCGAGGTAACCTCGAGGGCGCACTTCTCGACTGCCTCGGGGGCCTCCCCGAGCTGCGGGAGCCCCTCAACAGCCGGCTGTGTGGCGAGGTGCAGGGGCCAGGCTACCGCATGGCCCAGGTCGCGTACGAGAGTCTGCCGGGTCTCCACGTGTCCGCGAGTCTGTACCTGCCCGAGACCGAGGGACAGCATCCCGGGGTCACCATCCAATGCGGGCTCACCAGCGCCGGGAAGGCTGAGGCGGCGATCCAGAGGCTGGCGATTGAGTTGGCCACCAACGGCATGGCCGCCCTGGTGGCTGATCCGGTCGGGCAAGGCGAGAGGGCATCCTACCGGACCACCGACGGGATGGTGCTTCCAGGCGGAGGAGCGTGCGAGCAGGCCTATCTCGATGGGCCTTGCCGGCTCGCCGGCGCCAGCCTGGTGTCGTACATGGTCTACGAGTGCTCGCGGGCGCTGGACCTGCTGGCGGCACTGCCGGCCGTCGATGCGGACCACCTCGGTGTGGTCGGCCACGAGCAGGGCTGCCTCGTGGCACTGCTGGCCGCCGCCCTGGACGAACGCGTTGGATCCACGTGCCTGGTGGCTGCACCCGCCTGGCACGAGCAGGTTGAGGCGGGCCGAGTGCTGGCCCCCGGTGGGCTGCTCCGATCTGGTCTCGATCTGGCGGCTCTGTGTGCCCTGGTGGCTCCGCGCCCGCTGCGCATCATCCGTGGAGGCCCGGAAAGCGACGACGGTGACGACCTGAGCTTCGCTCGCCGCGTATACGCCCACGAAGGCCAGCCCGGCAACCTGGACTGCGTGTGGTGCGACGGCGCCCGCGACCTCTCGTCATCGGCACGCGCCCGCGTTCGCGAGTGGTTGGCGCGGTCGTCCGGTGTCGGAGTGGTCGAAGAGCCACTCGCCGATCCGCCCTGGCTTCCGGTCGAGGACACCTGGGTTACCCCGGAGGGCCGCATCGAGGAACTGGGCGGTCATTCGTTCTTTCACATCCATCGGGCGCTGGCCCGCGCGCAGATCACGGCGCGACCGAGCCAGGATCCCGAGCAGGTCGCTGCGGCGGTCTCCAGCATCGTGGGTCGCGGCCCGGCGGTGGCCTCGGAGCCCCTGACCCGCCCGCGGAGCCAGGAAGACGGACTCCAGGTCGAGGACGTGTGGCTGGAGGTCGACGAGGGCCTGCGGTGCGCCGGGGTGGTCGTCGGGCCAGAGGACCGGCGGGGCGGCCCGGGCGTCGTGTGGCTCCACGGCCGCGGCGATGCGGGACTTGCCGCGCACTGGGATCGTGTGCGTGACCTGGCCGGTAGCGGCGTCCGGGTTCTCGCGTTCTGGCCCCGGGGCACCGGCCCCGAAGCGCCTCGCGAAATCGCCGGGCAGTCGCGCCTGGCAGCGTCGCTCCTCGGGGTCGAGTCGCAGTGGGCACGCCAGGCGCTCATGTGCGGGCAGTCATTGGCCGCCATGCGCGCCCGGGACATCACGTCGGCGGTCGCCTACCTGATCTCGAGGCCCGAAGTGGACTCCGCATCGGTCTACGTGTGCGCTG
>Ga0116184_10002560_pt1 | contig 15763 bp, 10 predicted proteins | sample AD_JPNNA5_MetaG_FD_89886 | JGI IMG/M metagenome (GOLD analysis project Ga0116184, IMG submission 89886) | Active sludge microbial communities of municipal wastewater-treating anaerobic digesters from Japan - AD_JPNNA5_MetaG | ecosystem: Engineered > Bioreactor > Anaerobic > Digestate | place... | reverse complement strand
CGCATCATTTTGATGTGATTTTAACGCTTTATAATATTTAGATAATTCAATAACATTTGTTAATGTAGTGGTATTTGTTATATCTATATTACCCGATGCTTTATATTGGGTATATAGCTTGGCTAAAATTTTTCCGCAGGAAGCTCCTGCGCTGGTGGCCGTTGTATTAATCGATGTGTTTGATACTAAGCTACAGGAAGTAAAAAAAATAACCATGGAAAATAAAGAAATTACAATTGATTTTTTCATATGATTTAATATTTAATAATAGTTTATGATTGGTAATTTAAATAAGAACTAGCAACAAATGTACCAAGATTTAATAGGTCAAATAGCTATTTGAATCCTTTTTTATTCATTGGTAACAGATGGATAATTAATGTTACTCTGTTTTTCCCAAATATCTAAGTGGTATTGCGTTAACCCGTCAATGGGCGATTGTTCAATTTTGTCAACATGAAGTCTTTTTTCTGTTGCTGTTTTTATTAATATTTCCGAAAAATGATAAGCAATAGAACCAACAAAACAAACCGGAAGCGCACCGCATTTTTTATATTTTAATATTTGAATATCGAAGAAATCGGAAAACGCTTTTTGTACCAGCTCCTTCATAAACGGATGTGCTATATTTTCTTTTACAAATGGCATAAAACTCGCTAAAAATCGACTGGGTGCACCTTGTTTATATATATGAGTTAGAATAGTCTGATGGGTATAATTGTATTTTTTTTCAAAAAGTTCTCTTAATTCTATTGGAGCATTGAATAGCAGTATCTCTTTTAACAACATTTTTCCTATATATGACCCACTTCCTTCATCCCCTAATAAATACCCAAGCGATGGAACGTGTTCAGTTATTTTGGTACCATCGTATAAACAGGAGTTGGACCCGGTTCCTAAGATACAGGCAATTCCTTCCTTGTCTCTACAAATAGCTTTAGCTGCACCAAGCAGGTCGCTTTCAATATTTATACGGGCATTAATAAAAATAGGACTTATCCCTTCTTCAACAACAATACATTGCTCTGTTGAGCCACATCCGGCACCATAAAAAAAGACTTCTTTTACATTCTTGCAATCAATGTATGGAACCAATTCTTTTTCTATCATCGTTTGTATTTGCGTAGAATCAACAAAAAAAGGATTTATTCCTGTCGTTTGAAAAGTCCGTAAATCATATCGGCTGTATATTACGCTCCATTGCGTTTTAGTAGCTCCACTGTCGGCAACAATAATCATAATTAATTTTTATAGGGTGGTTTCTTCAATAAATGCTTGTTTAACAACAACTTTCTTTTTCCAATTTCCTTTAAAATAATATATAAAAGAAATAATCATCCCTGTAAACCAGGCGATAGGCATAGACCACCATATTCCGTTTACTCCAATTCTTTCGGCTAAGAAATAGGCTAAGGGAATTCGAATAAGCCATAATGAAAATAGCGTAAAAAACATAGGGATCAGGGTGTCTCCTGCACCTCGAAAAACACCGGTATTTACAAACATCATGGAAAAAAGAAGATAAAAAGAACAAACAATAATTAAGTAATTAGACCCTATTTGTATTACTTCGGGATCGTTTGTAAATGCCGACATGATAGGGGTTGAGAAAAGTAAAATTAAACCCGACATAAAAAGAGAAATAAGTCCGGTCATTAAATGGGTTTTTAAATATCCTCTTTTTACTCTTTCCGGTTTTCCGGCGCCCAGATTTTGTCCAACAAAAGTCATTAACGCCATTGAAAAGTTCATCGCCGGTAATGTAGCAAAGGAATCAATACGACCGGCAATAGTAAAGGCGGCAATGGTTTCGGTGCCAAAACGATTTACGAGTTTCGTAACAGCCATCATCCCAAGCGCTACAAAAGTTTGCTGTAAGCCCGAAGGTAAACCGATTCGTAAACTTTGATAAAATATTTCTTTGTCGAAATAAATACGCAAAAATGAAATACGGATATATTTATGTTTTTTGTTTAAATAAAGGGTGGCTATAAAAAATGCGATAGCTTGCGATGTTACGGCAGCTATTGCCGCTCCTTCAATACCCATTTTAAATATGGGAATAAATATAAGTTCCAATACAATATTTAAAAGCGTAGCTATAATCATAAAATATAAGGGTGTCTTTGAATCGCCCATTCCCCTAAGAACGGCATTTACGCCCTGAAATCCGGCCATTAAAATAGTCCCACTTAAATAGATGCGTAAATAAGTTAATGCTTCAGGCATTACTTCTGCAGGTAAATCGAGAAAAACGAATATTTGTCTGCAAAAAATGAGCCCGATTATACTGATAATTAATGAAGAAAAAAACAGGAAAATAAAAGCCGTATCAGTTGCTCTTTTAACAGCATCGAAATTTTTGGCGCCAAAATATTGCGAAATAATAATCGTAATTCCTCCGGTAATCCCTATAATAAGAGAAATGAGTGCAAAAAGAACAGGAAACGAAACGCCAACTGCTGCTACCGATGTTTTGCCTAAGAAATTACCAACAATTATACTATCAATAATTGTATTTAATATCTGAAACACATTACCTAGCAATATGGGTAATGCAAAATTAAAAATAAGTCGCCCTTCTTTCCCTACTGTTAAATCTTTCATAGATTATAAAAAAGCAAAATTATAATAATAATAATTAAAAAGTGTGCGAAATATAAAATTATTGACCAATAACTGTTTCTGAAAATGTATCTATATCAAAATAAGTATTGGCTAAATGAAGTAAATCCTGGGGTGTTATTTTTTTTATCGTATCAAAATAGCGTTGATAGTATTCTTTAAAGTCATATCCGTAATGAAACATACTGATAAATCGGTCTGCTAAAGCAAAAGGACCATCAATACTGCGTATAAACGAACCGTATAAATAATTCTTTACAAGATTAAGCTCTTCATTCGATATCGGTTTCTTTTTTAGTAAATCGAGTTCTTTATATATTTCTTTTACTGCCTCTTTTCTTACATCAGCACCTACTTCGGAAGAGATATAAAGATATCCGTTATGTTTCATAGATACCATTCCTGAGCCTATACCGTATGTATATCCTTTGTCTTCTCGTATATTAGACATTAATCGCGATCCAAAATATCCGCCCAGTATGGTATTTAATATATACATCCCAAAAAAGTCTGGATGGTGTTTAGTAAAAAGGATTTTTCCGATACGAATTCCTGATTGTAATGCATTTTGTTTTGGAACAAAAATTTTCTTATCCACAAGAGGTTGAATTGGATACGTTTTTTCTTCTATTGCTTTATTTTTTCTCCAATCTTTATTTCCTAAATAGGTGTTGATTAAATGAAATGAATCCGTTTTTATTTTTCCGGATAAAATGATTTTAAGATTTCCGGAATGATAATATTTTTTATGAAAATTAATAAGATCTGAGCGGTCAACCTGGTCATAATCTTCTATTTGAGCCATTTTCCCGTAAGGATGATCTTTTCCGAATAGTTGTTCAATAAATTTTATTTTAGCTAAAAAATTTACGCGCTGCATAGCTACCAGATGTTCTTGTTTTTTGTTCGACAAAAATACATCAAGTTCATGTTCGGGAAATTTTGGTTCTCTAATTAGTTCGGTAAAGTAAGGAAGTAATGTTTTTAAATGTTTGTTGAGGGTATACAACGAAATACATGCATTGTCTCGTTCTGATTCTGTTTCTAGAAAAGCACCATGCGCATCAAACACTTCCGCTATTTGAGCCGCGGTATAGTTTTTACTCCCTTCTGTAAGCATTTTAATAGTCGAAAAGGCTGTTAATTTAGTGTCTTGGTGCCATGTGCCGGCCTCAAAAATACAATCAATTCGAATAACATCTTGTGTCCCTGCATCAAAACAATAAGTGGGAATTCCATTATCGAGCTTTTGTTCCTGTGGGCTTTTTAATGAAAATTCTTCGATGGATTTAATATCGGGTTGTTTTTTTCTGTCGATAGTTTTCATAAGTTTTGTATGGTACATGCTATTTGATAGCGTGATAGTATAACGTAGAACAGTTGGTGTTTTTAAAAATTTGCTTCGCCTGATTCCGGATCATGGTGGATGTAACCTTTTGATAATTTTTATTTTCTTCATTTATTTGAGAAGCATCTCCGGTTAATTCAGCAAATGCCAAATTCATGGCTTTATTTAAAACACTCATTTCCGAAAAAATTAAGGTAGCTTCTATTTTATTTTTTACTTTCTCAAGTTCCGTTTTATTTTGAAAACATTGTATGTTGTTTAGCTCTCCCTGAATAGCTTCTTCAGCTATTTCTAAACTTATTCCGTTACTTAATTTCCCTGTAATAATAAAGAGTCCTTTATCGATATCACCTGTTAAAAAAGCATTCACATCACTAAATAATTGTTTATTCATGACTAAATTCTGAAATAAGCGGGATGATTTTCCGTTCGATAATATGTCGGATAAAAGATCAACCGTATAAAATTCAGCATCTATTCTTCCGCAACAATGATATGCTTTGTAAATAGCATTTAAAGGTACATTTCTATGAACGGATAGTTTTCGTTCTTCTTTTTGTTCCGGTTCAATAGGAAGATTTCTTTTATTATTAGGTCCTTTCGGAATTGGTCCAAACCATTTTTCCGATAAATATTTAATTTCACTCACTTCTATGTCTCCGGATACTACCAGTATAGCGTTATTCGGACAATAAAAACGGGTAAAAAAATCTTTTACATCTTCAATTTTTGCATTTTGAATATGGGAAATATCTTTTCCTATTGTATCCCACATATAGGGGTGAACCTTATATGCTAATGGTTTTAATAATAAATAAACATCGCCATAAGGCTGATTTAAATAGCTTTGTTTAAATTCTTCAGAAACGACATTTCGTTGAACATCTAAACTTTTTTTTGAAAATGCAAGTCCGGCCATTCGGTCGGATTCCAGCCAGAACGCTATTTCCAGATTTTGTTTTGGTATAGTAAGATAATAATTGGTTATATCATTATTGGTAAACGCATTGTTTTCACCTCCGGCTTTTTGCAGTGGTTCATCATAATCCGGTATATTCTTTGACCCTCCAAACATAAGATGCTCAAATAAATGAGCAAATCCTGTTTTTTCCGGATCTTCATCGCGCGAACCCACATTATATAAAATATTAAAAGCAACCAAGGGGGTCGATTTGTCTGGGTGAACAATGACCGTTAACCCGTTAGGTAGAATAAATTTTTCAAAATAAATCATAATTCATGATTATAGGAACTCAAAAGTAGTCAAATATTTTTTTGTCTTATTGATTAATTATATATTTGTTTTTATGAGGGAATTAAATTTTATTAGGAAAATTAATATTTGGAGGGTAAAGAATGTTGATGAGAAAAAATTTATTTTTTTTCTTAGCATTTTAATTGGATTTATTGCAGGCTTAGCTGCCGTTTTATTAAAAACATCGGTTCATTACATTGAGACCTTTTTTAGAAATTATAAAAATATCCAAATTCAAAACGAATATTATATAATATTACCTTTTATCGGTATTTTAATAACAGTTTTATTTATTCGATTTTTTATAAAAGACGATATTAGTCATGGTGTTACAAAAATATTATATGCTATTTCCAGAAAAAACAGCAAAATAAAAAAACATAACACCTATTCATCTATAGTCTCTTGTTCATTTACCGGTGGTTTTGGAGGTTCTGTTGGAATGGAAGCACCCATTCTATATACGGGAGCAGCCATTGGTTCCAATGTGGGGGCTTTATTTCATTTGAATTATAAAACACTTACCTTGCTTATAGGTTGTGGTGTTGCAGGAGCACTTTCTGCCATTTTTAAAGCACCCATAACCGGTCTTATTTTTGTTTTCGAGGTGTTAATGTTAGATCTTACCACTGCTTCCTTAATCCCTATATTAATTTCAACCGTTACCGGGGCTATCGTTTCTTCTTTGTTACTCGGAAAACAAATAGAGTTTTATTTTACGATTAAAGATGTTTTTAATTTTAATAATATTCCTTTTTACATTTTACTTGGCATTGTTGCCGGTTTTATTTCGCTATATTTTGTGAGAATAAGTTCATGGATAGAACGAATTTTTAAAAGAGATAATAATCCTTTTCGAAAATTAATTATTGGAGCTTTAATTTTGGGATGTATGATTTATTTTTTCCCTCCTCTTTATGGAGAAGGTTATTCCTCTATGAAATCGATTTTGAGCGGAAATACACAAGAATTATTGAATCATAGTATATTGGTTAATTGGGGAAACAATTCATGGGGTTTTCTTCTTTTTTTAACCATTTTAGTTTTTTTAAAAGTTATTGCAATGGCCATTACTACAGGGAGTGGAGGAATTGGTGGCGTATTTGCACCAAGCCTTTTTGTTGGAGGGGTTACCGGTTTTGCTTTTGCTCGGGTAATTAATTTAACGTTTCCTTCCTGGTTAAACTTAACTGAAAGTAATTTTACATTGGTTGGAATGGCCGGAATTGTTACAGGTGTTATGCAAGCTCCTCTTACAGCTATTTTCTTAATTGCCGAAATAACCGGAGGGTATACCCTTTTTATTCCTTTAATTATAACTTCTTCTATATCGTATATCACCATCCATCAGTTTGAAAAATATTCTATTTATGCGAAAAGATTAGCCGAAAAAGGAGATTTAATTGCACACGATAAAGATAAAGTCGTTTTAACACATTTAAAAGTGGAAAATGTGATTGAAAAGAATTTCATTCCGGTTGATGTGGAAGCTAAATTGGGCGATTTAGTAGATATTATTGCAAAATCAAAACGGAATATTTTCCCAGTTATCGATAATCAGTATCATTTTATGGGAATGATCATGTTGGATGATGTGCGAGAAGTAATGTTTAACAAAGAAGATTATAACCGGCTTTTAGTAAAAGATTTTATGATTCAACCTCCAGAACACATCACTTTATCCGACCATATGGAGGTGGTTATGAATAAATTTAAAACGAGTGGATTATGGAATCTTCCGGTAATTGAAGATAATCGATACATTGGATTTGTATCTCGTTCAATGGTATTCAATATTTACCGAAAAAAATTAATTGAATTTGCAGAAGAGTAAATCGTTTTATTTTTTAATTTTATAACATAAGAAAATCGTTTTAAATAAATTATCAAAATCTATTAAGTAAAAAAATAATTTAATATTATAAGCCATGATAAAAAAAATAAGTAAAATTTTGTTCACCTTAATACTCGTTATTGTTGTTGCGGCTATTATGATTCCATTCGCATTTAAAAATAAGATTGAAGTTAAAATAAAAGAAGAAATTAATAAAAATATAAACGCAAAAGTCGATTGGAAAGATTATGGTTTAGGACTTTTTAAGAATTTCCCCAATTTTAGTCTATCGTTAGATGAATTAAATGTGGTTGGCGTTGATTCATTTGCGAACGACACCTTGGCAAACATTAAATCGGTTAATATTGCTATTGATTTAATAAGTGTTATTAAAGGGTCTAATTATAAAATTAAAAAAATAAATCTCAATGAACCGAATATTTTATTAAAGGTGTTAAAAAGCGGAAAAGCAAACTGGGACATATCAAAACCATCAGAAACTTCCACAACCGAAGAAGAAGCGTCCGATTTTAAATTAGCACTTCAACTTGTAAATATTCAAAAAGGCAATATTATTTATGAAGACCAAAGTTTGGATATGCGCATAGATGCCGTTAATTTAAATGGTTCTTTAAAAGGTGATATGACCATAGATGTTACCACACTAAATGCCAAATCAACCATCGAATTTTTAACTTTTGCTTATGGCGGAATAAATTATTTATCGAAAATTAATTCCGAAGTAACTGCCACTATTGAAGCAGATTTAAAGAATTCAAAATACACCTTTAAAGAAAATGAATTTCGTTTAAATAATTTATTCCTTGGCTTGGATGGGTATATATTAATGCCCGAAGAAGATATTGAGATGGACTTAAAATTAAATGCACCTAAAAATGAATTTAAAAACTTTTTATCTCTTCTCCCTGCTATATATGCTAAAGATTTCGATAAAATTGAAACCAAAGGAAAACTGGCACTCGATGGATATGTAAAAGGAATTTATAACGATACGCAAATGCCTGGATTTTCATTTAATATACAAGTGGATGATGCCATGTTTAAATATCCTGACCTGCCCAAAGCAGTTACGAATATTAGCCTAAAAACAAAGATTACCAATCCAAGTAGCGACCTTAACAATACCGTAGTTGATATTTCAGAATTCCATTTTGAAGTTGGAAGTAACCCGGTTGATATTAAAATGAATATTAAAACACCAATTTCAGATCCGCAAATAATGGGTTCAATAAAAGGAAAAATGAATTTGGCAGAGGTAAAAGATTTTTATCCACTCGAAAAAGATCAAACCTTAAACGGCGTTGTTAATGCCGATATTTCTTTAAATGGGAAACTTTCTGCTATTGAAAAAAAGAAATATGAAGATTTTAAAGCGAATGGCTCTATTTCTATTAATGGAATGTCATATAAAAGCGATGATTTTGCACAAGGTGTTACGATTAACGATTTAAAATTGTTGTTCTCTCCTAGGTTTGTTGAGTTGGCATCATGCGATGTTAAACTGGGGAAGAGCGATATTAAAGCAACAGGTAGGGTGGATAATTTACTTTCTTACGTTTTTAAAAACGACCTACTTAAAGGGACTTTTACCAGCTCATCTACATTAATGGATTTAAACGAATGGATGCAGTCGGAAAGCACTGCTACAACTACTAAAGAAGCCGATACGTCATCTGCTCTTTCTGTTATCGAAATCCCTGCGAATATTGATTTTGTAGTGAATGCTGTTTTTGGTAAGATTTTATACGATAAGATGGAAATTACCGATGCCAAAGGCGTAATAAAAATAAAAAATCAGCAGCTTACCCTCGATAATTTAAAAATGAATATGCTCGATGGTCAACTTGCAATGAGTGGATATTATAATACGATAAACCCTAAAATTCCGGAAATAAATTTTAACCTCGACATTACAGAATTTGATATTGCTAAAACGAGTAAAACATTTTTAGTTGTGAAAAAATTGGCACCTATTTCGGAAGCTTGTTTTGGTAAATTTTCAACAAAAATGAAATTAGTTAGCTCGCTAGATAGTAAAATGAGTCCGATAATTAAAACAATGACAGGAGAGGGCGCTTTAAATACAACAAAAATAACTGTTCAAGGGTTTAGTCCGCTTACTAAACTCGGTGATGCCTTGAAAATGGATAAATTAAAAAAACTCATACTAGATAAAATTAACTTATCTTTTCATTTTACCGATGGGAAAGTTTTTGTAAAACCATTCGATTTTGTTTTTGAAAAAATAAAAGGAAAAATAAGTGGATCTAATTCATTCGACCAATCTATAGACTATGTGTTAAACATGCAAATCCCGAAAACAGAGTTTGGAGGTGCTGCCAATAGTGTATTATCCGATTTAACGACAAAAGCAAACAGTAAAGAATTAAATGCAACCGTAGGAGATGTGGTTAACGTAGATGCGCTAATTGGAGGAACTATAACAAATCCTACCGTTAAACTTGGGTTAAAAGGATCTATGGACGAAGCAATCGATAATTTAAAAGAAAAAGCAAAAGACGAAATTAATGCAAAGAAAGCCGAAGCCGAAGAAAAAGTGAAAGCCGAAGCGGATAAATTAAAACAAAACGCTGAAGCAAAGCTTAAAGCAGAACAGGATAGTATAAAGAAAAAAGCGGAAGAAAAAATAAATTCGGAAAAAGAAAATTTAAAAGATAAATTAAAAAAGAAAATAAAACTATAATTATTAAACACCCTGCTATTGTTTTGGTTTATTATAAATTGAAAATCGATTTTTTATTTAATGAATCAGGTTAAATTAAAGAATAATGAGTAAAATCAATAATAAGAGGAAAATAATATATGAAGGAAATACGCTCCATAAGGAAAAAAATGAAAGGTCAGAATACGACGGATGGCGCCGGTGTTAAATTAGTAAGAACATTTGGTTTTCATGATACCCAAGATTTTGACCCTTTTTTGTTATTTGATGCCTTCGATTCAACCAATCCTTCTGATTATGTAAAAGGCTTCCCTTGGCATCCGCACAGAGGCATTGAAACAATTACCTATTTAATTGAAGGAATAATAGAACATGGTGATAGCATGGGAAACACCGATCATATTTTGGCCGGCGACTGTCAGTGGATGACAGCCGGTTCGGGGATTGTTCATCAAGAAATGCCTAAACCATCGAAAAGACTATTAGGTGCTCAATTATGGCTTAATCTTCCTGCTTCCAATAAAATGACTAAACCTAAATACAGGCCTATTTTAAAAAAAGACATACCCGTTGTTGCTGATGCGAATAGTAAAGTTCATGTTATTTGTGGTAATTTCAACAACCAAAAAGGCGCCATTCAAAGCGATTTTGTGGAAACTCTTTATTTAGATGTTGAATTAGTAGAAAATTCAGAATGGATTTTAGAAACGAAGCCCGATCATACCCTTTTTATATATATTGTTCAAGGAGAAGCCGAATTTGCTGATGTTGCAAGTAATGTGATTGATGAAAAACATATAATATTGTTTTCTGAAGGCAAGAAATTTATTGTTAAAACAAAAGAAAAGAAAATTCGATTCTTATTAATTTCGGGAAAACCATTAAAAGAGCCTATTGCTTGGGGAGGTCCTATTGTGATGAATACAAGAGCAGAATTGGATAAAGCTTTTGAAGAACTCGATAATAATACATTCCTCAAAAAATAATCAACATAAACATTTTATTAATTTAATATGTTATTTCAATTATAATCATAAATTTCAAATTTTTAAAAGGATAAATTTATACACCAAATTGTTAAATTATTTATACTTTTGAATAAACATTAATTAAAATAAGTAACGCATAAAATAAGAATCATGAAAAGAGACGAAAAAGTATTTAATTTCATTAATCAAGAATTAAAACGACAGATGGAAGGGATTGAACTGATTGCTTCCGAAAATTTTGTTAGTGAACAGGTTTTACAGGCAATGGGTTCGTGTATGACCAATAAATATGCAGAAGGCTACCCGGGTAAAAGATATTATGGTGGTTGTCAAATAGTGGATCAAACAGAACAATTAGCGATAGATCGTATAAAAGAATTATTTGGCGCAGAATATGCTAACGTACAACCCCATTCAGGTGCTCAAGCCAATATGGCTGTATTTTTAGCATGCTTAAAACCGGGAGATACTTTTATGGGTCTTAACCTTTCTCATGGCGGACATTTATCACACGGTTCACCGGTTAATTTTTCGGGAATGTATTTTAATGCGTTATCTTATGGTGTTGAAGAAGAAACGGGAATGATAGATTATGATAAAATGGAACAGATGGCAATTAAAGAAAAACCAAAATTATTGCTTGCCGGTGCTTCTGCATATTCTCGTGACTGGGATTATAAACGGATGCGAGAAATAGCCGACAAAATAGGCGCTATATTAATGGCTGATATTGCTCATCCTGCCGGATTAATTGCTACAAAACAGTTAAATAATCCTATTCCGTATTGTCATGTGGTTACTTCTACTACACATAAAACCTTACGTGGTCCACGCGGTGGAATTATCCTAGTAGGAAAAGATATTGATAATCCATGGGGATATACAACTCCGAAAGGTGAAATTAAAAAAATGTCGGCATTGATCGATTCTGCAGTATTTCCGGGTGTTCAAGGTGGTCCGCTTGAACATGTTATTGCTGCCAAAGCGGTCGCTTTTGGGGAAGCATTAACCGACGATTTTAAACAATATGCAATTCAGGTAATGAAAAATGCAAAGGTGTTATCGAAATGCTTAACAGACAAAGGTTATAAAGTAATTAGCGGAGGGACAGACAACCATTTAATATTAATCGATTTGCGTTCAAAATTTCCGAATATTACCGGAAAACAAGTAGAAAATATTTTGGTAAAAGCAGATATCACCGTTAATAAAAATATGGTTCCTTTCGATAGTCGGTCTCCTTTCCAAACTTCCGGACTTCGTATAGGCGCACCTGCTATTACTACCAGAGGATTAAAGGAAACACATATGCCTTTAATTGTAGATATGATAGATGAAGTTATTAGTAATATAGAAAACGAAAAAATAATAGAAGGCGTAAAATCAAAAGTTCATCAGTTAATGAAAGATTTCCCTTTATTTGCATATTAATGTATTGTAAATGCTAATAAAACCCCTAATGCGCTGCATTTGGGGTTTTTAGTTATTATAAAATTACATGAATATCCGGATAAATTAGATATATCGTTCCTACGGAACTTTGAATAATTTGTATTTCTTTGTTTTAGAAATATTTCGTCCCGTATGGGACGGGATATTTATAGAAAATTATTAACATGAAAAAATGAAGCCCCGTTAGCCTGCCGGCCGGTAGGCGGGTGGGCGAAATATCTACAAATAATTGATATCAAAATGATTTAATCGCATATAAAATATTTTTACCGGACAACAATTATAAAAAAAGTAAAAATGAAAACACTATATATTGTTAGACATGCTAAATCTTCATGGGATTTCCCCGATTTGAAAGATGAAGAGAGGCCTATCATAGAAAAAGGAATACATAACACCAATTTAATGGTAAAAGAACTAGTTCGCCGAGAAGTAATGGTTGATAAAATGATATGCAGTAAAGCTAGAAGAACCATAGAAACAGCGAAGATACTTGCACGTGGGTTAAATTATCCAATCGAAAAAATTGAATCAAATAAGGTTCTTTATACTTCCGATGTAGACGATCTTTACGAAATTATAAGAGAAATAGAAGATGATATATATAATTTGATGATAATTGGTCATAACCCTACGCTAACTCAATTTGTAAATCGGTTTTTAACGGAAGAAATAGAAATGTTAAATACTTCCGCGGTACTTGCATTTGAATTTGAAACAAAAAATTGGTTCGATTTTGAAAAGTCAACATGTGAAACAAAATTTATGTTGTCGCCGAAATTATTATCTTAATCATGAATTCAACAATACCATTAGTCCATTTTGTAAATAGAGAAATAAGCTGGTTACATTTCAATCAACGTGTATTACACGAAGCCGCCGATAGCACAACTCCACTTATTGAACGAATTCGATTTCTGGGAATTTTTTCGAATAATTTAGATGAATTTTTTAGGGTAAGAGTGGCTACTTTAAAAAGGATGGCTGCTTTTCCCGAAAAGGGCGAAAGTTACGATGGCTTTGATCCAGAAACCATATTAAAACAAATTAAAGAAATTGTACTTCATCAGCAAAAACAATTTGTTGGAATTTATCAGCATATTTTAGAGCAGCTCGAGAAAAAAAATATTTTTATCTTAAACGAAAAACACTTAAATAAGGAACAAGGGAAATTTGTGAAAAATTATTTTGCTGAAAACGTTCGACCAAATTTGTTCCCCATCATGATTACCAGCTTTAAACAAAAAACGGCATTAAAAGATAAATCTATTTATTTAGCAATATGTTTAAAAAGCAAACAAAAGAATAAAAGCGATAATTATGCGCTTATAAAGGTGCCTACCATTAATGTCTCTCGTTTCTTGATTCTTCCTAAAATTGATAATAGAACATGTATTATCCTGCTTGATGATATAATTAGATATTGCCTAAAAGATATATTTCAAATTTTTGGATATACTTCTTTTGAAGCATATACCATTAAATTTACAAGAGATGCAGAATTAGATATTGACAACGATATTTCTAAAACTTTTTTGGAACGAATTTCAGAAAGCTTAAAACAACGAAATATAGGAAGACCTGTAAGATTTGTTTACGACAAGGAAATACCTGCAAAATTGCTTTCCGTTTTATTAGAAAAATTTAATATTTCTCAAATAGACGATTTAAACGAAGGTGCCCGTTATCATAACTTTAAAGATTTTATAGATTTCCCAATTGTAGGAACTCCCGATCTCTTGTATAAGCCTCTAATTCCTATCCCGCAAAAAAATATTCTCCCCTCGCAATCTATGTTTAGCATTATTAAAAAAAAGGATATAATGCTACACTTCCCATATCAGTCGTTTGATTATGTAATAGACCTCTTACGCGAAGCTTCTATTGACCCCTGCGTTAAGTCGATTAAAATGACCTTATATCGAGTTGCGAAAAATTCAAACATTATTAACGCCTTGGTGAATGCGGCTAGAAACGGGAAAAAAGTAACCGTTTGTGTGGAATTACAAGCACGTTTCGATGAAAAAGCAAATATTAGTTGGTCTCAAAAGCTAATAGAAGAGGGGGTTAATATTAAATTTGGAATACCGGGATTAAAAGTGCATTCAAAATTAATATTAATTAAACGGAAGGAAGAAGGTAAAAATAGAAGTTACGTAAATATTGGAACCGGTAATTATAATGAAAAAACAGCGCGTGTTTATGCCGATGATAGCCTTTTTACCTGTAATCCAGAAATAACGGCCGATGTTGAAAAAATATTTTCCTTATTTGAAAATAGTTATAAACAGATTCGTTTTAAAAAGCTTGTTGTAGCTCCCTTTTTTATGCGGAATTTTTTCTCGAAAATGATTCAAACTGAAATTAAAAATGTGAAAGAAGGAAAGAACGCATGGATTATTTTAAAACTCAACAATTTTGTTGATATGGAGTTGGCCAAAAAAATAATTAAAGCAAGTCAATTAGGCGTTAAAATAAAAATTATTGCAAGAGGAACGTGTATTATAAAAGGAGGTATTCCGGGAATAACCGATCATATTGAAGTCATTAGTATTGTAGATAAGTTTTTAGAACACTCCCGAATTTTTGCATTTTGTAATGCAGGGGATGAAAAATACTATATATCATCGGCAGATTGGATGAAACGGAACTTTGATTTACGCATTGAAGTAGCTTGTCCTATTGAAGATAAAGCCATTCAAAAAGAATTAAAAAATATATTAACGATTCAATTAAATGATAATACAAAAGCAAGATTACTTCATCATAATCAGTACAATCATTATAAATCGACTCCCGGCAAAAATAAAGTACGTTCGCAAGAAGAAATATATAATTATCTAAAAACTAAAAATTAAACCAGTTAATCTCAACATATTATGCTATTTGCTTCTATCGATATAGGTTCTAATGCCGTTCGATTATTTTTTGCCAATGTTTTTGAAACCGATGGGGTTCCCAGAATTGAAAAAGCATCATTAATTAGAATACCCATTCGACTAGGTGACGATGTGTTTAAAACAGGAACCATCTCCGAAAATAGAATAGAGAACCTATTAAAAACCCTAAAAGCATTTAATATGTTGATAGACGTTTATAAACCGGTCGATTATATTGCTTGTGCCACCTCTGCCATGCGAGAAGCAGAAAATAATATACATGTGTTAGAACGAATAAAAAAAGAAACCGGAATTTTGGTTAAGGTTATCGATGGAATGGAAGAAGCGATCATGGTTTGTTCTATCGATAATCTGGTAATTCAGGATAAATATTCATTTTCTGTTTATATTGATGTTGGTGGCGGAAGCACAGAAATTTCTGTTTTAAAAAATCATGTTTTAATTAATTCCGAATCATTTCAAATAGGAACCATTCGAATGCTTAACAACAAAGTTCAAGCTGAAGAATGGCAACGAATGATAACGTGGTTGAATCTCTTTAAGAACGACTTTGGTAAATTGTATTTAGTAGGTTCCGGAGGGAATATAAATAAATTATCAAAATTATATAGTACACAAGCAGATTATTCGCTGAGTTTGAAAGATTTAAAAAAAGG
>Ga0116184_10002559_pt1 | contig 15769 bp, 10 predicted proteins | sample AD_JPNNA5_MetaG_FD_89886 | JGI IMG/M metagenome (GOLD analysis project Ga0116184, IMG submission 89886) | Active sludge microbial communities of municipal wastewater-treating anaerobic digesters from Japan - AD_JPNNA5_MetaG | ecosystem: Engineered > Bioreactor > Anaerobic > Digestate | place... | reverse complement strand
CGTCTGATTTCCGCGAAGCGCTTCAGCTGACGTGGCTGGCACATACCGCCTTCCTCTACGAAGGCCGGTACGCGATGGCGCTTGGCAGAATGGATCAATATTTATACCCTTATTACCGAAGGGATATCGAGGACGGCTCTTTGACGCGCGAACAGGCGCTGGCTATGCTGGAGTGTACGCTGATGAAAATCGGCGAGAGGCGGCGGTTCTTCGGGTCGGACGACGTGGTGAATATCGCCGTCGGCGGCGTCGGGCGCGACGGCGGCGGAGCGGTCAACGAACTTTCTTACCTTATTTTGGAAGCCGTTAAAAATTGCGGCATCCCGGGCCCCAACCTTTCTGCCAGGATTTACGCCGGAATCCCGGACGACTTCCTCGACGAATGCCTGGTGTCGATCGGCACCGGGCTGGGTTACCCTGCTCTGATGAACGACAAGGTCAATATCGAAGCGCTGAAAAAACAAGGCTATGCGCTCGAGGACTGCAGGGATTACTGCATGGTCGGCTGTATCGAAAACTTCATTCCCGGCCGGCAGCCCCCGTGGTCCGACGGGCGGTTCAACGCCCCCAAAGCCATCGAACTTGCGCTCAATGACGGCCGCTGTATGCTAACAGGCGACCCGCTCGGCCCGAAGACCGGCGATGCGGGCGGCTTTCAAACGATGGGGATGTTCCTTACCGCCATGGAAGAACAGCTGCGTTTTATGGCCGCGGAATATATAGCCTGGTTCCGCGCGGAAAATGAACGGTACAATGCCGAACGGTACCCTCAGCCGTTCCTCTCCTGTTTCTGTCGCGATTGCATCGGAAGGGGGCTCGACATTAACGCGGGCGGAGCGCTGTACCCCTCCGTTCACGGAGCGGCCTGCATGGGCATCGCCACGGTGGCGGATTCCCTCGCGGCGATAGAGGAGGCGGTTTTTGTCGAACGCTACGCCGAGATGACGCAACTCAGGGACGCGCTGCTGGCCGATTACCGGGGCTTTGAAGAATTACGCGGCAGGCTCCTGCGCGCCCCGAAATACGGCAACAACATCGATTTTGCGGATAAATACGCGGTTTGGTATGTGCGTTTTATGAACGAGTTGTTTTCCCGATACCGCACGCGTGACGGCGGCGCGATCTATACCGCCATGGCAGCCAATACCAGCAATATTCCCGCAGGACGCGAGGTCGCGGCGACACCCGACGGCAGGCGCGCGCGCGAGCCGCTCAGCGACGCAGCTTCGCCGATGCGGGGCGCCGACAGGGACGGGCCGACTTCGGTCGTCAACTCCGTCGCCAAACCCGACTATACCCTCGTCGCCTGCGGTACGGTTCTGAATCAAAAATACTCGCCCGAGGTCTTTTCTGACCCGGTCAAGCGCGCCGCGCTGCGGGAACTGATCAAGACCTATTTCCGAAAAGGCGGGCAGCAGATACAGATCAACGCTGTTTCGCGCAAGATGCTTGAAGACGCGATGGAGTATCCGCAAGACTACGGCGGCCTCGTGGTGCGCGTTTCCGGTTTCAGCGCCTATTACACCGCGCTCAGCGGCGATGTGCAGCGCGATATTCTGCAAAGAACGGAACACTGATCACCAAAGTAATATGAAAACAGTGACAGCGAAAGGAAAGCGATATGCAGCAAAAAGCATGGGCGGCGGTTTTCGAGGGGCCGCATAAGCGTTTTTCGCTTAAGGAGTTTGACGTTTGTTCCGCACCGGAGGGGATGGCCGGGCTGCGGCTGATTGCCAGCGGAATCTGCGGCACGGATGTCCACATTAAAAACGGGAAGATCCCTGTCGGTTTCCCCTCGATTATCGGCCACGAATTTGTCGGACAAATCGAGGAAATATCGCCTGAAGATGCAGGGCGCAGCGGATTAACGGCGGGCGACCGCGTCATCAGCGTCATCGCCTGCCCCTGCGGGGAATGCCTCCTGTGCAGGCAGGGCGACGACGCCAACTGCGTGCGCATGGGCGTCACCAACGCGGGTGACCCCGACGTTCCGCCACACTTTTTCGGCGGCTTTGCGGAATACAATTTATCGCCGGTACAAAACCTGGTGAAAATTCCGGCTGAAACAGACGCGGCGGCGGCCGCGGTTTTCGCCTGTGCAGGCCCGACGGCGATACACGCGTTTTCACTGGCTCGGCAAGCCGGTTTCGTTCTCGGCGAAGCATCGTCCGCCGTTGTTCAGGGGATCGGCCCCGTGGGCCTGTTCGCCCTGATGTATCTTGCGTCCGCCGGCATCAAGAACGTCATCGCACTCACCGTTCGTGAAAATCCGGCGAAAAGGGCCCTCGCCCTTGCGTTAGGCGCGAGCAGGGTGCTCAGTTATGAAAAGGACGGCGCGGATGCCGTCGCGCAGACGATTCAGGAGGTTTCAGCCGGACTTGGTGCGGACCTCGTCTATGAAGCGTCCGGCAATCCGGATGCTTTTACGCAGGGCCTCGGCATGCTGAGGAACCGCGGCTTGTATCTTGTGCCCGGGCAATATTCCAACGGCCGTAATGTCGAAATTGCGCCGCAGACTATTACCTTTAAAGCGCTGCGTATCATCGGCTCTTCCCAGTATTCGATGCGGGATGTGCGGGAATACCTTTCGTTTTTCACGAAGCGCCGCGGACTCGAGGCGGCCATCCGTTCGGCGGCAAGTTGCTATGCCGTCCGGCAAATCAACGACGCGTTTGACGATATGGACGCGGGGCTGACCGTTAAATGCCTTTTGGTTCCTTCCCCGGGAGGCGGGCAAACATGACGATACGGAAAATAAGAACCGAAAGCGGCACGCCCTTTCCAAAAGAACAATGGACCGTCGCCGGCGAAAACGGCGCGGTGATGGCGCACGGAAGCTTTGCGACCATAGAGAGTATGTATGCCGGCAATTATATCCGCTCGCTGGCCGTCGGCGGGCTGGGCACTGAACCGCAGTACCGGCGTCGCGGCTGCGTCAGATTGATGTTTGAAGAGGCTTTCGCCAGGGCTGGCGAGGAGGGGTGGGCGGTCGCGTTTCTTCATCCGTTCTCGTTTTCTTATTACAGACAATTCGGTTTTGAGAAGGTCAGTGATCACAGAATTGTTGAATTTCCGATGAGCGCCATCGGCTACATCGAACGCTGCGCCGATTTGACGCCGTTCGGCAGCTTAACGCAGGCGCAGGACCTTCTGGATATCTACGAGGCGTTTTCCCGCGGCAGAAACATTATGTTCAGAAGATACGGCGCGGGCCTCTTTTCACAAGTGAGCGGAGGGGGCAAACCGGGCACCTACATCTGGTATGATGCTCAAGGCAAGCCGGCTTCCTACATCACGCTGAGCGTCGAAAACGAGTTTCATATCAACAGGATGCGCAGCATTAACCTTCATGTCTATGAAATGGCTTTTACCTCGCCGCAGTCGCTGCGGGCGCTGTTTGGTTTTATACGCATGTATGAAGGCGAACTGGAAACCGTTAAAATCCACAACTGCACCATGTCGCCGGAAATCGATATGGTTTTAAGCCGTTACACACACACTTCTTACACCGATGTGCCGGATGTGATGGCGCGCATACTTGACACCGGAGCGATGCTCAGGGCAAACCGTTACCCATTGGAGAGCGGCCGCTTTGTACTGAAGGCCGTGGACCCGTCCGGACCGGGCGGCGGAGTCTTCCGCGTCGAATACGGAGGGGGAGAGGCGCTGGTCGAGAAATTGCCGGATGCTTCCGGTTTTGACATCGCCGCGGAAATTCCCTCGCTGACGCAGATGCTGTACGGCTACTCGAATTATCATCCCGAAAATGCCGCATACCTCAGAGGCGTTGAACTGAAAACCCCTGCGCGCGACTTTTTCAGGGCGTTCCCCAAAAGAGAGAACGGCCTGTTCGAACATTTTTAACGAATACAAAAGAGAAGGCGGCAAAACGAGTTTCGCTCCGCTTTGCCGCCTTCGTCATATATCACGGCTTTATTGCGCGAAATCTCCGTTGTAGGCGACAAGCGACACGTTGTCCACGCCGCCGATGCGGTTGAGACCGTCAATCAGACGCGTATCCCGGGTTTTCACCTGAATTTCAAGCGTGAGTTCGGAAATATCCATCCTGGTCGTTTTGGAACGCAGGGTGTATTTGAAACGCGAAAGGTAGCGGTTGACGTCTTCGGTGGCTTCGGTCCTGAAGCGGATAATCAGCAGGTAAACGGACTTGTCTTTTTTTATCACCGACAGGATGATGAAGGTCAGCCCGACGGCCAGATTGCCGATCAGGACCACCCAATAAAAACGCGCGCCCGTTCCGATACCGGCGGCGACGGCCCAGAACAGGAAAATCAGGTCAATCGGGTCCTTAATGGCGGTGCGGAAACGGACGATTGACAGCGCGCCGACCATGCCCAGCGACAGCACGATGTTCGAGGTGATCGTCGCGATAATCATCGCGGTGATGACCGTCATGAGGGCGACGGATATATTGAAATTGCGGCTGTAAATGACGCCCTTGTAGAAACGCTTGTAAATCAGGTAAATGAAGGCCGCGACCGCGATGGAAACGGCCATGACGCCCAGGATCCCCAAAGGCGTAATCTGTGTTTCGCTGCCGCTGAGAAAGTTCATTTTGAAGATGTCCTGAAAGGTGTTCATGGCATTGTCTCCCTTATTTGCATTTGATGGATACCCGCAGTAAAACGGAAACCGCGTGCGGCGGGATTGCGCGCGAGCTGGGTATTTTTGCAGTAAAGAAACTTCGAAACGGCTTCGCGCCGGTGAGAGGGGATTTGAAGCATCTTTTTGATATAGCCGGGCAGAAAATCGTCGTATTTGACTTCAAGAATCAGCGTGCCAGGCTCGAGGCAATCGGCCGTAATCAGGCCGGGGCTGAAGATATCCGTTTCGTAGATGCCCGCGCGCACATCGCTGTCAAACGTCACGCGCAAGTTCCCGTTTTCGCAGGTGTAGGCCTCGCGAAGGTAATCGGTGATTACCGAAGGCGCCAGCAGCCTCGTTTTGACAGCGCCGTACATGCCAGCCGCCATTTCACCCGCGTTCAGCAGAAAGGAACAGTCGCCGCCGCACAGCAGAACCCTGTACTGATCCATGTTCAGCGTTGCGGACTCCTTGGCGGTTAAGCTGCCGAATTTTTGTTTGCATTCCAGTTTGATAAGCGCGGCGGACTCGTTGTAAATACGGATACGGTACTTTTTTCTCATTTCGATGCCGGACGCTTTTTCGTGGTAAGCGGAATCAAACACATCGTCGAAATACAGGCTTCGTACCCGTTCGCCGCCGTCCGCAGTATGCGCGTCGGCGCTCATGGCGGCTTCAAGGCGCGCTTTCAGGCAGCGGTACTCGCCCGTGCTGATGATATATTTCAGCTCGTGCCTGAGCCTTTTGCCGGCATATTGCACCGTTGCGCCTCCTTTTCAGCCGAACAATTCCTTCATGCGGGCGTCGGAAAGCCCGAAATAGTCCTGCAGCTGCTGTTTGGCAGTTTTGTTGCGGTAACGGGCATAATCTCTTTTTGCGTCGACGTAACCCTTCCAACCGCTGTAACTGCCGCCCCAGCGTTCTTTGTCGCGCGGCATTTCGGAGTCGATCATGCCGGCGATTTCGTCGATGCGCGCGATGACGCGCCCGGGTTCAAAGGTAACGTTGATATGGTAGGCGAAGCGTTCGATGAATTTTTTCTTGTAAGCCGGGTTTTTCAGCAGGCCGCGCAGGATATCGTTGCGGAAAAAGTGGCCGACGCCGTTGCCCTCCGGGTTGGTATAAAATTTCAGCCCGTTCATATCCTCGAACCAGAAAGCCCAGTCGACGTCATAAAAAATCCAGCGCCAGCGCCCGTCGTATTCATCGCTCATCCAAAACTTGATGTTGCCCGTGTCGGTGTTGTTGACGTACATCTCGCAGATGACGTAATCGGTATAGTCGTCGATATCCATACGCTTGGCGGCGTAGTCATAGTTGGCCTGGACGGACATATCGTGGCTTTTTACAAAGTCGTACAGTTCGGTGTAAGCGGTTTTTTCTCCGGAAATGACCTTGCCGCCGTTGGCCTGCAGGAGGTTGACGCTCTTTTTCGATACCCCGTAGTGCTGGGCGATATATGCCTCGTTGATTTTCTCCTGAATAAAGTAAACGCCGTAATACTCGCCGTTGACATACAGGACGCTCGGCCGGAAATCCTGTGTCGCGACCCTGGTCGTATCCCGTACGAGGGAGCAAAGCATCACGTCGACGATTTTTGCGAAGGCGGTTTCCGAGGCGCCGTTGCGCAGCAGAAACGATTCGTATTGCGTATAGGGCTGGGTATTGAACAATTTGCATGCGAAGGTGGACGGCCCGTAGGAGGAGCGCGCCAGCAGCGCGAACGATTTGGCGGCGTTCATGCGCGAAAAGGAGCCGAAAATACGCAGCGCGAAGTTCTGGTCAAGTTTTTTGACCCCGCCGTCATAGAATTCGATATGCGCCGGCACTTCTTTGCGCAACTCATAATTGGTGTAAATACCCGTGCCGGGAGCGTACAGCGATGCCGGGGTCGCGGTAACGCAGACAACCGGCAGGTCGTGCCCGGCGGCTATGATATAAGTAGAAGCGGTGACAGGTCCATCTGCAGCGCCGTTTTGATACGCGCGAGCCCGGATAACGGTGGTGGTTTGAATGGCGATCGGTTCGGTATAAAGCGCGGAGTTCCGGCCGGGTGTCGTGCTGTCGAGCGTGTAGCGAATCTCGGCGCCCTCGCCGGCGCTTAACGCGACGGTGAATCCTCCTGCCGCGAATACGCCGCCCTGAACCGAAAAAACGGGGGTGCCCGAGCAGGTTTTCCAACCCGCGGCGTTTGCCCTGCCCGGCGTCGCTTGAGCCATATACTGCATGCTCAAGTCGCCTGCTTTACCGATGGAGAAGGCTGCCGGCGAGGCAAGGACAGAAAAATCGGCTTTGACGCGGTCGATAATTCCCGCTTGATCGGATAAAATCACCGCTTCTCCGCTGCTCAAAGAAAAGGGCGCTTCCATACTGTTTTTGCCGCTGCCGGCGGAACCCGAAGCTTTGACAACGATATATTCGCCTGCGCCGAGCATTTTATCCGGCAGCCGGAAACGGTCCGGTTTGCCGGCGTCGTCGGAGAGGGTAAAGTCGCTTAAGCGCAGGGGCTTATCGCCCCGGTTGCCCAGTTCGATCCAGTCGCAATCCGCGCCATCGCTGTCGGTAACCAGGCCTTTGCCGGCGAGCATGACCTCGTTGATATAAAGACCCGATGTGTTGCTTTTGAGGAAGTCGCTGTAAAATTCGCTGAGCCCCTCGCGCGTGTTCGGGTAACCCGGCGTCGGTTCGCCGAAGACCTGCCAGCGGTCGCCGGATTTGCCGTAACTGGTGTCGGGCGCCAAGTTTGCGGGCAACGGGACCGATTCCACCAGTTTGCCGCTGCGGTCGTTGAGATAGAGCGCCGTATCCTGGCTGCCCAGTTTGAAAGAGGCGTGCAGTTCGCCTTCGGCCCTGTTTTTGCCCGAGAGAAAAACAAGCTGTACTTGGCCCGGCGCCAGCTCTTTTTCCGGGAAAGCCCATTTCAGCCGTTCGGCCGTATTGTCGCTGAGCCCGAAAAGGGCCAGATTCAGGGTTCTTTCCGATGTGTTGATCACTTCCACCCAGCCGGAATAGTCGCCGTCGGCATCCTTGACGATACTGTAATTCTTCGGGCAAACTTCGTTGACCGCGAGTCCGGTGGTTTCCGATACCAGGGATTCTGTATAGGCTTTTGCACCTTTTTCCGTGTTTTCAAACCCCGGGCTGATCGCCGCGGTTTTTGTCAGTTTGCCGCTCGTATAGTCGCGTGCAAAAGACATTCCGGCCTCGCCGCCGGTATATTCCACCGAATCGATCACGCCGCCGGAAGAGTCGAACAGCACGATTTCTTCCCCCTCGCCGCGCAGGCCGAAAGAGGCGTGGAGGGGTCCGCCCGCGTTTTTTCCGCCGGCGAGAACAACAACGAACCCGCCGGGTTTCAAACTGATGTTCGGAAAGACGAAGGCGCCCGGTTGATCCCTGCTGTCGCTGAGGCTCATACCGAACAGGTTGACCGTGCCGCTGCCGGTATTGGTAACTTCGATCCAGTCCGGCGTGTCTCCGGCGCTGTCAAAATAGGAGTTTTTGTTGACGGGCATAAACTCGCTGATAAGAACGCCGGCGGCCGGCTTATTTTCCTTTTCGCCGCCGGCTCCGCCTCCGGTATATACAGCGAGCAGGATAACCGACGCCGCGGCCAGCAGCGCCGCGATTACAAACGCTGCCGTCAGCCCTTTCTTTCTGCTGTTTTGCCCGCCGGTGTCCATCGGTCCGATATTCCTCCTGCCGGATGCCACGGGATGGAATCAGAATGTGATTTTGATCAGATGCCTGCCCGGTTCGGAATACACTTTGAGCAGTGCGCCGCCAAAGCCGCTGGTATCCGCCGTTTCGGTTCTGAAACCGGTTTCAATCCGTTTGGCCGGTTTGTGCAGATAGATTTCAACGGGTGCTTCGCAAGGCTCGGTTTGTTCAAAGCAAAGGGAGAAGCTTTCCTCTTCACGGTCGTGGCGGTAACTGACAATTTCACCGGGGACCGCGGCCGGATAAGGCCTGTCAAGCACATTGATAAGCGGCGTCTCGAACAGCCCTTTGAAATATGCCCAATAGGTATTGCTCCATTTGTTGGCGTCAAAAATCGCGAGAATATGCTTGACGTGGGGGAACCACTCCGTTCCTTCCGAATACCCGCCCCACTCGCCGACGACAACAGGTACGCCGAGCCGAACCTGCGTGCGCCGGTGTTCGTTGAAGATGGCGCTGATGCGGTCGTTGCTGGCGAATTTGTACGACGGCGTGTCGACCATGAAATCATAAGCGTGCGGCTCAAAACACTGCAGCGGCTCCCGCATACCGCCGACTTCGACCGGCGGGGTGGAACAGGGGATGCCGAGGTTGGAATAGTAACAGTTCTCCATAAAAACAATGCCTCCCGGCGTGACCTCCCTGATGGCGGAGGAAACCCTGTTCAAAAAAGGGGAATACCGCTCAAGGTCGAACTTTCGAATCAGGTCGTCGCCGGCGGCGGTAATTTTCCTGAAAACGTCTCCGGTATAATGATCGAGCAGACGCGGACGCCTGCTTTTATGCAGCAGGTCGCCCAGCATTTTCGTGCGTTTCAGCTGACGGTCAAACAGCGTCACGCGAACCGTTTTTGCGACGAGTTTGCGGAACACTTTGCCACCGTCGCTGCCCGGATAGGGCTCGTTCATCGGATCAAAGCCGAATAAGGCCGGTTTATCGGCGAAACGCTGCGTCACATGTTTCCACATATCGCAGTAATATTCAATGAGGCCTTTGCCGTCGACTTTCTTATCCGCCCAAAAGCTGTCAAAACAATTTTGGACGGCGCGTCCCCAGAAATAACCCTCTGCCCAGACAAACTTCGCCGGCTTAAACTCGTACCCGCCTTTCAGGCAGGCCCATGCGGGCGCGCCGTCGCCGCCGTATCCGCCGGCGCCGCTGTACAAATCCTGATGCATATCAAGATAGGCATAAATGCCCAGCTGCGCGCACTTGTCCAGAATCAAGCCCACCGCGTCAAGAAAGGCTTCGTTGTAAACCCCCGGCTTTGGCTCCACCAGCGCCCAGGTGAAACCGAGGCGGATAAGGTTCATTCCGCGTTTTTTGACACTTTCCAGAACTCCGAAATCCCAGTTTTTTATGTATTCCTCGGCCGTACCGTCAAAACCGCCGCTTTTATCGACGATATTGATGCCGTTGAATATGCGTTCCCTGCCGTAATCGTCGACAAAGCGCAGGCCGTTGGTTGAGATTTTATCCATGATAATCCTCCTTCGAGATGAAACGTACACCGTTTTTCAGGGCATATTCCTCGGTCTGCGATGCGCGTGGAGCAATGATAAGGAGCCTTTCGTCGCCCGTAAAGGCATCTTTGCCGATGAGCGTCAGCGCTGAGCCCGCTTCAAGGCGTTCAAGGGCGGGGCAGTTGTAGAAGGCATATTTGCCGAGTTCCTGTACGCTTTCCGGCAAAACAACCTTGCGCAGGGCGCCGCATTCCTCAAAAGCCCCACGGCCGATCACGCGCGTGCCTTCGCCGAGGTCTAGGCTGTTCAGGCTGGCGCAGCGGTAAAACGCGCTCTCGCCGACGGTTTTGCAGCTGCCGGGAATCTGCGCTCGCAAAGTATTCCCGCATTTGAGAAAAGCGTGGTCTCCGATGCTTTCAAGCCCCTGCCGAAGGATAATCGCCCGAGCGGCGCCGCATTTGGCAAATGCCCACGGGCCGATGGTTTTTGTTCCGGCAGGCAGGTCGATCGCCGTCAGCGCCGAACACAGATAAAAAGCTTTTTCCTCAATGGCGGCCGGCGTGCCGCCCCAGCGCAGCGTAGTGAGTTTTCCGCATTCCTGAAAAGAGGAAACACCGATGAAACGGATGCCGCTGCCGAATGATACGCTTTTCAAATTGCGGCATTTCATAAAGGCGAAATTGCCAACCGCTTCAAGAGAATCAGGCAGCGTGACGGATGTCAGCGTATCGTTTTCATAGAATGCCTTGTTTTCGATTGCCGCGATGCGGTATTTGCCGATGGTATCCGGTATTACCAAACGGTCCGACGTGCTGTCGCAGCCGGTTACGCAAAGCGTCTGATCCGTATAGATGCAGTGAAAACCGCCTGCGTGATAATTCTCCCGCCCGATCGATTTTCCTAAGCGCTGCCCGGCCTTTTGCAGCGCGGGGTCTGTGTTTTGGCCGACGGTATCGAACAGTGCGCAACCGCCTGTGAGCAGCGCAGCGGCAACCAGAAATATGGCGAAACAAACTTTGGCTGCCGGTTTCAAATGGAAAGTTTTTTTCGTCATTGTATGTCCGGGCCTTCCTGGCCGTTGCCGTTTTTACCGTCCCTATCATCTGACTTTGCCTGGCCTTTGTCAAGCGTTTCCGGGTCATTCTCGGCGCCGATGTTGCCGCTGCGCGTGCGAAACGCTTTTCTTTCGCTTTTTGCCGGTTTGCCGGCGCCGTCCCATTTGGACAGCCGCTCGCGGTTGCGGCGCAGAATTTCCTCTTTCCTGGCGGCTTCCAGTTTTTCGATTTCCTGCTGCTTGAGCCGGCTTTCCTCGCTGTGGCGCGCTTTGGCTTCGTCATATAGCAGGCGGATTTCCTCCAGGTGCCGGTAATTCTCCATTTCTGTCAGCAGCCTTTCTGCGTCAAGCAGAACTTTCACCGCGCGGGTATAACGCGATTTTTCACTGACAAAGCGCCTTATGGCACGATGCCGGCGCAGCCGCTGCGGCAGCGTGTCAGCCGGCAGAGCTTCCGCTTCTTCCAACTCCCGGTCCGCGGGTGCGGTGACCTTGTCGGGATAATATTTCAGCAGCAGTTTACGGCAGCTCTTTTTTGCTCTGCTGTATGCCAGCGCGTCGCTGCGGATGCTGCGTTCCTCTGCCGTCCGTTTCGGCAGGGCTTTGGCTGCTTTCCGCTCCCCGGGATTCGTATTTCTGAGACCCTCAATCCCCAGGGATACTGTGCGCTCGGCGCGCTCCACCTGAGCCATAACGCGCGGAGAACTGAATTTTTCCATTTCGTTGATAACAAAGTCGCAGACCGAAACATCGTCGTCATACTTCCTGCTTTTATGATTTTCAGCCCGTGCGGCCTTCAGGGCCGCTTTCCTTTCGCTGCGCGGCAGCGCGGCCGCCTGTTTCCGGCGCGAAACGGCGCTTTGGCGTCGCTGTTGCAGATACCGGCGGCGCGCGGCCTTAACGCGCGCAATTTCCTCAGCGCGAAACTGTTTCTCCGTTTCAGTCGACGCAGGCAGCCTGCGGGCCGCTTTCACGTCGTCTGCGGTGGTGACCAGATGGCGGTCCGCTTGCAGCCGTTTTGCTTCGTCGATGATGTCGATTGCCTCGACGAGCGCCGAATCCCGCAACACGCCATTGCCGTAATCTTCGAAAAGCGCGCGGATTTTCAAAACCTTGACGATGCCCCGCTGCTTGACTTCGGTTAAGTCATAGAAAAAGTAGGGTACGCAATTAAGCGCCGCGCCGATTACGGCGGCGATGATCAGTACCGAGAACATCTCCTCACGGAAGGAGGCGACCTCAAGCACGTCGTAATTATCCTGCAAACCCAGGCGCTGGTAAATAGTCGGCAGCACCATACCGGTAAAAATGCCGACGAAACTGCCGATGATGCCGACGGCGCCGAACATACCGTCGATACGTTCCCCGGTGAAGTACTGCTGATAATCGCGCATATCCGCATTGATGCCGGGCCCGTAGACGACGGAGAACGAACCGACGAAACCGTTGAGAAAATACAGCGCGATGAGAGCGTAAATATTGCGGTAAAAAGGATAAAAGGCCGAGATCAGAACGATATTGGCTACATTACACCAAATCAGCAGGTTCCTTTTCCCGAGGGTGCGAATCGCGTAGGGGCTCAGCAGCATCGCCCAAAGCGCCGCGTTGCCGATGAGCGACGTCGCAAGGCCGTATGTGCCCATTCTGTTGGGATAACCGTAGATAAAGGTCCAGCCGATAATGACGCCGACCGCTCCTTCCAGAAAGCCGAGCCATCCCGCCAGAGAGGTAATCCAAAAATATTTGTTTTTGGCGACGCAACGCAGCGCGTCGCTGAACTTGAAGTGCGAAACATGCGTACGCGCCACAACGATACGCTCCCGCGTGCCTTTCACGGCCAGGAAACTCAGCGCAAGTCCGATAACGGCAATGGCCGGATGAATGACCCGGTAGGTCGATATGTTGTTGAGGCCGCCGGTCAGTGTCGACAGCATCGGCACGAAGGCGCCAGTCAGAGAAGGAGCGAAAGAATAGATAATCGACGAAATGGCAACGATATCCGTACGCTCATGGCTGTTGGGCGACATCACGTTGACCAGGTCAAAGAAAGACTGGCTGAAAAACGGCGAAAAGCATTGCAGCAGAACGAAACAAATGAGTACCGATATAGCCTTGCGCGCATAAGGCATCGTATCGTAAGGCAGCCAGACAAATACGAACGAGATGACAAGCGTCGGAAAACCCATGGTTGCCAGCCATGGCCGGAACTTGCCCATTTTCATTTTAACGGAATCGATCAGGTACGACCGCATCACCGTAATGCCGAAGCCGGCAATCGTCGAAACGATGGCCATATACTGAAGATGCATCGGCTTGATGCCGATGGTATTGCCGACGAGAAAACTCGTTGCGGTAAGGGCAATCTGGTTGGAAAAGAACAGCACGAACTGTACGCCCATGCCGCCGAAACCGTACATGAGAATCTCGCGGTAAGAAACATATTTTCCAAGCGGCGGTGTCTTCCAGTGGACCGCCAGCGTATTGACCGCCGAAACCGCCTTTTGCCTGACCTTGTTCAATCGAACCCCCATCATAACGAATCGGTTCGTCCCGGGCGACCGGCCCGCCTCATACCGTGATTTTCAACTGCTTTTTATTCGCGCAGGACTCGGTTTACTCTGTCAGCTTTGCGTGTAAGACCTGCCGTGCCCGGGGTAAACCGTCGCGCCGCTGTCCTCGATGATTTTCATCGAAGCGCGCAAATCGTCATAATTGACAAACAAAAAAGGTTCGGTGACCTTGAAAATGTTCATCATCGCGTCGCCGACGATGAAATCGGCACCGCCGTTCACCAAAATCCCGATAGAACCTTTTGTATGGCCCTTCAGTTCGATAATCTTCGCGTCAATACCGTATTGTTCCAGGGTTTGTCCGCCGGATACGAAAAAATCCGGCCGGAACGGGTCGATTTTCACAGCGCTCGGAGCCAGGTTGGAAAACAGCGCGGAAATTTTCTGTACCGGTGTGCGCCCGCAGGCCTTTTGCGCCGCCTGGTTGGCAATCAGTTCCGCGTCGTCCGCATGCATCGCGATTTTTGCGTTGAGTTTTTCCGCCAAGTAGGCCGCGTTTTGAATATGGTCGTAATGGCCGTGCGTCAGTACGATCAATGACACGGGATAATCCTTCACGGCGTCATAGACTTTTTTCCTGCTGTTGGAGGCGCCCGTATCGACCAGAACGCATTGTCCCTGACCGACGATCAGGTAACAGTTGACCATTCCGCAAGGAATTCGGATGATTTGCCCGGGCTGCGGCGTGGCCGGCGCCGCGTGGCTGCCGGTCAATCCGGCCGAAACGATTGTCAGAGCGAGAATTTGAATCGCCGCGATTGCAGTTTTTACCATCCTTTTCATTTGAACACTCCCGATGTTTTATTATTTCGAAGGGTTTTCAAACCAGACGACCGAAATGATATTGGTCAAACGGTTGTATTCCTCACAGTTTGCCACGATATCGATATCGCCGTCGCGGTCAATATCCTGCGTGACGCACAAATCCCATTTCTCGCCGTTAAACTCGCCGAAACCGAAAAAGCCGTCTCCCCATTTAATCACTTCGGGCGTGAAGCGCATATCGCCGCGGTTGAGCATGACAAAAACGGCGGCTTTATTTTTCCCCAGTTTTCCGTTTTCGTGAATTAACGCGCCGATGATATCAAGTTTGCCGTCGCCGTTGATGTCGGCGAGTTTGACGAGCCTTGCCCTGTTTTGCGCGCAGGCCGGTTTTTCAACCGTAATGACATGATGAGCGCCTTTATTGAAGTCGAAAACCTTGAAATCTTCTTTGCGGTGCAGCACAATTTCGTTTTCTCCGTCGTTGTCGAGGTCGCCGACATCGACCTGTTCCTTTGCGTAAAGGGTGTTATCGGCATATATCTTGCTTTTCACAAACGAATGGTTCCCTTTGTTGATGTAAACAAACAGCCCCATCCGATCCTTCGGGGTATCAAAATCAGAGTTTGCAACAGCGATATCGGTATAGCCGTCTTGATTGATATCGGCGGGGACGAAACCGTGCGCGCTCTCAATTTCAGGGTCAATGACGGTTTTATGATAATTTTTTACGTTCAAAACGCCGGCGTTCTGCGCGGAAAGCATAAAAAGCCCGGCATACTCGATACCGGCAAACTGATCCTTTGTCCCAGCGCCGGTGTTGCCTCGCCCGCCCGCAATGATTTCGGGCACCCCGTCGCCGTCCAAATCCGCGCACCTTATAAAATGAATATGGCCTTTGCCGACTGACGCGGGTATCTTCCCGAGCGCCTGCCAACTCTTATCCGATGGTCTGTATTGATAAACTGAGATGGAGGTCGGTTCGGCGGTGCCCTCAACACCTTGCGAAACGAGAACCTCGGGAATGCCGTCGCAATCCAAATCGCCCAGGCAGGAACTTTCAGCGTTTTTTATTGTGCCTACCAGCGTCGACTCCCATTGCGCAACGGATTTCGGATGCTCGGGGCGTTTGATGACATAGATATTGCCCCTGAACTCGTATTGCGTCAAAAACCAGTCATCATAACCGTCGCCGTCCAGGTCCCAGGCCGTAAGGCCGTTTGCCAAAAAGTCGAAAGGCAGTCTGCTGTTATGAACGTTGCGCATGGTCCATTCGGCACCCATTTCGGGATATTTGCCGTTTTGGGCGATTGTTTTATAAGGCTTATAAATACCGGCAGCGCAGTCATAGGCGTAGACGAAGGCTGCGGCGGCAAATGGAACCGATATAAGGACGGCGAGCGCCTTGAAAAGCAATCTGCGCGGTTTGACTTTCCGCATCGGCAAGCCCCTTTTAGGTAATTAAAAACATTTTAAGGAACCGCTGATTTAATCAAACCCACAAGGACCGGTAAAATGGTATAATAAAGGCATCAAAATCGACGGGGTGAAACATGAATCAGCAAACATTCACAGATTTCGAATATAGTAACCGG
>Ga0116184_10002557_pt1 | contig 15773 bp, 12 predicted proteins | sample AD_JPNNA5_MetaG_FD_89886 | JGI IMG/M metagenome (GOLD analysis project Ga0116184, IMG submission 89886) | Active sludge microbial communities of municipal wastewater-treating anaerobic digesters from Japan - AD_JPNNA5_MetaG | ecosystem: Engineered > Bioreactor > Anaerobic > Digestate | place... | reverse complement strand
GGGGGGGGGGGGGAATTGGCACCATCCCCTGAGTGTCCCGAATACGATGATCACTGTCGCGAACCTCGGGGTTGACGGTGAAAAGGGTTCAGGGGGCCAACGGAAACCGCGGATTCCCGGGAACGGTATCCGGAAAGGCCCGAAGGCTCATCCTCCAGAATCAACCACCCGGTCAGGAGCAATCCCGCTCCGGGCGACCTCCGGCAGATCAGTCCCGCAGGAGCACCGTCTTAGCCTCGCTCCATGCCTCCAGCGCCTGAATGCCGTTCTCCCGCCCGAGCCCACTCTGCTTCGTCCCTCCGAACGGGACCTCCGGCGGCACCTTCAGGTGGAGGTTCAACCAGACGATCCCGGCCTCGAGGCGGCGTGTCGCCTCACGCATGTACGATGGGTTCCGCGTCCAGACGGACGCCCCAAGGCCGAAGGGGCTCCGGTTCGCCCGCGCGATCGCCTCGTCCAGGTCTTTGACCCGCACCAGGGGCATCACTGGACCGAATACCTCCTCCGAGAGGAGGCGCGAGTCCTCGGCGACGTCCGTGACCACGGTCGGTTCGTAGAAGTTACCCCCCTTTCCGGGCCTGCCCCCCCCGATGATCACCCTCCCGCTCTCCCTCTCACGGGTCTCATCGACCAGCCCCTTGATACGTTCGAGCGCTTCGATGGAGTTGAGGGGCCCCATCTTCGTTGCCGGTTCCAGTCCGTGCCCGATGGTCAACCTCCCGACGCTGTTGACCAGCCGGCGAGTGAACTCGTCGGCGATCGCCTCGTGGACGAAGAGGCGCTTCACCGCGGTGCAGACCTGTCCGCAGTTGTAATACCGGCCGGCGACCGCCCCGGCAACCGCCCGATCCAGGTCTGCGTCCTCGCAGACGATCATCGGGTCCGAACCGCCGAGCTCGAGGGTGACCCGCTTGATCTCCGCCGCTGCGAGCGCCAGCACCCGTCTCCCCGTCCCTGTCGAACCCGTGAACGAGATTTTCCGGACCCGTCTCTCCCGTACCAGCGCCTCACCGGCCACATCCCCGGACCCGGTGACGACGTTGAGCAGCCCACGGGGGAGTCCAGCCTCGTGCAGGATCCCGGCGAGGGCGAGCGGGGTCAGCGGAGCGGTCGATGCAGGCTTGAGGACGAGGCTGTTGCCGCAGAGGAGGGCGGGTGCCGCTTTCCAGGCGAACAGGAGCGCCGGCATGTTCCAGGGGATCACGGCAGCACAGACCCCGATCGGCTGCCGGAGCACCTGTGCATCGAGGTCCGGGGCGATGCGGTGGAACTCATCCCGGAAGGCAGAACCGAGACCGGCATAGTATTCGAAGACGTTCGCCGTGCCGCGGATCTCGTCCGTCGCCTCCCGGAGTGGTTTCCCCTGCTCCCTGGTCAGCGTCCGGGCAAGGACCGGCACCCGCTCGCGGATGATCCGCGCTGCCGACGTCAGCACGTGGGCCCGGTCCCTCGGCGAGCGCCCTGCCCAGCCAGGCAGGGCCGTTTCTGCCGCATCGACAGCCGCACGAACATCCTCGACCCCCCCGAACGGAAGGGAGGCCACCATCTCCCCCGTTGCCGGGTCGGATACGGCAAACGTCCTGCCCTCGATCGCACCGACACGTTCTCCGTTAATCAGCATCCACTGCTCCCGCAGATCACACGCTGTTCCTAGGTCCCGACGTCCCAGGCCGACATGTACCGGGACTGCTCCCCGGTCAGGGCATCGATCTCGATCCCGAGCGAGGCGAGTTTCTCCCGTGCGACCGTCTCGTCGATCCATGCGGGGACGTCGTACACGCCCGCCGGAAGGTCCCGACCCTCCTTCGCGATGTACTCGGCCGAGAGCGCCTGAAGGGAGAAGGAGAGGTCCATCACCTCGATCGGATGCCCCATCCCCTTTGGCGTCGCCAGATTGACGAGCCTTCCCTCGGCAAGGACGTGGATACGACGTCCATCCAGGATGAAGGTCTCGATCCCGTCCCGCTGTTCGATCGCCCCTGCCATCTCGTGGAGGCGCTCGAGGTCGATCTCCACGTTGAAGTGACCGGCATTCGACAGGATCGCCCCATCCCTGAGAAGACCGAAGTGCCTTTCGTCGATCACCTTCGTGTTCCCGGTCGTGGTGACGAAGATCTCCCCGATTCGGGCTGCCTCCTCCATCGGCATCACGTCGAACCCATCCATGTACGCCTCGAGGGCACGCCGCGGGTCCACCTCGGTCACGCAGACACGTGCCCCCATGCCTCGTGCCTTTCTGGCAAGTCCCCGCCCACAGAATCCGTATCCGGCAACGACCAGCCTCTTGCCGGCGACGAGGAGATTGGTTGTGATCATCAGCGAGGCGAGGGCGGACTCGCCGGTCCCATGGACGTTATCGAACGACCTCTTCATGGGCGTATCGTTCACCGCGATCACCGGGAACTCGAGTCTTCCCTGGGCGGCCATCGCGCGGAGACGGTGAATCCCGGTCGTCGTCTCCTCGCACCCTCCGATCACTCCCGGCAGGAGCTCCCGTCGCGCCGTGTGAAGCCGGTGAATGAGGTCCATCCCGTCGTCGATCGTGATCGACGGGTGGCTGTCAAGCACCCGGTCGATCGCCGCGTAGTACTCCTGGACGGAACAGGCGTGACGGGCGTAGCACCGGACTCCTCCCACTGTGTCCAGGGCACGGGCGACGTCGTCCTGGGTCGAGAGCGGGTTGCATCCTGTAATCTCGACCGTCGCACCGCCGGCAGCGAGGGTCCGGACCAGGTTCGCGGTCTTTGCCTCGACGTGAAGGGCCATCGCGATCCGCTCGCCCTCGAGCGGCCGCTCCTGTACAAACCGGCGTTCAATCGCCCGGAGGACGGGCATGTACTGCCCCGCCCAGTTGATCTTCCGCATGCCCGAATCCATCTCCCCTAGTGGTGGTCGGGGAGCTACATTAATCCATAACTCTCATTATTCGGGCCATACCATCATTGCGCGATGGTGCTGACTCGACGGATCATCCCCTGCCTCGACCTCAGGGACGGGCGGGTGGTGAAGGGGACGAACTTCCTTGGTCTGCGGGACGCCGGCGACCCGGTGGAGCTTGCGGCGCGGTACAATGAACAGGGGGCGGACGAGGTGGTCTTCCTCGACATCACCGCCTCCCGAGAGGGCAGGGGAACGATGATCGACGTGATCGAACGTGCTGCGGACCAGCTCTTCCTCCCGCTCACCGTGGGCGGAGGAATTCGCACGACGGACGACATCCGTCAGATCCTCCGTGCCGGGGCAGACAAGGTGAGTATGAACACCAGCGCGGTGGAGCGCCCGGCCCTGATCACCGAGGGGGCGCGTGCCTTTGGAACCCAGTGCATCGTTGTCGCCGTCGACGTGCGTCGCAACTTCGATCCGAACCCGGACGGGACACCGATCACCCTCCCCGACGGCCGGTCCTGTTGGTACGAGGTGGTCACCTACGGCGGACACCGCCCGACCGGGCTGGATGCGATCGCTTGGGTCCGCGAGGCGGAGGAGCGGGGTGCCGGTGAAGTCCTCCTCACCTCCATGGAGACCGATGGGACGAAGGACGGCTTCGACCTCCCCATCACCGCCGCCGTTTCGGACGCCGTCGGTATACCGGTGATCGCGAGCGGCGGTGTCGGTCGTCTCGAACACTTCTACGACGGGTTCGTCACCGGGAAGGCAGATGCCGCCCTCGCCGCCTCGGTCTTTCACTACGGTGAACTGACCGTCAGGGATGTAAAAGAGTACCTGGCCGGACGGGGTGTCCCCGTCCGGCTCTGATCGCTCAGGTGAACGCCGACAGGTCTATCTCGACCGCGGCAACCGGGTGGTCGAGGCCGAATGCCTCGAGTACGTCGGGGTGGATCTCCCCGAAGACTCCGAGGGGCGTTCCGTTCACCAGGAGAGCTCCCCGCCTCCCCTCGATGAAGGCGGGGTCATCCGTATCGACGGCGGTGTAGACCAGTCCGATCTCCCGGCAGAGCGCGTCGGCGATACCGTACGCCTCGGAGAAGTCGGCGGCGGCATGGCATGAGACGGCAGCAGCGCCGAGCCCGGTCTCCACCCCAATGACGGTCTCACCGACCGCGAAGAGCCGCTGGGGGAGCTCCCGGAACCGGTTGTACTCGAGGAGTTCCATCAGCAGTGGCAGCAGGGAGGTCCTGGCCACCGACTGCTCCTCCGAGATGGGGTACAGGACATGCAGGGTCTGCGGGTCGGGTTCCCTCCTCATCCGCGAGAAGAGGATTTTTTCGCTCGTCAGCACGAACGGCATCGTCTCCAGGTGCCCGAGTCCGCAGAGGGCCTCCCGGACGGCCCGTTTCAGCCGGCTCTCCGCCCTCTCTTCGGCGACGGTCGCGGTCTTCGAGGGGACGGCCCCGAACCGTTCGTAGCCGTACGCGATCGCGACGTCCTCAAAGACGTCCCAGTCATGCATGATGTCGGCCCGGTAGCAGGGTACCTCCACCCTGACGCGATCTGCACCCACGGGCTCTGCTCCAAAGCGCATCCGCCGGAGTAGCGATGCCATGGTCGGAGCGTTGAGCTCGAGACCGAGGAGCCGGTTGCACTCATCGACCGGGACCTCGCGGTACGAGGGACCGAGGTCTGGTCCGGCGACTCCGTCGATCTCGACCGACTCGATCCGTCCACCTGCCTCGCCCAGTGCCGCGCAGAGGATCGTCGTCGCAGTCGTCACCGCCCGCTGGTCTGTGCCGGTGCAGTCAAGGAGGATCTCGGTGGTCGCGGTCGAGACGCGGGTCAGCTCCCCGTTGATGATCGGGGGAAAGGACAGGACACGGTCCTCTGCATCCACGATCAACGGAAACCGCGGGGCGTCGCGGACCAGGTGGGCATAGGCCCGTCCCTTCGGGTGTTCATCGAGCATCTCCTCCATGGTCAAGTCGCGTTCGAAGTCGAGCGGCACGAAGGCCCGCTCGCGCGGCGAGGCGATGTACCGGAATGGAGGAGTAACCCGCGCGAGGTCGTGGAGACCGATCGCCACCTTTCGCCTTCCACGCCCGACCGCCCAGTGGAGCGCCTCCTGCAGCCCCATCAGGGATACGATCGCCTCCTCGTCGAGGGAGAGCCCCCGGATCACCGCCGAACCGAGGTACGGTCGGATCCGGTCCAGTCCCGGGTCCACAGAGAACGAGATCCCGGACGGAGTGGTCGTATACCGGACGGGCCCCTCTTCGATGCCCAGAAACCCGCGGAGGGCCCGTGCCGCCCCCTCGGTCGAAAAGAGGTCGGGACGGTTCGCGAAGAACTCGACGTCGACGTGGTCATCCCCCCTCCGCTCGATATCCGATCCGAACATGGGCAACCGTTCGACGATCGTCTCCCGATCCACGCCCACGAGACGCTCCAGATACCGGTAGGGCAGGGTGATCACCGGCATGTTACCGTACCCCCCTGCCCGGAAAGATCGGTGTCTCGCGGCACCATTCGATGTCCGTCCGGTAGAGCTGGCGCAGGTCTTTCAGCCCGAGCCGAAGCATCGCGAGGCGTGAGGCACCGAGCCCCCAGGCGAGGACGGGGTACCCGATCCCGAACGGTGCGGTCACCTCCTCCCGGAAGACCCCGGCCCCTCCGAGTTCGACCCATCCGAGTCCCTCGACGAAGACCTCAGGCTCGACCGAGGGCTCGGTGTACGGGAAGTATCCCGGGCGGAACCGGACCTGGGTGAACCCGAGACGGCGGTAGAACTCGCGGAGAAACCCGAGGAGGTGGGAGAAGGTGACACGTTCGTCCATCACGATCCCCTCGAGCTGTTCGAACTCGGGCAGATGCGTCGGGTCGATCGCCTCACGCCGGAAGACACGACCGATCGCAAAGGCCTTGACAGGCGGGGTCGGGTGTGCGGCCAGGTACTGGATGGAGAGCCCGGTCAGGTGGGTACGGAGCACCTGCTGCCTGGCCTTCGATTCCTGCCAGGTGCCACCCCACCCCGTCGAGGAGGTCTCACCGCCGTGCTCGTGCATCTGCCGGACCAGCTCCCATCGGGGTGGGAGGTCCGCCTCGCCGGCAAGATGGAAGGTGTCCTGCATCTCCCGCGCCGGATGGTCCTGGGGCTGGAAGAGAGCGTCGAAGTTCCAGAAGCCTGACTGGACCAGGCCCCCGCCCATCTCGACGAACCCCATGTTCAGGAGGATGGTGCGCATCTCGTCCAGAAGCCGCTGGTACGGATGGATCTTGCCGGGAACGAGCCGGCGGGGGAGCCGATCGACCCGGTAGCGCCGCAGCGGGGTGGTGCGCCAGCTCCCGGTGAGGAGCATCTCGTGCGTGAGCTGTCCGACCTCCTCTCGCAGGTCGAGTCCCTCCCGGGCAAGGGCGGCACCCGCCTCTGTGATGGAGACGATATATGTGACCGTCTCCCGTTCGACGGCAAGCCCGCGCTTCAGGAGCTCACGTAGTCCCGCCCCCTCCTCGAGGGTCGGGCTGGTAAGCACCCGTTCGTCCTCGCCGATCGGGGCATCTCCGGTCTTCTCGACGATCCCGTCCCGGATCGTCACCCAGCCCTTTCGTCTGAGCCAGCCGATCCCGATCGAGGCGAGGGGATGGCCCTTCAACTCTGCCATCGTGGCCCTCTCGCCGAAGGATTCAAGGATCTGACGTTCGGGGAGCCCCTCCGCGGCATACCTCCGTCCCTCCTCCGTGAGGGTGTACGATCGCTCGACGACGCGCTCGACGGTCGCAAGCCCGCCGTTCTGGGCGAGGAGGCTCGCGTACTGGACGACCGCATCAGCCGTCGCACCGAGGGTCCGGCCGAGCGTGGCGGCATCTGCCCTCCCTGTCGTGGCGAGCGCGGCGAGGAGACGACGTTCGTTCAGGGAGAGGACGTATCCGTCTCCACTCTCTCCTTTCATGTTCTTTTCCCCGTCACCGTCGTGCCCGGGGGGAGCGACGTTGGCTCGGGGCTCCATCCCAGGTCCCATATTTCTCCCGTTCATTCAGACCTCTGCTGCAAGGTGCTCCACTTCGTCCATCCGCTCCCTGAAGTCGGCGAGGAACGCGAACACCCGGTTGACCGTCTCTTTCTTACATGCCCCGCACGTGATCTCACCATTGAGGCACCGGCGCCGGATCTCGGCCAGTTCCGCATCGTCATCGCACATGTGAAACCGGTTCAGTTCGTAGATGGTACACCGGTCCGGCTCGCCTCCGAGCCGTTGCTGCTCCTCGAGCGTTGGACGCCCGCCCGTCACGGCCCGCAGAATCTTCTTTCGCACGGTCTCAGGCGCCTCGGAGAAGCCGAAGGATGAGTCGGGAACCGACGATGACATCTTTCCGCCGAGGAGTCCTGGCATGAAGGTGTGGTAGGTTGCGGACGGGGCATAGAACCCGAACCCCCCGAGGTCCCGCTCGACTTCGCGAACGATGTCGCTCACAGCCTCGTACGTCATTCCTCTCACATCCACGTGCCCCCCGTAGGCGCGTGACCCGGAAAGTGCCCTGGCGACGGCGCGGATGCCTCCTTCAGGGGCGTTCTTCGCGCGGACCGAGACGTGGTCTCCCCGGTCTTCGACCAGGAAGAACCGGAGCCCGCTGGCCACATCGCGGGTGAGGCGGATGTGAGGATCCTGGTCGAGACCGACCGGTACGATCGTGGGCGCGGGCCCGCTGGCAACCTGGGGGAAGAGGATGTCCGCCACCTGCGTGATGACGCTCATCGCGTGGGCGAGGGTCGTCTCCGGCTCGAAACCGTAGATCGCCTGAAGCTCGGAGAAGTTCACCTTCGTCGCCGCTTCAAACGCGAGGTCCTTGAGGGCCTGGTTCTTCGACTGGAAGTAGGCCTCGCCGCGGTATCCGAGGGCGAAGAGTGCGGTCAGGTACTCCCGACCGTATCGGTCACAATCCTCCCAGGAGAGTCCCCGGACGGCATGTGCCTCCCGGTCGGCGATCGTGATCATGCCGTGACCCCCCTGGGAGACGTGCCAGACCACCTCCCGCATCACGAGCAGGTGCCCCAGGTGAGGGTGACCGGACGGCATGAATCCCGTCAGCACGTGAAACGGGCGCTGCTCCCTGATGGCGAGGGCAATGGGACGGTATTCCCGCTGGCCGATGATGATGCCGCGACGCATGAACGCCGGCACCTCGGGGAGCAGGTCGAGCAGGGGATCGATCGGTTCGATACCGAAGTCGTCGAAGAGTCGTCTGGTATCGATCGCCTGGGCGCTGGACCAGGGGTTGAGTGCTTCCGGCATAATCATCTCACAGCTTGACACGGGCAAACTCTACAAAGAAGATGCCTTCACTATGTTGGCAGCCGAAGAGCATCTTCTTTTTCACCGAGTGGGCGAGCCTGACCGACCGGGAGATCACAGACATGGGCAGGTCGGCACCCCTCGGAATCGCATGGACGAGCATCTCCGAGTGCGTCCGTCCGGGCACGTAGACCCGGTAGTGGTGCCCGAACTTGTACCCCGTACGCGGGACATACCCCCTGTCACGAAGGTGGGTATAGACGGCGGTCTTTTCCGGTGCCTCGGGATCGATCCGGGCGATCGCGTCGCGATAGTCATCGGTCGGTCCACCCTCTCTCTCGAGCCTGAGGACACCCTTCTCCAGGAGATGGAGCGCCTCGACCGGGGCGAGCTTGAGCCGGTGCTCGTCGACGCGTGTGCCGTATCCCGCCTGCTGAAGTGCTTCGCCGTTCGCGTCGCTCGCGATGACCGCCCATCCGAACCGTCTTCCCACGACGGTCCCCTCGACGGGGACCGAATCCCGTTCGGGAAGGGCAGACAGTTTCACCTCGTAGTAGGTCAGTTCGTCCTCGTCATCGACGACGGCGAGCAGGTGCGACTTGCGCATGTTCGCCGTCGACGTCGCCTCCGCTACGAGTCGCCCGAACTCGATCGGGTCACGCTCCGAGAGGACGCGGACCATGTACTGTGACTGCCCCGATCCCGGCTTCTGGCCCCGGCGGAAGACCCTGAAGTCGTGGGGCCCTGTCTGGACCACGTACCCGCGCTCCCGGAGGTCCCGGTAGACGAGGTATGCACGCAGGAAGTGTCCGTCCGAGGTGAACCGGTCGAGCAGGCTCTCGAACGACTCCCCGGTGATCTCGATACGCCCCCGGTGAACCAGGTAGAGCGCCTCCACGGGGGAGAGAGAGATCCCCTCCCGTCCGGGCCGGCCGTACCCGCTCTGCTCGTAGAGTGTCGATCCATCGCGACCGAGCCGGACCACCCCGCCTTCAAGCCTCCCCTTCACGCCACAAGTAATGGGGGCGAGCAGTCTAGAAAGTGCCGGTCTCTCCCGCGGCGGGCGAACCGCCCCGGTGCAACCGCGGATCCCGGTCCGGCTCACCTGCGTCCCCGGTTCAGCAACCGCGGATCATACCCGAATTCCTGCACCCCCTACTGGGTAAAGAGACGTCGTTCTGTCGGACTCATCACGTGGATCACGACGAGGGCGGCGATCACCTCGTCCGTGTTATCCTTCAGGGGTCGGGCGACCAGCGTGACGTACCGTTTCTTCTGGTCGTTCGTGATCATCGCGAGGTTGTTCTCGATCCCGATCACCATCGATTCCTTGATCACTTCCATCACCGGGTCCGAGACGGGCTGGTTCGTCCTCACGTCGATCAGGTAGAAGAGCCGGTTGATCGAGTGCAGCATCGCAGATCGGTACGGAACGTTCACGAGTTGCTCGGCGTAGGGGTTCATGAAGAAGATCCGGCCTTTCATGTCCGTCAGGATCACCGCGTCGAGCATCGTCATGATGCTCTTGAGGTTCGTCTCCCTGGACTTGAACAGCCTCCGCATCATCGCGGCGTTATAGAGCGCGATCTCCACCGAGGAGTAGATGTCCTTATCGTTGAACGGTTTCGTGATGAACCCCAGAGGTTCGGCCACCTTCGCCCGCTCGATCGTCTCGTCGTCGTAGTGGCCCGTCAGGAAGATCACAGGAATATTGAAGACAATGTTGATGTATCGGGCAGCGTAGATACCGTCGATTGCACCCTTTAAGCCGATATCCATCAGGACGAGGTCGGGCTGGATCTCGGCTGCCCGACGGATCGCATCCTCCCCTGTCTGGACCTTTCCGGCGACGATATAATCCTTCTTCTGGAGTATCCGTTCGATCAGGCTCGCAATGATCTCATCGTCCTCCACGACCAGGATCTGCTTGAGCGTCGCCATCGAAAAACCGCACCGTGGGTGGTGAAAGAACTTTCGGGTTGAGGTCAGATAATCCTTTTCTATTCTGTTTTGAGCGAAAGACTTCTGTGGCACGGAGCCCTACGGTGCACATCATGCACTCATCCAGGAGGGAGCGGTTCGAGTGGGCGGAGCTGATCGATCAGGTCCCGGTCCCGGCGTATGCACTCGATCTCGGCGGCAGGGTTGTGTCGTGGAACGAACCGCTCTCTCGCCTGGTCGGGATCGATGGCGCTGAGATGATCGGGCGTGGTGGCGGGGTTCACGCGGTTCCGTTCGTGGCGAAGCCTGGCCCGATGCTCGCGGACCTCGTCCTCGCTCCGGGACTCGCGGTGCCGGGGTACCTCGTGGGACTCGAGCATGACCGCCTGACGAGCAGTGCCCTCCTCCTGGCGGATGCACTGCAAACGGGCCGGTGTCTGGAAGTGCACGCATCCCCGATCGTGGTCGCAGGAGAACGGGTGGGGGCCATCGAGCTCGTCATCCCCCCCGGTCCTCAGGAGGAACGCATCAGAAGTTCCAGCGCAATCTTTGACCGCTTGATGCGCTCTGTTCGTCACGCCATCCTGAACCAGCTGACGATCGTGCTCGGATACATCGAACTGGCCCGCGAGGGGATGGAGAATCCGGTGGCGAATGCGGATCTTGACCGCGCAGTTGCCGCCGCCGAGACGATACGGATCCAGGCGGAACTGACCCGGGATTTTTCCGGGATCGGTGTTCGTGAGCCGGTCGAACGTCCGCTCGCTGACCTGGTGTTCACCGCCGTTGAGCATGCAGGGTACCCCGGGGTGAGCATGGAGGCCCGCCTTGCCCCGCTCGTCGTCCGTGCCGATCCGCTCCTCATCCGTGCGATCGAGCATCTCGTCCGGCTCTCCTCGGAGGTTGAACCGGCAGCAACGGTGATCCGGTTCGAGACCGTCGATTCCGATCCTGTTGTATTGCGGTACGGAGACGACAGCGAGGACGGACGCTGGACGCTTGATGCGAACGGTCACCCCTCCTCGTTGCCGCCCGAATTCTTCTTGATCCGGGATGTGCTCTTGCTGGATGGGATCCACCTTGAATTCACGGGGGACTCCGATTGGGCGGTGGAGGTCCACCTGCCCCGAGCGGTGCTGGCACCACACAGAAAAGAGGAGTAGGCGTTCGGCCTACTCCGGGAGCGGGTTGAAGACGTTCTGGAAGATCTGGTCGTCACCCGTGTTCGCGAGGCGCCTCCGCTCGGTCCGCTCTTCGACGAGGGCGAGCACCGGCAGGCTCATGTCGACACCGGGCTTGTGGCCGAAGAGCTTCTCGAGTTCGACCTGCTGGGCATGCATGAAGAGCGAGTTCGGGATCTCCGCCGCGCAGAGTTCCTCACACTGCCCGCAGTTGATGCACGAGTCGGCGATGTGCGAGAACCGGATCAGGTGGAACATGAAGCCGGGCGGAACCTGTCCGGGCTTGACCAGCGCCGGGTTCTTCGTCGAGCAGTCAACGCAGTAGCAGATCGGACAGGCCTCGATGCACGAGTAGCACTTGATGCAGCGGCTCGTCTCCTCGAGGATCTTCTTCAGGCGTGCATCGCCCTCACCGAGTGCTTCGAAGTCTTTGGCACGCCACTTGTTGCCGAGCTTCAACATTGCGCCCTCGATCTTGCCGCGGATCTCGATCCCCTTCGGGTTCGCGGGTTCCGTCGCGATGACGCCGGCAGCGGCGGCCTTTGTCAGGAGGTCCGCACCCTTCTGGCTGGTGACCTCGAGGAAGGTCGCCTTGCCGGCCTTGTCACCGATGACGCCCCAGTTCCCTGCGGCGATGTCGGCCTGGCGCGGGACTTTGAGCAGGCAGCGGCGGCAGTTTGACCGTCGGCCGTACCCCTCCTCCTCCAGCTCGTCGATGGAGATCCCCTTGTGCTGGCCGTCCTTCGTCTGGATGATGAACTGCCCCTTGTCGATCTCCTCCTTAACCACGTCGTCGGGGTCGGTCTCGAACTTCTCGCGGATCATGGTCCGGGCGACGGTGGGCGAGACCGATCCCCCACAGTTGACCCCGATCATGATCACGTTGTCGAGGTTGATCTGCTTGCGCTTGGCCAGTTCGTACATGGCCATCATGTCGCAGCCCTTGACGGTCAACGCGAGCTTCATGTCCTGCGCCCCGTCGAGGTACTTCTTGATCAGCTTGGGTAAGAGGAGCGTGCCGCAGTGCAGCGAGCCCGCCGTCTTGTCGAGGTCCTTCGGGTCCGTGATCAGGACCGGCTGGGCATCGTAGATGTCCATCCCCTTCTGGACTGCGAGCACGGCGTCGACCATCTTGCTCTCGAGTGCATACTTGAGGAGGGCCGTCACGGCACCTCCGCACTCCGCCTTCTGCTGGAGGTCCGCATCCGTCGTCCAGGCGTAGACCATCTCTCCCTTTGCTACCATGACTTTAGGCCTCCGTGATCTTCTCGACCCGAACAGCACAGGCCTTGAACTCGGGGATCTTGGCGATCGGATCCAGGGCGTTGTTCGTCAGCACGTTCGCCGCGCATTCGATGAAGTGGAACGGCATGAACGTCACGCCTTTCTTGATCTCATCGGTCACGCGGGCGGGCACCTTGACCTCTCCACGGCGGGTGATCGCCTTGACCATCTCCCTGTCCTTGATGCCGAGCGCCTTCGCGTCCTCGGGGTTGATCTCGATCCATCCCGTCGGTTCCTCGCGCTCAAGGGACACCGAGCGGCGGGTCATGGTACCGGTGTGCCAGTGCCAGAGACAGCGTCCGGTGGTCAGGATCAGCGGGTATTCCGCGTCGGGGACCTCCGCTGGTGGCTTCCACTCGATCGGGGTGAAGATCCCGAGCCCGTCGGGGGTCGCGAACTTCTCCTTGTGCAGGATCGGGGTGCCGGGGTGGTCGGGCGTCGGACATGGCCAGTGCAGACCCTCGGTGCCGAGGCGCTCGTAGGTCATGCCGGCGTAGGACGGGGTGACCTTTGCGATCTCGTTGAAGATGTCCTCAGCGGACGTGTAGGGGAACTGGGCCGCGTAGCCCATCTTTGCCGCGAGCTCCGAGATGATCTGCCAGTCGTACTTCGCCTGTCCGGGAGCATCCTGCGCCTTTCTCCAGAGCTGAACGCGCCGCTCGGTGCTGGTCTGCGTGCCGTCACGCTCGGCGTAGCAGGTGGCGGGCAGCACGACATCGGCCAGCTGGGCCGTCTCGGTCATGAAGATGTCCTGGACGACCAGGAACTCGAGGTTTTTGAGCCCCTTCTCGACATGGTGGAGGTCGGGATCGGAGACCATCGGGTTCTCGCCCATGATGTACATCGCCTTCAGCTTCCCGGGCTCGTCGGCGAGCACGTTGATCATCTCGGTGACCGTGTAGCCCACCCGACCTTCGGCGATGTCCTCGACGCCCCAGGCATCCTGCATCTTCTTCCGGATGTCGGGGTTCGCAACCTGCTGGTACCCCGAATAGACGTTGGGGAGCGCTCCCATGTCACAGGCGCCCTGGACGTTGTTCTGGCCGCGAAGGGCACAGACGCCCGTACCGGGACGCCCGAGGTTCCCGGTCAGCATCTGGATGTTACCGACCGACTTGACGTTGTCCACGCCGACGGTGTGCTGGGTGATACCCATCGAGTAGAGGATGTTCGCCGCCTTCGCCCTGCCGTACAGGTCGGCCGCGGCCTTGATCGTCTCCGCAGGGACGCCGGTGATCTTCGCCACGTTCTCGAGGGAGTACGTGTCCTTCATCACGACCTCCTTGAGCTTGTCGAAGTCCTTTGTCCGCTTCTCGACAAACTCCTTGTCGTAGAGGTCGTTCTTGATGATGTACTGCATCATCCCGTTGAACAGTGCGACATCCGTGCCCGAGTAGAAGGGCATGTAGATGTCGGCGAGCTTCGCCGTCGGCGTCAACCTCGGGTCGGCAACGATCACCTTGGCACCCCTCTTCTTCGCCTGCATGATCCTCCGTCCGATCAGGGGGTGCTGCTCGAGCGTGTTCGATCCGATGACGAAGACCACGTCTGCATCCGCAATGTCCTTGATCGACTGGGTCATCGCCCCGGAACCGAAGATCGCGGCGAGACCGGCGACCGTCGAGGCATGGCAGAGACGGGCGCAGTGGTCGACGTTCGGTGTCTTCATCACCACGCGGGCGAACTTCTGCATCAGGTAGTTCTCCTCGTTCGAGACGCGGGCGGATGCAAGGGCCGCGAGCTCATCGGGCTTGTACTGCTTCAACTTTGTTGCGATGAGATCGTATGCCTCATCCCAGCTCGCCTCGACGAACTTGCCATCCTTCTTGATCAGGGGAGTGGTGAGCCGGTCCTCGGCGTTGACGAACTCCCAGGCATAGTTGCCCTTCGGGCAGACCTTGCCCTCGTTGACCGGGTTCCGGTGCCAGGGTGCGACACCCGTGACCTTGCCGTCCTTGACGACCAGGTTGAACCCGCATCCCGTGCCGCAATACGGGCACGTCGTGGGTACGTATTTCATCTCCATAGAGAGTCCTCGGACACCTGAACGTCTGCACGTTACACTATTTAACCGTACTGATTTCGCTCTGCAAAATTGATGGTTATCGGTGGATCACACGAGTGCAGGCCCCGGCGTCGTACCCCAATGTTTATATATGGCGATATTCCCACCTTCTGGAGCGCAGAGATCCGCATGACGCGTCCTGTACCGGTTGCACCCATGGTGGTCGATATGGTCCGGGCAGGGATCATCGCACAGGAGGGTGCTGTCTACGACACCCTCGATCGATGCCCGTGGTGCGGAGGGCCTGTCAGGCCGTACGATCTTCGCCCCAAAAGGTTCGCGACGCTCTGCGAACCGGATGGAAGGCGCGATATCCGGGTCCGGGTGAAGCGGTTCCGGTGCGGCGACTGCAAAAAGCTCTGTTATGCCGACTCGCCTTTCTATCCCGGTACCCGCCATGGGGGACCCGTGGTCGAGCTGGCATCCGTCCTCGCCGGGCAGATGCCCCCGGGGCAGGTGGTCCGGACGCTCTTCCGGCTCGGCATCCACCTCGACCGTGCCACGATCCGGTGCTATTCACGTCTCCCGCTTCCGCCGATCGCGACCGTTCATCTCTTCGGTCTTCCGGTGCCGGTCTCGATCCTCGGGCTCTCGATCGGCAGGGTCTCCTCGCTGCTGTCGCGCACGGATCGGTCGGTCGATGAACGGAAACCGCCTTCAGGAGCGACGGTTCAGCAGGGGGAGAAGGGGGAGAACGAATACCAGAAAGAAGAAGGGCACCCCCCGAAGCATGAACAGTGCACTGAGCAGGAGCGATACGGCGAGCAGTCCTGCTGACAGGCTCCAGCGGTTCATCGTCCCTCTCCGTCGAGTGCGAGTTGCCGGACAGCGTGCGCCGGAAGGGTGTCCGCCAGGGGGCCCATTCGGACGGAGAGGTCTTCAGCCCCGAGGATGGGCGCGAAGGTGGAGGCACCGATTCCGGCAACGAGGACGTCCCGTGCATGGAACCGGCGAAGGACGGCATTTACGGCTTCCGTCACCATCCTTCGCTGGACATGCCAGACCTGTTCCGCGATCGAAGTGGTTGTCGGCTCCCCGAGCTCCCCGAGGTCGGCGCAGACGACCCGTGCAAGCCTCCTGAGGGCCCCCTCCCGTGTTGCAGGTCCCCCGTCCGGGGTC
>Ga0116184_10002556_pt1 | contig 15775 bp, 9 predicted proteins | sample AD_JPNNA5_MetaG_FD_89886 | JGI IMG/M metagenome (GOLD analysis project Ga0116184, IMG submission 89886) | Active sludge microbial communities of municipal wastewater-treating anaerobic digesters from Japan - AD_JPNNA5_MetaG | ecosystem: Engineered > Bioreactor > Anaerobic > Digestate | place... | reverse complement strand
GATGACCCCCGAAGATTACCCCGCGCTGTTCGCCCTTTGGAACAGCGTGCCGGATTTTAATAGGGGACTGCGCAGCCTGGACGACAGTGAAGCAGGCATCCTCAAGTTTCTTAAGCGTAATCCAACCACTTGTTTTGTAGCAGTAATTGCCGGTGAGATTGTTGGCGGCATCCTGGCCGGGCATGACGGCAGGCGCGGCTATATTTACCACGCCATCGTTTTGCCCCAACACCAGAGAAAGGGCATCGGAAAGCAACTGGCAGATGCTGCCTGTGAGGCGCTGAGAGCAGAAGGGATCAGCAAGGCTGGCTTGCTGGTCTTTGCGACAAACCAACAAGGCAATGCCTTCTGGGAAAGTCAGGGCTGGCAGACCCGCCCGGATCTCACCTACCGCAATAAGTCTCTCAACGAAGAAAACATCTGAATCTACCTCCGCCTTTCTTCCAGCCTGAAGGAAAACACGCCGCGATGAGGCTCAGTCTCTCAACCGGATAACCAAATCTTTCCCTTCTAATTTCAAATTGGCACGATTCGTGCTGCGATTCAGGATGAACCATTCGTTTAGTGAAAGGAGGCGCAATGGCTCATTGGTCCTTTTGTGGCATGAATTGTGAGGAATGCCCTGTCTACCAAGCCACCCAAAAACAGGATCAGGCGCACAAGGTCTGGCTGGCAGCAGAGTATTCGAGTGAAAGCAGCTGGTATTCTCCATCAGAAATGACTTGTTATGGCTGTCATAGTGAGCAAAGGCTCGAGAGTAAAATGGGACAGGCTTGCCTGCTGAGAAAGTGCGGTTTGAACCGTGTCCATCAGACCTGCGCTGAATGCCCTGACTTTCCCTGCAGCCTGATTGAGCGCTACGTCTCCATCGAGACCGATGCCCGCTGCCAGCTCCAACTTTGGCATGAACGCCTGACAGCGACTGTGTAATACCCCTCTTAATAAGATTGTTTTTGTGACTTACTTCCTCTGATTAATCGACAAAAAATGCCCGCTCCTTGGGCGAGACAAGATGATTGTAGGGATGACACATGTCTCACTCCGACCAAGGGATTGTTTCCCCAATAAATAAAATTGAATGGTTGTGGGATCTGTGCGGTGGGAGTAAACCCCCACCGTACGAAGTAAACCTAACCGAACGAAATAAATCACCACCGTACGGGTGAGTCTTGGTACATCGCGATTCGTGTATGTCCTGAATAATAAACTGTTTAAATCAATGTATGCCAATGTAGGGCGAGATTGAGGGCACCGTGAACGATGTGATGTGCGAACGTATCGTGCCCTCAATTCGCCATTGACGACGACCTAAGTGGCTGGGCTCGTTGATTGTAAATATTCGATGGCGTGTTGGCAAATTGAACCCCACAAAAAGGTATGGGGCAGGCAGCACAATTTAGGTTCAATTGGTAATACATTCGGTGCGTTCAATCTCGCCCTACAACCGAGTCGAGTTCAAACAAATGTCGGAGTGAGCCTGCGGAAGGCGTGTGTAGGAAAAGGCTTTGTGGCAGTCTCATTCCGACCTACGAATCCATTTTAAAAGTGAATTCGATTAACATTTCTGGTGCTTCCAATCTCGCCCTACAAAAAACCGGCGAAATATCGCCGGTTTTTGTCATATTTCTACTAAACAACTACAACTTGCCCCTCATGCGCGGGTCGAGCACATCCCGCAGCGCATCGCCCACCAGGTTCCAGCCCATCACAAAAAAGGTTAGGGTCAACCCTGGGTAGACCACAATGTACCAATAGCGATCCAAATTGGTAATCCAATTTCGTGCAAAGCTGAGGATTTGCCCCCAGTCGGCGTAACCGACTTCGGTACCAATTCCAAGGAAAGAGAGCGCAGCAAAACTCAAGACCACATCGCCAATGCCGAGGCTTGCCAAGACCAGCGTGGGGAAGATCGCGTTAGGCAGAACGTGTTTAAATAAAATGCGGTTTTTCTTCACACCCGAAACTTTGGCAGCCAGAACAAAATCGCGTTCCTTGATAGACAGGATGTCGGAACGAATAACGCGAGCGTAACCCATCCAGCCGAAGGTAGTCATGGCAATCAATGGTGGCCACAAACTGCGTCCGAGAACAGGGGTCAGAACTGCCGAAAAGATCAACGCCATCATGATATAAGGAAGTGTCATGAAAATATCCGTGATCCTCATGATGATGTTATCCACCCAACCGCCATAATAGCCTGCAATGGAACCCAATACTACGCCAATGATCACCGTCACAGCCACGACCAAGAGACCAGTCTTGAAAGCGGTTCGGGCACCCCAGACAATACCATACAAAATGTCATACTGACCCTGCGTGGTTCCCAGCACATGCGTCATTTCGGTTTTACCGGTCAAAGGTTCATACCAAAATGGCAAATCAGGTACTTTACGAGTCCACTCTGCTCCAGGACCCCTTGGTTCACCGCTATAGCCATCGCGGGGCATTTTATAGGGGTCTTTATCAACAGGAGGCATGATCGCAGGAGCAAAAACTGCGATCAGAACAAAAATCAGGATCAAAATAAAACCAATAATAGATGCTGGCGTTTTGAATAAGCCTTTAACAATACGATAGTTATCCGTTCCCAACGTTTTTTCCAGCCAGGTGATCTTTCGGTCACTAAAGACCTCATCGAGCATACGGTTGTCACCAGTCGGGATCATTTCAGGTTGTTCAGTCATCTGGGCTCCTTATGCAAGACGGACTCTGGGGTCAATAAAGGCGTAGACTACGTCCACGATCAGATTTGCGATGATCAGGATCGCGCCACTGAAAATTGCCAGACCAAGCACTGTGACAACATCCAGTTGAGCAGCAGCATCTGCAGCCGCCTTGCCAATTCCAGGGTAATTGAAGACAGTTTCTGTAAGCACAACACCACCCAGCAGACCAACGATGCTGGAGCCAGCCATGGTTACGATTGGCAGCATGGCATTTGGTCGGGCGTGTTGATTGATAACGGCGTTTTCGCTCAAACCTTTGGCGCGCGCGGTTGTGACGTAATCCATGCGCAGTGTCTCGAGCATGGATGAGCGCATCACACGCACATAGGTTGCCCAATTGATATAAGACAAAGTCAAAATTGGCATGATCATGTGCCTGAGCGCATCCCAAAATACATCAAAGCGCAGGTTGAGCAAGGCATCTATTGAAAGCAAATGCGTATATTGTTTTAATTCACCTGAAAAGATAAGCTGGCTAACCCAATCCGACATTTTTCCAGGAAAGAAGATTTGCGGTCCAGCGTAAAGCAGCATCAGCAGCAGCAAACCAAACACGAAAGACGGGAAGGATGTGCCAATGATGCTATACACCCTGGCAGCCTGATCGATGAACTTGTTTTGGTTCACCGCAGCTTTCACACCCAGCCAGATACCCACTGAGAGCATCGGGTAAACAGTCCACAAAGCCAGATCCACCGTGTTCGGGAAGCGATTCCTGACGATATCGATAACATCCTGTGAAGCAGAACGGGAGTAACCAAAATCGCCAAAGAGAATACCGCCATCACGTTCTCCGGTAACGGGGTCTTTCACACCGACGAGCCATATTCCATATTGCGTCAGGAATGGCTTATCCAGCCCGTATCGTGTAATAATGCCCTGGATCTGCTTATCATTTTTGGGGAAATCCTTGACATATAGTGCCGATCTTTCGACCGGGCCCAGCAATTGCAGCATGCTAAAGATGATCAGCGTGACTCCGATCAATAAAATTGGCACCATCAGCAAACGACGAATGATGTAGTTGGTCATAAAGTTTCCTCACAGTTCATTTTGCCTTCGGAACAGGCAGAAAATCGTTCAGCTCATTCCGAAGAAAAAATGACTTCGGATCTGCGGGAGCCCCTGAGGGCTCCCGCAGTTCGAGTCTAAGTTACTGACTACTCAACATAGAAGTTAAAGATCAAAACATCCTGCTGTAAAGCCGGGCGTCCGTAATAGAGACGCAGGGGCTGACCATTACCCTCAGTACAGCCTTCGGTGCTGAAGCGATCCAAGCCAAGCAAGGATGTATCGACAACGCAAACGGGAATGGGATCGTCATACGCATTGGTCTCAGGGTTGTAAATCGCGATCTCGCCGACCAGCTGATCCACCTGCGGACGCATGGCGGTATCGACATCGATGATGTCAGCTTCACCAGCCTGAAGCATCGCAAAGCGGGTACCAAATTCAGGTACGATCTTAATTGCGACACGTTCAGTCTTGGCGGGTTCGCCCCAATAACCATCGAAAGCGGTCAAAACAATTTCCTCACCAGGTGTCCAGTGATCCAGCTTGTAGGCACCGGTACCATTGGCTATCTTGCTGAAAGGATCGTCTGCAGAGACCATAGCATAGTAATTCTGCCAGGTATCGCATTCGCCATTCCAACCGCCGTTTTCAACAACCCATTCCTTGTCCATGATGGAACCCCAGCCTTGGGCAATAGTGGCCAACCAGGGGCCCCAGGCTTGTGCAAGGGTGATGGTGACAGTATTTGCTTCATCATCGGTAGCGAAGTGAGAGTAAACCGTCTCGCAAGCTGCAACCAGTTTTTCGGGAGGATTGGTGATGAGAGTTTCGCGGCTGTCAGCGGAAGCGAAGTCATCTACGATACCGGTGATATCATCGATTCCAACACCGAGGATTGGTTCAGCCAGGAGCCACTGCGGTGAGGAGTAGCCACCCTGCAGCAGACCGCGGACAAAGGAGTAAACCACATCTGATGGGGTCAAATCGCCACCTTCGTGGAATTTGACACCATCGCGGAGTTTGAAGGTCCATGTAGTGCCATCTTCGGAGACTTCCCAGGATTCGGCTAATTGACCAACAAATTTATCGGTGGCGATGCCATCATAGAAAACGAGTGTTTCGTAAACATTCTGGATGACTTCACCGCTGGCGGTATCGTAGCTCAAAGCTGGGTCCAGCGTATCGGCATCACCAATGGTAGCGTTCACGATGGTTGTGGGGTCAGCCCCGCCGTTCTTGGAAATGGTCTTGTAATCTTCACCCGAGAAAATTGGGTTCATCACACGACCAGATAAGTAGGACTGTTCGTAACCGTGGGCGGTCACCAAGACAACAGGGATACCGACAGCCTGATCAAAGTAGAGTTGGTTCATTTGCTGATAGACTGCATGCCGTTCAGCAGGATCGATCAGGCTAACACCTTTATCCAGGAGTGCTTTGAATTGAGCTCTCAGGTCTTCTGGCAGGTTCTGGCGGGCGCCATAGGTACCGGTGGTGTAGGGCTGATACCAGTTGTGGGGATCATGAATATCTTCCTGCCAGCCAGCGACCATGATGGGGAGTTTATGGGCGCGTTGGGCAGCCAGGTAGGCAGGCCAGGGCAGACCAAGTACTTCAATGACAAATTTGTCGTTGATCTCAGCCAGGTTGTTCTGCAAAATTTCTGCATATGTCTGACGGGTGGCATTACCAGTGTTGTAACCCATCTGAAGTCTGAAACCCATTTCCCAGACATCATCAGGATCTTCACCAGCGGGGATACCATCTTTATCGACGTCAGCCAGTTTAAATTCTTCAGCAGCCTTTTCGAGGTCAAACGTGAAGTGAGGGGCATCAGGATCGTAGCCAGGCATACCAACCAGGGCCAGACCAGTGGACTGGATAGCTTCGCCCTGGTAGATTTCGTTAATGACGGCATCCCAATCGAAGGCGTATGCAAAACCGCGGCGAATGTGGACATCATCGAAGAAGGTTGGCGGAGCGCCATTGCCATCGAGCTTATTCGATCCCAGGTACTGACTCATCGAGACGGGTTCTTCCACCACAGGTTCCTCGGTGGGTTCTTCTGCCACGGGTTCCTCGGTGGGTTCTTCTGCCACAGGTTCCTCGGTGGGTTCTTCTGCCACTGGGGGCTCAGTAACAACAGGGGTTGTGGTTTGGCATGCTGAGAGAAGCATGCCGAGAACTAACACTAAAGCAAGTAAAACTGAAAACTTACGCATTTTTCTCCTCCTTGAGAGAATGAATTTGGATCTATCTACTCAGTTTCGTCATTTTAAGATTGAATTTTCCTCAAATGTGACCTCCTTTAAAGGGCTGGGAACCTCGGCCTTAAAACACTCAACAAAGTGACCCGGCAGGATTTCACGGAATTCCGGCCTACCCTTTTCGCATTCTTCATCCGCCTTGGGGCAGCGTGTTCTAAAACGGCAGCCAGAAGGTGGATTTGCAGGCGATGGCACATCGCCTTCCAAGACGATACGCGATCGCTTGCGATAATGCTCAGGATCCGGAACCGGAATGGCTGATAGTAAAGCCTGGGTATAAGGGTGAAGAGGATTGTTATAAATTTCATTGCGATCTGCCAGTTCAACGATAATGCCGAGGTACATTACCGCGACACGATCACTGATGTGGCGGACCATGGAAAGGTCATGCGCAATGAACAGATAAGTTAGATTGAGCTCTTTTTGAAGATCTTCGAATAAGTTGATAATCTGCGCCTGGATGGACACATCCAGCGCTGAGATAGGCTCATCGCAGACGATAAAAGCTGGGTTCAGTGCCAATGCCCGTGCAATGCCAATACGTTGGCGCTGACCGCCAGAAAACTCATGTGGGAAGCGGTAGATGAAGTCGGGATCCAAGCGAACCAAGCGCATCAACTCTTTAACGCGATTATCGAGTTGTTTACCTGTAGCCATGCCAAATGCTAGAAGCGGTTCGGAAATGATATCGCGAACAGTCATACGCGGGTTGAGGCTGGCATAAGGGTCCTGAAAGATCATCTGGATTTCTTTGCGCATCAAACGCATTGGTTCTTCTTTGAGACTAACCAAGTCAATATCCCTGAAGTAAACATGACCGGCGGTAGGCTTGTAGAGCTGTACGATTGCCCGGCCTGTCGTGGTTTTCCCACAACCAGATTCCCCTACCAAACCCAAGGTCTCGCCCTTCTTAACCTGGAACGACACCCCGTCCACAGCTTTTACTGACCCAACTTGTCGGCGAATAACACCCCGGTAGATAGGGAAATGCACCTTTAGATCTTCTACTCTGATCAATGTTTCTTCGTTATTAGACATCCCGCACGCTCCCATCTTTAGTGTTCACCCAGCAAGCTACCCGATGACCCTCCTCGATTTCTATCAACGGTGGGTTGACCAGTCTGCATTTCTCAATCACCCATTTACAACGTGGAGCAAATGGGCAGGAATGAGGTTTCTTATAAAGCATTGGGGGCATCCCATCAATGGAATACAAGCGTTTGCGTCCTTCACTTTGTATCTGGGGTAAGCTGCCTAATAGACCGATGGTGTAGGGATGCAATGGGTTACGATACAGATCGTCAATCAGGGAATCTTCGATAATAAAACCGCCATACATTACATTCACGCGATGAGCAACACTGGCGACCACGCCAAGATCATGCGTGATCCAGATGATCGCCATACCTACTTCCTCGCGCAATCGGATGACAAGTTCAACGATCTGCGCCTGGATGGTAACGTCCAACGCCGTGGTCGGCTCATCCGCAATCAGGATCTGCGGAGCACAACTGAGTGCCATGGCGATCATGACACGCTGACGCATACCGCCGGAATATTGATGTGGATAGTCCTTCAATCGGTCTGCTGCCCGGGGGATGCCGACCAGCTCAAGTAATTCGATCGATCGATCGCGCGCTTGTTCCTTAGTTAGACCCAGGTGCAGCATCAGCGGTTCCGCCAACTGCTTCCCGATGGTCATGACCGGATTCAAAGAGGTCATGGGGTCCTGAAAGATCATGGAAATCTGACCACCTCGGACGTGCCGAATTTCCTCATTCGACATTTTGAGCAAGTCTTTCCCCTTGAACATGGCTTGCCCAGCCACGATCTTGCCAGGGGGTTGTTGGATCAGTCGGAGGATGGAAAGCATCGTTACACTCTTGCCGCAGCCACTTTCGCCGACAACTCCCAACGTCTCCCCTTCCTTGAGTTTGAAATCGACGCCATTAACAGCATGGACAATCCCTTCCGGGGTGTTGAACTGCGTTTCCAATCCTTGAACGTTCAGAAGTTCGCCTGTCATCAATTATTCCTTAATCAAACTTTGTTAGGCATCAGCCTGTGAATGTATGACAATATCTAATTAGGTTGCTAATGTTGCTGAAAAAATTCTAAGATTAATTATATCATTATTGTAAATGTCAATTCTGGAATTTTGCTTCACCCCAAGGGCGTTATCTTGATCACCATTGAATTTCGGCTTTATGATTTCACAGAATGTTGGCTGCGAGTAAACAGTATGGCAGAGCGCCGATTCACCATTAAAGTCAACAAGCACCTTCATTACAGACAGATAACCATCCACGTCAACCAATGTCAGGCTACGTTGCTGCAACACGAGGTCATTTAGCGGTCGGACGATGCTTAGGTGCATCTTTCTAGCTTCCTGTTTGTCAACTTCCTGGTTGTAATAATCTGCGCCGTTTTGCAGAAGTGTATCAATGACAACTATAGGTTTTCTGAACTGCCTGGTCATTAATGAATCTCCGGACATTCCCGAGGCTGTCATAATCGCGAGGCAAACGATCAGAGGGAGGAGATTACCAAGTGTGCTCGAAGAGGCTAAACTCTGGTCGATGAGCACATTTTCCAGCAACCCACACAACAGACAAGTGATTCCAATGGGAAACAGGCAATAAAACCAACAAACTCCAAGGTTGATCAACTCCTCAAAATTGAGGATCGAACCGACCTCAGGGCGGATTCTGTTCAAATACCAGGGCACAAATTTTAGTGGCAAATTGATGACCAAAAAAGTGAATAGGATGGCCAAACCACCCCAAATTATTAGTCCTATCATTCCATTTTCGAATTTCGCGGTCAGGTATCCTGCCAGAACTGATGCTGGCAGGCAAATAAGTAGAGCGGGTAGAAATTTAAGAAAGGGCAGCGTAGCATGATACCGGGTCAAAATGATGGCATCCATCCCCCAGGCAGCCAGCGAAAAAAACAGTCCGGCAATAAAACCATAACGAATGCTGAGGTTACTCCGCTTGCGCGAAAACTCGTTAACTATGCTAAAAGTATATCTCAAAACTAACAATTGGCAAAATATTTCTTATTTCTTTCTTATTTCTTATTTGCCTTGATAGATTGTGTTATGGGGATTGTGTTATGAGGGAATTGTAGGAAAAGTAAGAAAATCGGGTTGATACCCACAAATTGTAGGGTTGACGCCCGCGTCAACCATCATGAGTGACGGACAAATTGTAGGGTTGATGCCTGTGTCAAGACAATAATGGTTTACATGTTATTTAGGGTGATTGTTTACACTTTCATCAAGCAAGCAGGCTATTTCGGATCATAGGATTATTTTTGAGGACCACCCTGGAAAACGTTGTGTCTGCTGTATAGCGGGTAACCACGGGGAATTACCCCTACATCTGGTGTTTGAGGGAAAGGTGGCTTTCGTAGGGGCAGACCCCTGTGTCTGCCCTTAACCTGTAAATAATCACCCCGGATAATGTGTAAACAATCATTCTTATCTCAACAAGCCGTGCGAAGCCTCCCCTTGCGGGATGCCTCGACCATGATGGTGAAGGTGGACGATGGCGAGGAACAGGCAGGCCAGTTCCCTACAAGGTCGCTTGGTGGAGGTGTTGTAGAGTTGACGCCCGCGTCAACCATCAGGAGTGACGGACAAATTGTAGGGTTGATGCCTGCATCAACCAGGATGGCGTAAGAACAAACCGATTAGGAAAAGGCGGGCCTTTTTCCTACAATATATTATGAAGTAAAGACTAGCGGGGAGAAGTGACAAAGCGCGGTTATTAATGTCATATCTTAAAGTCAAGTATTTTTTAATGGCTTAATGGCAAGTTGTTGTCGCTCCTTTGTTTTGTGTTGCGATAGATCGTAGCCTTCTTATACAAGCCATCATGCAGACTATTGTTAATCAAAAACAGGACACCGATTGGTGTCCTGCTCTTTCGAATGTAAAGAAGTTAGTTTCTACGATCCCGGCGATCACCACCGGAGCTTCGGCGATCTCCGCCCCGGTCGGACCGGCGGCTGTCGCGGCGGTCGCCACCGCCACTACTATGGCGCTGCCCACCACCGCTTTTACCGCGATTCGGATTGTCGTGCTCGCGCGCTTCCTCGGGGGTCCAACCCTCAAGCAAAGCCTGGCGCGACAAGCGAATCTTGCCTTCAGCGGAAATGTCGGTCACCATTACGGTCAGCTCATCGCCCACATTGACCACATCCTCAACCTTTTCAACGTGCTCGCTGGAAAGTTGGGAAATGTGTACCATGCCGTCCATACCAGGCAAAATCTCGATGAAAGCGCCAAAATCGGTGACCCGAACGCACTTCCCAGTATAAATCTTGCCAATCTCTGCGGTTTCGGTCACTGCCAGGATGCGGTCGCGGGCTTCCTCGAAGCCAACTCCATCCACGGATGCGATGTAAACGGTACCATCGTCGTCGATGTCGATCTTGGTGTTGGTCTCTTCCTGAAGCTGACGAATGTTCTTGCCACCAGGACCGATGATTGCACCGATTTTGTCCAACGGAACCTTCACCGATTCGATCCGTGGAACGTGCGGCTTCAAGCTCGGGCGAGGCTCAGCGATTGTCGCCAGCATCTGGTCGAGAATGTAGAATCGGGCCGACTTGGCGCGATCCAGCGCTTCAGACATAATTTCGGGGGTGATCCCGCTGGTCTTAATATCCATCTGCAGGGCAGTAATGCCATTGCGTGTGCCGGCAACCTTGAAGTCCATATCGCCGAGGTGATCTTCGGTTCCCAGGATGTCAGTCAGGATGACGTACTTATCGCCTTCCTTGATCAAACCCATCGCCACGCCGGATACAGGAGCCGAAATCGGCACACCGCAATCCATTAGCGCCAGGGTAGAGCCGCAAACTGATGCCATCGAAGAGGAACCATTCGAGGCCATTACCTCAGACACCAAACGCAAAGTGTAAGGGAAGGATTTCTCGCTTGGGATCACAGGCAAAAGGGCCCGTTCCGCCAGGGCGCCATGCCCAATCTCGCGCCGGGACTGCCCGCCGAGGCGTTTGACCTCACCGGTGGAGTAGGGCGGGAAGTTGTAATGATGCATATAGCGTTTTGAATCCATGCCATTCAGATTGTCCAGTTCCTGGGCTTCCTTGGGGGTGCCAAGAGTTGCCAGAGTCAGAACCTGAGTCTCACCGCGGGTGAACAGACCGGAGCCGTGTGCACGGGGAGCAATGTCAACTTCGCAGGTGATGTCGCGTACTTCGTAGATCTTGCGATTATCGGGGCGCTTGCCCTGGTTCAGGATGCGTTCGCGAATAATGGCTTTTTCAGCTTCATCATAGGCCGCGCTATAAGCTGCAACAGCTTCTGGGGTCGGCTCTTCGCCAACCTGCTCAAGTACATATGCCTCTTTGATCGCAGCGATGCCGCCATAGAGGTTGTCTTTGCTGTATTCCTGATCCAACAGAGCTTCCAGACGGGAGCGAACAGCCTCTTTTGCCTGGGCGATCAGATTAGCATCTTTCTCAGCCAATTTGACGACCTTCTTGGCTTTGCCGACTTCGGCTGCCATGCGCAGCTGGGTTTCGATGATCGGTTGGATGGACTCGTGCGCCAATTGTAGCGCTTCAGCCATCAAAATTTCTGTCACCTCGTTCGCACCGGCTTTCACCATCAGAAGAGCTTCTTTGGTGCCTGCCACGCGCAAATCGAGTGTGGAAATTTCCATTTCCTGTAAAGTGGGGTTAACCACCAGTTTACCGTCCACAAAGCCAACGCGCACGGCGCCAACCGGACCGCCAAAGGGGATGTCGGAGATCATCAAAGCAGCTGAAGCAGCGTTGATGGCGAGCATGTCCAATGGATTTTCGGTGTCAGCCGAAAGCGACATTAGCACGACCTGCACTTCGTTGCGCATTCCCTCCGGGAAAAGCGGGCGCAATGGGCGGTCTGTCAGGCGAGCCACGAGGGTGGCATCTGTGGAGGGGCGTCCTTCGCGGCGGAAGAACGAACCGGGGATCTTACCGCCGGCGTACATACGTTCTTCGTAGTCCACAGTCAGCGGGAAAAAGTCACCGCCTTCACGCAGGTCACCCATTGTGGCGGCCGCGAACATCATACTGTCACCCTGGCGCAGGATTACGGATCCGCCTGCAAGGCGTGCCATCCGTCCGGTCTCAAAGGTGACCTCTTTACCACCCAAGGTGGCTGAAAAATATTTAGCTTCTGGTTTCATGTTGTCCTTTCACTGTTTGCCAGTTCAGGGACTGAAAGCCGCCGCTCAGAATCTGATCAGCAATTTTCAATACCCGACTGGCATATATCGACTTGTTAATTAATAGGCACGAAATACTCCCCCGCCTTTATCTGAAAAGGCGGTGGGAATTATTTTCGCGCAAACGACCTTCATTTAATACTTATTTCCGGCGAATATTCAGAGATTCTGTGATCGCCAGGAAACTATCATAATTCTTCTGGCGCAAATAAGCCAAAAGACGACGACGCTGACCCACCAGCTTCAACAAACCGCGGCGAGAAGACTCGTCGTGCTTGTTGGTGCGCAGGTGATCGGTCAGTTGAGTTATACGTTTTGAAAGCAGAGCAATTTGAACCTCGGGTGAACCCGTGTCGCCTGCTCCTCGTGCGTACTTTTCAATAATTTCGTTTTTTTCTGCTTTTGTTAATGCCATGACGTATGCTCCTATAGATTTTGTTTATTGCAGGTCTCCTTGCTCGCAGCCCAAAATGTAGGACCGCTCACCGGACCAGTCATTGTTGAGTATTATAACAGAATCACACGCAAAGACAAGATAATCATTGCACAATAATCATTGCACAATAATCATTGCACATATCGTTCTTCTGTTCAAAAACAGGATGGAACAGGTGCTCTTTCCGGAAATCCAAGATCTCATGATATACTATTTCTGCGAAATCCGCTGTCGAGAGGAAGGTACTATGCTTTCTTTTGATGAACTTCTCAGTTATTCAAAAGGAAATTACTCCGTCTATCAAAAAATAATAGATTTGATGGCAGAGTCGTATCATACGTGTGATTTTAAGATAGTTCCTTTCATCGGCTCAGGTTTGACTGCGTTTGTTTATCCAACATGGACTAAAGCTCTGCACGAACTCGCCTCCGAACTCGGTAATCCACCTGCATTCATCCAAGAAATGGAAAAAGAGTCGCCAGACCTCGAAAAAGCTGCAGAAATCCTGTGGAATGTAGGCGAGAAAAAAGTAGGCTTGATCCTCAGGGAAAAAATATTCGGTCTGGAAAGATTGGAAACCCAAAACTTACGCAGGCAGGTAGTGAACATTCTGCCCGCCATGTTTCCGAACAGTCTGTTGATTACCACTAATTTTGATAAAACCATCGAAAGAGCTTTTTCGAATGTCGGTAAAACGATTGATCCAGTTTATCCGGACTCGAACAGCGATATTCTTAAAGAAATTTCTAAACAGAATGAGCGATGCTGTCTATTTAAAGTGCATGGTGACATCTATCAAGATTCACAACTGATCGTTTTCCCGAAATCGGCTTACGACCGGGTATATCAAAAAGGCTCTCCACTTGTAAACAGTCTGGGAACACTGTTCCAGAAACGGTCTATGTTTTTCCTTGGAGCAAGCCTATTAAAAGACCGTACTTTGGACTTGCTCGGTCGTTTTCGGAAAGAAGATTCTTCTACAGATCACTTCGCTATTTTGCCTATCTCAGCTAAAGAAGATGAACAAGATAGACGCCGTATTTTTTTAAGTGATTTTGCCATCCAAGCCTTTTTTTATCCTTCTGGAGAACACGAATCAATCAGCATTATCCTGGAACATATCTTTGAGGATGTGAATCCGACTGGGTTCGATGTTTTTTTTCCAAAACTTGGAACAAAACGGGATGTTTATAACCGCTTCGACTGGCGCAATGAATTCACCACCTTCGCCGGAAGGGAGGAAGAGTTAAAAAGACTGCATGGTTTCCTGTACAATAAAGAATCCACTGCGAAAAGTGAGCGCGTGACCTGGTGGGCGGTAACAGGTCCTGGCGGGATGGGGAAGAGCCGTCTCGTTAATCAGTTCTTGTTAAACTTAGCTCCTGGTTGGCAAGCGTGCCAGTTTACCAATCATCAGGAAATCACACAAGAGAGAATCGATAACATAGTTAAAAGCATCCCTGGCAATGTCCTCATTCTGGCTGACTACGTCCAGAACCTTTCCGACCAGTTTTCCGCTTGGATCCAGGCAATCGCTCATGAGTCAAGTCAAAAGCGAATCAGGGTATTGCTGCTGCAAAGGGAAAGTTACAATACTTCCAGGCACGATGACACGGATCAAAAAGGAGTAGCTGCAGTTTCTCCCAAACCACCATGGCTCCAAAACATGGTTAACACCTTTCCCAATATCATGGATTTCGCTTACCAGGAAGAATCGTTGGAACTCGGTCCCATCCCGGAGGAAAAACTTAAAGAAATCCTGTTTTCCTACGAAGAATCCCTAAACCCGGATAATCAGGTCGTCAACACCCTGAATGATCATTCCTGCGATCAGTTAATTCAGCGTCTGAAGGAATTGGATCCTGTTTTTTTACGCCCACTGTTCGCCATGTTCCTGGCTGATGCTTACCTGAGAGGCAATGACCCGACTGAGTGGGATCAAGAAGCGATCCTAAGCCATTTCACAAAGCGCGAGTTGGACCGCCTATATGATAACTTAAAATCACTTTTCTCGCAGAATTCCAAGTCTCCTAATAGTGTTGATTACAATTCTCTGGAAATTATATTATCCTTAGCCACCATACTCGGTGGGCATCATTTGGATACTCAGTCCGTGCTCTTGGAACCATACGAAAATTTAAAGAGTGCTTTATGTCCACTTAGTTCACCAACCTATTTCTGTGAATCACTTGCAGCCTGCGGACTTGCTGAGAAGGTTTTGGACGAAACTGAACCCTATTTCAGAATACCAGGCATAAAACCTGACTTGCTTGGGGAGCACTTTGTTAATCGTCACTTTCAAGAAGCAGCTCCTGATCAATCTAAAATGCTGCCGCTTGTGAAATCTGAATCAGAGAAATTAATTAATCAAAGTCGGATACGGGACTTCTTTGTTCGTTTTAGCTCACATTACCTCCTGAGTAAAGTGTGGCTGGAAGCATTTGCACGCATAAAGCCGGCTGGATACGGCATCATGGCAGGTCTGATAAACCAGGCTGAAGCCGGAATATCTCCATATAAACTTTATAAGATGGCAAATGTCTTACTCGAAGCCGATAATGAAGACTTCTTCCTTAATCTACTTTTTTCAGGATTACTTTTTGCCCTGACTTATTCGAGGAATAACCTTTCAGAAGTAACCGAGGCTGTTGATAAGCTTCAGTCTCTTCAATCAGGCTTCCCTGACTCCCAGGAGATCGCGCTTGCTTTTGCCAGGGGGCTCTTCAACCTGACGGTCAGACAGGAAACAGCGCAGGATGTCTCTGACACTGTGGCTCGGCTTGAAGCGCTGCACAAGCGCTTCCCTGACTCCCAGGAGATCGCGCTTGCATTTGCCAAGGGGCTCGTCAGCCTGACGGTCAGACAGGAAACAGCGCAGGACAGAAGAGACACTGTGGGTCGGCTTGAGGCGCTGCACAACAGCTTCCCTGACTCCCAGGAGATCGCCTTCGAACTTGCCAAGGGGCTCGTCAGCCTGACGGTCACTCAGGAAACAGCGCAGGATACCTTGGGTACTGTGGCTCGGCTTGAAGCGCTGCACAACAGCTTCCCTGACTCCCAGGAGATCGCCTTCGAACTTGCCAAGGGGCT